>Ga0114939_10001149_pt1 | contig 21307 bp, 7 predicted proteins | sample AshMeaCrysSpring_FD_87196 | JGI IMG/M metagenome (GOLD analysis project Ga0114939, IMG submission 87196) | Groundwater microbial communities from Big Spring, Nevada to study Microbial Dark Matter (Phase II) - Ash Meadows Crystal Spring | ecosystem: Environmental > Aquatic > Deep subsurface >...
TAATCAAATCGAAATTCGTGCGACAGTTAAAGAAGATAAAACTGGTAATCCATCGGTTGGGGTAACCGTAAATTTCGTTGCTACGGAAGGAACTCTGCAAAATATTGCGGGAGAAATAGTAACTACAGCGCAGACCGATAGTACTGGAATTGCAAAAATATATTTAGTTGCGCCGACTTATACTGGAAACTCAACAATTACCGCCACAATTAGCGGCATTAGTGCCACGACGATCGTAAAGTTTATTGCGGGTGCGACCGCAAAAATTACGCTCACGGCTAATCCAGCAATAGTTCATTCGCGTGGTACTAGCACAATTCAGGTGCGTGTTGAAGATGTCAATAATAATCCCATCGTTGGTGAAACAGTCAATTTCCAAATCAATCCCAATAATAGTGGCGGCACTCTAGATATAGCTACGCAAATCACAGACAGTAATGGCCGCGCAACCATTAATTATTCAGCGGGTGGAATTGGTGGCACTGATACGATTATCGCGCAATCGCGCTCTGGGATTCAGGGCAGTACGAAAGTCACGGTGAATGGCCCTAGTATAAATGAAGTCGTATTAACTACTGGTGCAGATCGCGTAGTTGCAAATGGCACAAGCAATGTTGCAATACGGGCGACGATTACCGATATCAATGGTAATCCGGTCGAAAATGAAAGTGTCGCTTTTACTACCACCGCCGGAAAATTATCTGCAAATGCGGCAAAGACTAATCAATTGGGTGTTGCGGAGGTAACACTTACATCAACAGCACGCATCGGTAGCGCAACGCTCACCGCCAGTATTTCCGGTTTCACTGATACTAAAACGGTACAATTCGTCGCTGGAGCACCCGCCCAAATTTCTCTAAATGCGAATCCTCAAAACGTTAATTTATATGAAGACAGCACTATTCAAGTAACTGTTTTTGATGCTAAAGGGAATCCGGTTGCGGACGAATTGGTAAGTTTTAATATTAATCCGAATAATAGCGGCGGAAATTTAGATGCGGTTAGTAAAACTACCGATGAAAATGGCCGTGCTGAGATTAAATATACCGCTGGCGACAAAAGTGGTACCGATACGATAAAAGTTCGCGTGACGAATGGCAAACAGGATAACTTAAATATAGTTGTAAATAAGCCTTTAGTTTCAGAAATTAAGTTAGATAGAGGTGCTGAAAGTATTGTCGCGGATGGAAATACTACCGTTGCAATTCGCGCTACGGTCAGTGATATTGACAAGAATCCTGTTCGGGGCGTACAGGTGAGTTTTACAACCACTGCGGGAACATTATCGGATAAAACAGCAATAACTAATCCACAAGGAGTCGCCGAAGTAACACTAATTGCACCGATTCGCATCGGAAACGCAATACTCACTGCGAAAGCTTCCGGGTTTAGTGCTACAACTACAGTAAAATTTATTGCCGGACGACCGGATCAAGTGATATTAACGGCGACTCCAGCGTCATTAAATCCGGGTGAAACTAGTACAATTCTTGCGACGGTACTCGATGCTAAAAAAAATCCGGTCAGCGAAGAATCGCTTAATTTCCGTGTTAATCCAAATAATAGTGACGCGCTACTCGAGACGGTTAATAACATCACCGATACAAATGGCCGCGCTACAATCAAATACACCGCCGGCGATAAAAACGGTACCGATACTGTAAACGCCCAATTGAGTAATGGCAAACAGGGCACCGTAGATGTAGTAGTTTCAATTAATGCACCGCCGGTCGCAACAAATTTAATTATTTCCACTAACAAGGTATCAGTAAAATCCGATAATTCTGATCAATCCATAATTACCGCAACGCTACTCGATAAAAGTAACGCTGTATTACCGGGAATCAGCGTCTCATTTGAAGCAACCGGCGGGCAAATTAGTCGCGCAACAGGTATTACGGATGATAAGGGTAAAGCTACGGTAGAGTTTTCCGCAGGGGCCGACCCAACTAATCGGGTCGCAACAGTTACTGCATCAACCCAACCCACAGATGGGTCAGCTTTGTTAAAACGACAAATTCCGTTACAAATTACCGGAACTACGGTGCAACTCACAACAACGAGTACCTCGTTACCCTCCGACGGAAGCGACCCAACAATACTGGAAATATTAGTAACGAATGCTGCAACGCAACCGGTATTTGACGCCCCCGTGTGCTTCTCAGTAGATAATAGCGCCGGCGGAGATTTAATCTTAACTGATATAGAAGATAATCAACCATTAAAGGAAAATTGTCCAATAACGGGGATTAATGGGAAACTCGGCTCGAATAATGCGCAAAATGGAAAAACAGATGTAGCTGGCCGTCTCCAAATTAAAGTCGGGGGGAAAGTTACCGGAAATGCTACTGTTACTGTATATGTAGCTGGTGCGACCGCAACACAATTATTTGTAGTAAATACCTTAAATCAGTTATTGAAAATTACCGCCCCGAAGAAAAGTCCTGAACCTCCAGTAAAGGTTACCAAAGAAAATCATACGGTAACCGTAAGCGCGAGTAGTTCAGAGAATGTGACATTTGTGACTTCGCTCGGGACCTGGCAGGAAAGTAATACCGCGGTTGCGGTGGTAAAGGTAGAAAGTGGCAGCGCAACAGCGCATCTCACATCTGCTATTGAAGGCGCGGAAGACAAACACATTGTAGGAATGGCGAATGTTTTCGTCCGAGATACCGATGATGCGACGCGTTTCGATACGATTAACTTGGCATTCTCCGCACCGATAAAAGAAGCCAAGAAAATACTTTTTCAGGCATCACCACGGGTCGTTCCGGTTAGTAGTGGAAACTCCAAATATACCTCAACACTCACAGCGACTGTCTTAACGCAAGACGATCAACCAATAGCGAACGCCTTAGTAAGTTTTGCGATGGTCGCTGGGACCAATAGTAGCGGGGAAACGATCAACCCCCCGATTGGAATCACCGATATATCGGGACAAACTAAAGTTATATTTACCGCAGGAACCCGTGCAACATCGAGTAAAGGAATAACGCTCCGGGCTCAGGTATTGGGAGTTGACACGCCCCTAGAAAAAGAATTTAACATCGTGGTTACGGAAAAGCCTGGATCAATTCTTCTCGGTGTTGCACCTGAACCAGGAGAGGAAGATGGTATGTATGCTTGGCCGATGACAGTATTAGTCGCGGATGTAAATGGTAATCCGGTAAACGATGCTGATGTTCGTTTAAGTGTATGGCCAATACAATACTCGTATGGGTATATAAAACAAGTTGGTGATTATTATGTACAAGTAACTACTGATACTTTCGATAATGAAGATAAGAATGAAAATGTAATTTTGGATCCTAATGAAGATTTTAATGGGGATAATAAGTTGACGCCGCCGAATTCCGCCGGTGGAACTTTACCTTTAACGGTAAGGACCAATGAATCGGGAGTCGCACAATTCGCATTAAAATATCCCAAAAGTGTTGCTGGTTGGATAATCGACCGGATTCGTGCCAGCACTTTAGTGCAAGGTACCGAAGTAATTAACGAAGTTGAGTATCGTCTTCCCAGACTAAAAAAAGATGAGGAAGCAGGAGAAGGAAAGAAGCCACCAACTGATTCTCCATTTAATCATCTCTGCCCGTATGAGGTTACTGTTCCTCCAGAGCAAGAAACGGTATATGTGTTACCGGAGAATCCCGCAGAAGTAACTTTAAGCCTTACAAGAATTGATGACAGCGCAGATACTAAACTTAATGAGCGACCCGTAATCGCCACCCCAATAAATATTATAATCGATTCAAATATTGTAATCAGTTATTCTCCACTTCTACTTGGTGATCTTTGGCTCGACCCAAATGCAACCGGCGGGGAAACTGATCCTAGCGGTAAATTTACATCTTTAGTATCTATTACACACCTTAAGGAAGGTGCAGGTACCGATGTATATTATGATGTGGGTTGCGCTCAAAAACGCATTTCATTAATAGCCGGACGCGCACCATCAATACCAGCTACAATTACCATCACACCGCAATCTTTAAATATCGGACCAATGGCTTCGGCTAATTTAGTGGTCCTAGTCAAGGATTCCGATAATAAACCGGTGATGGATGAAACGATTACTTTTGCATTTAGTACCAACGCGAGTAATGCATCATTTAATAAATCATTGCCCACAGCCAATGTAAAAACCAATTCAGATGGAATCGCTACTATTACTTACCATGCCGGTGATCAAGTAAGTATCGCCGGTGATCAAGTAAGTATCGATACGGTTGTTGCATCTACGACGAACGGAAAGACCATCAGCATTGAGATTACCGTAGACCCAAAGGTAACAATAATTGGCGATCTAAAGGTTGCCGCGGTGTCGGAAAGTGTCGTTGCGGACGGAGAATCTAAAGTCGCAATTCGCGCTACCGTCAAAGATAATGCGGATAATCCAGCAGTTGGTGTTACAGTTAATTTTTCCACCAACGCCGGAACTCTATCCTCTAATAAAGCACAAACAAATAGAGCGGGTATCGCTGAAGTGGAATTCACCAGCCCAACCCTACCGGGTACAGCAACAATTAATGCAAGTGTAAAGGGATTTAATGCGAATACGAAAATAGATTTAATCGCCAGTGCTCCGTTAGCGGCGCATTTGGCATTGGCAACTAATAAAGTCGCGGTTAAATCCGATAATTCCGATAACGCAACGATTACCGCAACGGTCCTCGATGCGAAAAATGCCGCACTTCCGGAAATAACCGTGAGCTTTAGCGCAACCGGTGGGCAAATTAGCAGTGCTAGCGGCACTACCGATAAAGATGGAAAAGCAAACGTAATTTTTTCCGCCGGTACTGATCCGACTAATCGAATTGCCATAGTCACGGCTACAATTCAACCAATTGGCGCAGAGGTGCCGATTATTCGTGAAATTCCGATCCAAATTATCGGTACCAATCTAAAAATCACCGCCCCCAATACCGCACTATCTAACGATGGCAAACAAACTATTGAAGTCGATGTATTAGTAACAAATGCGGCTACTCAACCAGTATTTGACGCGCCGGTGTGTTTTTCCATCGATAAAACCGAAGGCGGTGATTTAACTTTAACCGACATAACCACGGGTCAAGAATTGACGATTGATTGTCCAATAGACGGAGTAAGCGGAAATTTAGGTGCGAGCGATGCGAAGGAAGGTAAGACTGACGTCAGTGGGCACCTGAAAATTAAAGTAGCAGGTAAAACCACCGGCAAACCGCAATTGATTGCTTATTCCGCAGGTGCAACTGACGCTCAACAATTCATCGTTGATCCAATTAATCTCAAGATCACTGCGCCGAATAAAACTCCCATTCCGGTGCAAAATACTAATCAGCCTCAAGAAATAACAGTTGATGCTCCTGGTGCAACCACGGTCAAATTCTCTACTTCTTTAGGAAATTGGCAAGATAATGGTGAACCAGTGCTGGAAGTAGAAACAACTGACGGAAAAGCCAGTGCAAAGTTAATTTCGACTGCGGCGGGTGCAGCAACGGTCTTAGTTACTGATAAAGATAATTACCTAAGCTCGGATACAGTAACAGTTTTATTTTCAACACCATTTAACGCAACGGATGCAAAACTTTTATTTCAAGCGGCGCCTCGGGTTGTTCCGGTAAGTAGCGGTACGGTTAAATATACCTCGACTTTGACCGCCGTATTATTAACCAAACAAGACCAGCCAATTGCAAATACGCCAATTTCCTTCACGATGATTTCCGGCACCGGTAGCGGTGAAACAATTACCCCGCCGCTTGTTTTGACCGATATTGCCGGCAAAGCCACCGCGACATTTACTTCCGGCGCAAGCGCAACTTCCGCCGACGGATTAATTATTAAAGCTAGCGTCCCCGGTACATCATTAAAGAAAGAATTTAAGATGATTGTGACTAATCAGGCAGGATCGTTAATCTTGGGAGTTTCTAATCTCTTAAAAACCGCCGCTAGTGATACGGTCTATACTTTGCCAATGACGGTATTAGTCGCCGATGCAAATGGTAACCCCGTATCTAATTCGGAAGTATCCTTAAGTGTTTGGCCCCTACAATATTCGACCGGAATTCGGGATCGCATCGATTATGATTCAGTTTATAACGGCGCGGCGGTTATTACCGAGGTATTCGATAATGAAGATAAAAACGAGAATTTAATCCTAGACAATGAAGATAATGAAGATTTTAATGGCGATAAACATCTCACACCGCCCAATTCCGCTGCTGGGAGTTTGCCACAAAAAGTAATTACTGACGCCTCGGGATTAGCAAGTTTTAATTTGACCTATCCAAAAAGTAGCGCCCAATGGATTGTAGATCGACTGCGTGCCAGTACATTTGTCCAAGGAACCGAAATGCTCTCGGAATTTATCTTGCGCCTTCCGGCTCTCAAGACAGATATCTACGGTGAACAAGAACCTAGTGATACTGGAATTGGCGGAACTTTAAGTAATTCCCCCTATAATGCGGTTTGTCCTTATCAAGTAACCTCATCAAAAGAAACTCTCTATGTTTCTCCGGGAGGATCAAATTCGGTAAATCTCACCCTTAAGGGAATTAAAGGACAAGCTAATACTAAATTAGATGGTCACACGGTAACAGCATTAATCGAAAATAAACCGATCAGCTCAACAACAACAACTAGCACGTGGCTCAATGCTACTGCATCGATTGGTAAAACCGATGCAAAGGGAGAATTTATTTCTTCCGTCGTAATCCCCAATAATATCTATGCGGTGGGCATCACGACCCAAATTCATTATTTTGTTAGTTGCGCTACAGTAACAATTAATTTAGTTGCGGCGGACCCGGCACTTTCAGAAAAACCTACCATAATTGAATTTAGCTCCCAGCCAAATATAGTCGCACCGAATGGAGATTCGCTATTGACTGCCTATGTCTTGGACGGCTCAAATAATCCGCTCCAGGGACAAAGAGTAAATTTCATGCTAAATCCGAATGAAAGCGGCGCAATTCTCTCCGCCGCAAATGCCATAACGGATGAAAATGGCAAGGCGACAATTACCTATAGCGCGGGCGGGAAAAACGGTAATGACACAATTGTCGCAAGTACAACCGGTGATTCGCCTATAAGTAATACAACTCAGGTTTCGGTTAATTCTGATACGGTCGCGGTTGAATCGATTGAAATAACTGCTGGAGCAAAAGAGATCCCGGTAGGGGCGGGAATTCCCGTGGCGATTCGCGCAACAGTAAAAGATATTAACGATAAACTCGCCGCGGGTGTCCCAGTAACATTTACGACTACTGCGGGGACTTTCCAAGGCGCGCTATCTCCAGGAAATAAACTCACCGCGATGACTAATTCCAAAGGATTGGCAGCAGTTGTGTTGTTATCGGGAAATCAAGTCGGCACGGCATTGATTCGTGCTAATGCAAACGGTTTTGTGAGTAGCACCGAAATAGATTTTACGGTCGGAGCTCCGGCGGAAATTAAATTAAACGCAACGCCAAATTTAGTGACGACGTTAGGAGGCAATTCAAACGTAATTGCGACAGTGCTTGATAGCTATGGTAACGGAATTGGCGAAGGGCAAAAGGTACGCTTTGCGGTTACGGGTGGCGGTAGTATTACTTTGCAAGGAACGACCGATGAAAATAGCCAGGTGAACGCAATTTACACTGCGGGTGTTAATGCGGGTACAGCGACAATTACGGCGACCCTGGCGAATGGCGTAACAGCCAATACGGCTATTACGGTAAGTAAGGGCGCCGCGATGGTTGGAAGTATTACGTTGACGTCGGCAAACTCGTCACTGGCGGCGGACAGATTAAGTCAAACGGTAATTACTGCAACGGTAAAAGATAGCGGTGGAGGCGTAATTGCTGATAAGCCGCTGGTGTTTAACACGACGGCTGGGAATCTCTCAGCAATAGACGCGATTACGGATGTGAATGGGCGGGCTCAAATAACACTGACTGCACCGGCAACGACTGGAATCGCGACAATTAGCGCTAAGGCTGATAATGTCGCGACGACGACGCAGATAACTTTTGTTGCTGGTCCGGCAAACACAATTACGCTAAATCTCAGTCCAACAATTGTCAATCCAAAAGGTGCGACAAATGTCACCGCAACGGTAAAAGATTCCCTCGGTAATTTAGTTGCTGGTGCCAATTTGCAATTCAGTGTGGCGGTAAATAACAGTAAAGGTAAATTCGCGGCAAAAACGGCAATTACCAATATCCTCGGACAAGCGACAATTAAATATACCGCCGGCGCAGTAACGACAGAGACTACGGATGCGTTACAAATAACTCTCGCCGGTGACGCGACTGTGACAAATACGGCATATCTCACAATAGTGCCGGGAGCGACTATTGTCAGCACAGTTACCTTAACAGCCGGAAATGAATTGCCAGCCGACGGAAAAAGCACGATGACATTGCGTGCTACTGTCCTCGATAAAAATCAAAATGCCGCGGTTGGCGTCCCGGTATCATTTACGACTACGGCGGGGAAAATTACTGCTACCACCACGACCGACGCAAATGGAATTGCCACGGCGATTTTGACCGCACCGCAATATGTGGGCAGTGCGGATTTAATCGCAACTGCAAATGGCGTGAGTAGTGATAAGAAAAATGTAAAATTTACCGCCGGTGCGCCAAATAAAATTGCGCTCAATGCTGCACCGCTTAAATTACGCCCTAATGGAGTTGCTACTTTGCAAGCAACGGTTGCAGATGCTAACAATAATCCGGTTGCTGGTGTAAGCGTTAATTTTAGTATTACGTCGAATAAAAGCGGTGGAAGCCTTAGGGCAGTCTATGCAATCACCGATGGAAATGGACGAGCCGAAGTTACATACACCGCTGGGGCTAAAAATGGCTCCACCGATAAATTGATGGCCCGCCTGAGTAGCGGAAAGTCAGCTACGGTGGATATTACCGTCGATGCTAAAGAGACGATTATCGGTTCAATTCAACTGAGTACTGGAACAGGAAGTGTAATTGCCGATGGCAAAAATCAGGTCGCGATTCGCGCTGTGGTAGAAGATAGCGACAAAAATAAAGCGGTCGGCGTCAAAGTAAACTTTTCTACTACCAGCGGGAAAATTACCGCAACCGCAACTACCGACAGTAATGGAATTGCCGAAGTATTTTTAACTGCGCCTAAAATCGCCGGCACTGCAATTGTTACCGGTAGTATTAATGGTTTCATCGCAACTACTGAAATTACTTTTACCGCCGGCAAACCTACACAAATTATTTTGACTGCAACACCCAATATTATTAATTCTAAAGGGACTTCGACAATTCTTGCAACAGTCCTAGACGCTAATAAAAATGTTGTAAAAGATGAGAAAGTAAATTTTCGTATTATTACAAATAAGAGCGGTGGAAATCTTAATGTACTATCCGCAACCACAGATGATAAAAGTGGCCAAGTAAAGATTGATTATACCGCCGGCACTAAAGGTGGTGTGGATAAAATTCAGGCTCAATTGAGTAATGGTGTAACTGCTACAATTGGTGTTACCGTTAAAGCATTAGCCGTGAGAAACATTTCGGTATCTACCGCTACGAGTATTGTTGCCGATGGAGCCAAACAGGCCGCGATTAAAGCCGTAGTATCTAATACCGCAGGTGATCCGGTTTCCAATATTACGGTAGCATTTACGACCACCAATGGCACTTTATCGGCAGAGACGGCCAAAACCGATCATAACGGTACTGCGACGGTATCACTGACCGCGCCAACTGGAATTGGCAGTGCTAATATTATCGCAACGGTAGGCACAATCTCGGGAAATACTTCAATTCAGTTTGTTGCTGGTCCGGTCGCATTAATTACTGTAAGCGCTAATCCCCCCACAATTGCGCCAACAGCAAAAACGACCCTTACGGCAATTGTCACCGATGCAAATGGAAATCCAATCCAAAATGACAATCTCCGTTTTGCAATTACTACAAATTCCAGTCAAGGCTCATTATCGACTACGTTAGGAACTACCGATGTAAATGGAAAGGTGACAAATATAATTTACACTGCGGGAATTGCTGGCGGCGGTTCTATAGTTACCGATACGATTTCGGTAACCGATACCGCAATTGATGCTGCGATATTGCCGCCGGTAACACAAGAGATTACGGTTGATCCCAAGGCAATTGTCTTAGATAGCCTGACATTAGCGGCCGTTAATGGAATTACGACCCTCACTGCGGATGGCGAAAGTACTGCGCTATTACGTGCTACGGTACAGCAACGTACCGCAACCGGCGGTACCGCCCCCGCATCGGGAATTAAAATTAATTTCACCGCGACCACCGGCGTTCTTAGCGCTGAATCGGCGATTACCGATGTCAATGGAATTGCCGATGTGATATTAACTGCGCCAGAAAAAACTGCTACGGCAACGCTCATCGCACAAACTAGTGGCCTTGCCGCCAATACGATTATTTCATTTTTAGCCGGTGCGCCTGTGATTGAAAATTCGAGTTTGACGGCAAATCCAGCAACGCTCGCAGCGGATGGCGTGTCAATTTCTAATATCACCGTGACCTTAGCCGATGCAAAAGGTAATTTGGTCGCGGATGATACGCCGGTGACCTTAGTTACGACCGCCGGCACAATTTCCTCGGAGAATCCTACCAAGACACTTTCGGGACGCGCTACTTTTACGATTAAATCGCCCACCGCTCCGGCGAATACCACTCTAAGTATTGCCCAATTGCCTGCACTAACTACCGAATTGAGTTTCGGCTCGGCGTCTACCGGTAATCCCGCGAGTATTAATCTAGTCGTCGGTACTAGCCGGATTTCTGTCGCTGGCGTTGGTCAAACCGAAAATACAACGCTCAGTATTCAGGTAAAAGATGATGCGGGTAATCCAATTGACGAGAATACCTATAACAATTCTGAACTGAATAATATCCGCGTATCGTTTATTACTCAGCCACGCGGCGGTGAATATATCAGTGGGATAAATGCCGCTAAATCGGTCTGCACTACGTTGACGGGTGGCGATAATACGACTTGCCCGGGGACCGAATCCGGGCCGATTTATCTGCGCACTACTAAGGGCTCGCTTACAATGAATATTCAAGCGGGAACTTTGCCTGGCGTTTTAGAAGGCAAAATCGAAGTTTTATTGGATAAAGATGGAGTTGAATTAATTAATCCCATTAGCGCTTCACTCCCGCAAATTGTAATTGCCTCCGGGCCACCGCATACAATTGTATTAACTAGCCAAGCTAACGCATCAATTACCAATCCCAAAAAGGGCGTCTACCGAATTACCGGCACTGCGGTTGTTACTGATCGCTATGGAAATCATGTTCCCGACGGCACGGCAATTAATTTAGGATTAATTGATTCGGTATTAGCGCAAGGCACTGGAGGAACAATTGCTGCGGGCGTTAATACTTTAACTGGTAGCACAAGCCTAATTAACGAGCCGAGTGATTTTACTGCAGATTTTACTGCAACAATAAAACGCAATAACACTAATCGCGGTATTCAAGCGAAAGATCGCGTCCTAATTGAAAATGCCGCGGCGCAAGACAAGAGTCGTTTTGTCAGTGAAGCACCAACAGATGGAACAACTTTAACTGTACAATCTAATTATTTAGGAGACCAATCAGACGCAATTTATACTGTGGGCGCATCTTTGCTTGGAGGATCAATTGCTGGAATTGATTCAAATAATAAACTAACTGTTGGCACCGCTATTACTCAAGACGGATTAGCAGATTTTGCGATTACTTATCCGGCGCATAATAACAATCGTGGTAATAGTCACGGTACCATTCTTGTTGGTTGCTATGGATATGGTACCGAATCGCCTGCTTATAGCACCGAGGATAAACGTTATGAGGTGCCACAATCTGCACAAGTTTATATAGTCGCTGCTTCTAGTGATAATAGCGCGACCACAATTGATAAAGGAAACTTTTGTTTCGCGGCAATGGCACCTACAACACTGGCCGCAACTCCAACCGAATTAGGTGCTAGCGATGGACCGCAAAAAATTTCCTTGGTCTTGCACGATAAAAATGAAATTTCACTGCCTTTCCTGTCAATAAATTGTTCATCTTTAATTTCTGAAGGAGATATGACGCTTAGTGTTGATAAAATAATAGGGACAGCTGATGATCCTGACGGTTCTTCGACTGAATCTAATTATAAAACCGACATAAATGGAAATACATCCGTTACAGTTACAATATCGCAGGGAACAACGGATAGCTCTGGATTAATAACCTGTTTCAGCAGTACAGCGTCAACAACAATTAAAGTAACTGTTCCTGCTCCGACAACAACCGAGTAAAGAATGAAAATTATCTTATTAATTCTCTTCTTATCGCTAATTACCGGATGCGCAGCGCCACTATTAGTTGTTGGTGGTATGGCGACAGGTGCAATAATTGCAGATGATCGGCGCAGCCCTGGTGTAATGTTGCATGATGAAAATATCGAATTAACGGCGCGCAATGCAATTAGTAATGATGCGGAGTTGCGTGAGGAAACCAATATCAACGTCACGAGTTTTAATTTCATTGTGTTACTTTCTGGGCAAGCGCCTACAACAATTCTTCGTTACCGTGCCGAGACTTTGGTGCGTAATATCGAACACGTGCGCCTGGTTTATAACGAGATAACTATTGGCCCACCGGCTTCATTTGCCACTCGTGGTTCGGATACTTTAATTACAACTCGCATCAAAGGCGGCCTTTTCAATCATAAAGAAGTCAATTCCAATCATATAAAAATTGTCACTGAGAGCAGTGTCGTTTTTCTCATGGGGATCGTCACCCGCGCTGAATCTGAACAAGTAGCGGAGGTTGCGCGCTCAACTCCAGGCGTCCTAAAAGTCGTACGTCTCTTTGAGTTTTCTAATTAAATTCCTCTCTAAGCGATTTATTTCCTCTGGATTATCTCAATTATAGGTAAAGGGTTCTTTCGCTTGAACGGTTTATTTCCTCAGACCATTTCAATTATAGGCAAGGAATTCTTTCGCTTGGGCGTGTTTATTTATGACTGTTGACATTACGATTTTCTATTCGGCTTTTTTCGAGGAAGCAATCGAACATTTGACAGAAATGGAGCGTCTGCTATTGGGATTAGACCTCGAAAATCCCGTAACTGAGGATCTAAATGCTATTTTTCGCGCCGCACATTCAATTAAAGGCGGGGGGGGTATCTTCGGTTTTTCGGATATAACGAATCTCACCCATGTATTAGAATCCGTATTAGACCTGCTACGCAAAGGACAAATTAAGCCAACCCGAGAAATGATTAGTACTTTTTTGGCAGCGAACGATATTATTCATACCCAAATTGAAGGTCATCGCACTAAAACAATTACTGACCCGACAGCCGCTAACGCAATGATCCAAAGTCTGCGAAAAATTTTACCGATTGCGCCGGACGATTCTGAAATAATATTGCATTCCCCAGAAATAGAAACAAAGATCGAACCACCATCTTCGACAATTCCAGAAGGTGCAAATTTTCCAATTCAAGAATCAGCAGACCCAGGATATGGATTTTTTGATCCATTACCAAACAATACATCCGAAAATAATTTGAGTGCTATTCCTGACTCCCCGGAAGTAACGCCACCAGACCCAGGTTATGGATTTTTTTCCGATGCGCCCGGTGCGCCGCCACAATTATCTATTAGAACTGCCGAACTTTTCCCAGAAGCACACGACGTTCCTTCAATTAATATTGTTGACACGACTAGATCAATTTCCCCTCCGAAACAAATTACCGCCCCCCTTCACGAAAAATCTACCACCCGCAAATCAGAAACCGGAAGTTCAATTCGCGTTAGCGTCGAAAAAGTCGATCAGATTATTAATCTCGTCGGGGAATTAGTTATTACTCAATCAATGCTCGCACAGATCGCCGCGCAATTAGACCCTACCTGGACAGTTCGCCTGCAAACAGGCCTAGATCAACTCGAACGCAATACCCGTAATTTACAAGAGAGCGTCATGTCAATTCGGATGATGCCGATTAGCGTAGTATTTAGTCGTTTTCCGCGCATGGTGCGTGATTTAGCGGAGAAACTCGGAAAGCGAGTAGAATTAATTACGATCGGTGAAGGTACCGAATTAGATAAAGGCCTTACGGAAAAACTTATTGATCCATTAACGCATTTAGTGCGCAATAGCATTGATCACGGAATCGAGTCTCAGGAAATACGGATTAATCAAGGAAAATCGCCGCTGGGACATATTACTCTTGCGGCCTCCCATCAAGGAGGCAATATCGTTATTGAAGTACGAGATGATGGAGCTGGACTTAATCGAGAAAAGATTTTGGCAAAGGCACGTGAGCAGGAATTGGTAGTAAATGATAATTTACCCGATCAAGATGTCTGGCAATTAATTTTTGCGCCGGGTTTTTCAACTGCGGAAAAGGTTACGGATATCTCCGGGCGTGGAGTGGGAATGGATGTCGTACGACGCAATATTCAAGAAATGGGCGGGAGTATTGAAATAAATTCCATGGCAGGAATTGGAAGCACTTTTACGGTACGCCTTCCGCTTACTTTAGCAATTCTCGATGGACTTTCCGTAAGTGTTGGACTAGAAACTTTTATAATTCCTTTAGGTTATATTATCGAATCAATGCGCCCGCAACCGGAGGAGATTCATCCAATTAGCGGTCGGGGACAATTAGTAAAGGTGCGGGATGAATATCTACCAATAATCGCTCTTTATGAAATATTTACCATTAATCCTCTGGTAAAAAAACCCGAAGACGGAATCTTAGTTTTATTGGAATCAGAGGGACGACGGATTGCGCTATTCGTTGATCAATTAGTCGGCCAGCACCAAGTAGTAATCAAAAGTTTGGAAGCTAATTTCCGGCGGGTAGATGGGATTTCCGGCGCGACAATTATGGGTGATGGGCGTGTTGCGCTAATCTTAGATATTGGTTATTTGGTGCGCCGCGCAATGCGGTGTAATTAAAAAATCATCACTGACTATTAAAAATTGCCAATATCCAATATAATTATCTCCTCCAAAAGAAATCATTAACCGTGAGAAGCGGTTAATTTCTCCTTGAAGTTAAATACTTATATCCTCCCAAATCAGGTACTCGTCATGAATAATTTCAATTTATTCCGTCAGCAAACTATTTCTTCTTTGAACCTGACGGTTTCGGAATATCAGCATCAAATTACCGGCGCCCGCCATTTCCATTTCGCGGCTGAAGACGAAAATAATGCGTTTCTCGTAGCATTTCTGACTGTGCCGGAGGATTCTACTGGAGTTGCACATATTCTCGAACACACAACGCTTTGCGGTAGTCGGCGTTTTCCGGTACGCGACCCGTTTTTTATGATGACTCGGCGCTCACTCAATACATTTATGAATGCCTTTACCGCATCCGATTGGACTGCATATCCATTTGCGACTTGCAATCGCAAAGATTTTCATAATCTCCTCCAAGTCTATTTAGATGCGACATTTTTCCCTAATCTTAATCCATTAGATTTCGCTCAGGAAGGTCATCGTTTCGCATTTGAGAATGAACAATTAATTTATAAAGGCGTGGTCTATAACGAAATGAAAGGCGCAATGAGCACTCCCACGCGCCGCCTTTCCCAAGAATTGCAGAGCGCGTTATTTCCCACAATTACCTATCATTACAATAGCGGCGGCGAGCCAGAATTAATTCCGACGCTGACTTATGCGCAATTAGTCGATTTTCACCGGCGCCATTATCATCCGTCGAATGCGCTATTTATGACTTATGGCGATTTGCCGGTCGCGCAACATCACGCCTGGCTTGAAGAATATGCCCTGCAACATTTCACTGCGCAACCGCTAGATTTAACCATTCCGAATGAACAGCGTTATAGCACGCCAATTATTATTGAGGCGCCTTATTCACTCGAACCCGGGGCAACAATTGATCATCGTAGTCATGTGGTGCTTGCGTGGTTATTGCGTCCGGGAATTGACCCACTCGATTATTTGACCGCGCATCTATTATCGGGAGTATTACTCGATAATAGCGCCGCGCCATTACTACACGCATTAGAAACGACCAATTTAGGCGCCGCGCCTTCGGAATTATGCGGTTTGGACGATTCAACACGCGAAATGGGCTTTGCGTGTGGGCTCGACGGCGCCGAACGCGCCGATGCGCCAGCAATTGAGGAATTGATTTTATCGGTATTGCGCGACGTCGCCGATAACGGAATACCCAAATCGCAGGTCGAGGCAGTGCTTCATCAACTCGAATTACACCAACGCGAAATTACTGGTGGAGGGATGCCCTATGGTTTGCGAATTATGGTCAACGCCTTGGGACGCACTTTACACGGCGGCGATTTAATTGCGGCAGTGGATATTGACCCGGCACTTGCGGAATTGCGCCGGCGAATTACCGACGATAAATTTATTCCGCATTTGGTCCGCACTTGGTTATTAGAAAATCCCCATCGAGTGCGCGTTACGCTCTATCCCGATCCAGAATTGGACACCCGAAATCGCGCCGCTGAAAATGAACGTCTCGCAAATCACGCCGCTAATCTGAGCGCAATGGATCGGATAAATATTGATCAAGAAAATAAACGACTCGCCGAACGTCAGGCGCAACACGATGATCCGGAAATTTTACCGCGCGTAGGATTGGCGGATATTCCTGCGGAATTGCGTATCGCCAGCGGAGAGGAATTAACTATCGCTAATCTTCCCGCCGCTTGGTACGCTCAAGGAACTAATGGATTGGTATATCAAAAAATTATTGTGGATTTACCAGCGCTTAATGATGTACAAATTGATGATCTACCGTTATTTTGTCAATGTCTAACCGAAGTAGGTTGCGCCGGACGTGATTATCGTGAAAATCAAGCGCTACAAGCGGCAATTACCGGAGGGGTAAGTGCGAATTATAGCGTGCGCGGTGCGGTGGATAACGTAATTGGCGGGCGCGGGCTATTTTTGCTCTCGGGAAAGGCGCTAACGCGCAATCATGCCGCTTTAAGTAATTTACTCTATGAAACTTTATTTACGCCGCGTTTCGATGAACTTTCCCGTCTTCGCGAATTGGTCGCGCAAGAACGCGCCAGTCATGAGGCATCTATTTTGGATCACGGCCACGCATTGGCGATGACAGCGGCGGCGGCGGGGCTATCGCCACTTGCTGCTCTATTTCATCGCTGGGGTGGATTAATCGGTATAAAACGCCTCAAGGCATTGGATGCGCAATTAAAAAATTCGGATGATTTAGAAATATTCGCGGGGCGTCTTGCAGATTTAGCAAATATTTTTCATCAGGCACCACGGCGATTACTTTTAGTTGGTGAAAGGCGCGAGCGGGACGCTATTGTGTCTGCTGTTGAGCAGATTTGGGCTAATCAATTCGCGCCAAATACGGTACCGCAATTTACTTTTGGTAAATCGGCAGGCGCGGTTCGTGAAGGTTGGGCAATTGCTACGCAAGTAAATTTTTGCGCAAAGGCGTATTTCACAGTTCCAATTAATCATCCCGACGCGCCGGCATTAACGGTATTGGGTACATTTCTCCGCAACGGTTATTTACACCGCGCTATTCGTGAACAGGGCGGCGCTTATAGTGGTAGCGCTAGCTATGATGGCGATACCGGGATTTTCCGTTTTTATTCTTATCGCGACCCGCGTTTAGAAGCGACGCTCGATGATTTCGACCAGGCGGTGAAATGGCTGGCGCGGGGAGATTACCCCGAGCAGGCATTAGAAGAGGCCGTGCTGGGAGTAATTAGCGCAATTGACCGCCCAGATAGCCCCGCCGGTGAGGCAATTGGCGCGTATTTAGGGAGTTTGCATGGCCGAACGCCAACGCAACGTCGTGAATATCGGGCGCGGGTATTACGGGTTACGCGGGAGGATTTACAGTGTCTCGCGGAGCGTTATTTCTTGCCCGAACGTGCTAGTATTGCCGTAATTAGCGATCCAATAACTTTGGATCGGGTCGGTGCAAATTTAGGTTTAATTGTTAATCAGGTTTAATCGAATTTTGCTATTTACACTTAAAGGGCTTGATTATGATCGAAGTAATTCCACTAAAATACGGACCTCCATTTAAGAAGCTATTTGGTCAACCGCATATCTTTTCACAGTTTGCTTCCGACGTCCTGGGGACGACAGTTAAAGTTCCGCATGTGCATACGGAATATGAATATCCCGAGCCGGTAGGTTTTGTCCGTAGTCGATATGACCTATTCGCCGAAGATGAGGAACAGCGGATTATCATTGAAATCCAAAATGTTAAAGAGGACGATTTTTTTGACCGGTTTTTATATTACCATCTAATTAGTCTTGTCGAGCAGGTGCGTGGCTTTAAGGAATATTGTTTCGACCGGATTATTTACACCATTGTGGTACTGACGAGTGTTCCACGAGATAAAATGATCAAATTTAGTTATGCAGTAAGCGATTGGAATCCGGTCGATGAATATGGAGAACGGATTAGTGTATATCCGCATCGGTTAGTCTTTTTAGCACCACGATTAGTAAATGCGCAGACCCCACCACCAATTCGGAAATGGCTAAAGTTTATTGAAGATTCACTTGACGGAAAGATGAATGAGTCGGATTACGTCCTGAATCCTTTTGCGGAAATGATCGAGGAAATTAAACGCTTTCGGACGAGTCCCGAGGACTTGGCGACAATAAAAGACGAGGTCGCATGGGAAAAATCTCAGGCACGATTCAGCGCCGAGGGCCGTGAAGAAGGCAGGGTCGAAGGACGCGCTGAAGGACGTGCTGAAGGACGCGCTGAAGGACGCGCTGAAGGAATTGCTATAGGAGAGGAAAAAGGCCGAATCGAAGGTGAAATTCGAGCATTAATGCGCCTCCTCGAACGGCGTTTCCACTCCATACCGGAAAATATCCGGCAAAAAATCAACACAGCGGATTTACTGTCGATCGAAAAATGGTTCGAGCGGGCTATGAGAGAAAATATAATTGAAGATATATTTTCGGATTGAACTAAATTTATGGCGAATGCGAATCTTTAGAGAATAAATGACGGAAACACGCAATATTTTTCTCATCGGATTAATGGGCGCTGGAAAAAGCACCGTCGGCCGATACACCGCCCGGATATTAGGCCTTCCATTTGAAGACAGCGACCGGGTAATTGAAGATCGGGCGGGCGTAGCAATCCCAGTAATCTTTGCGCAAGAAGGCGAGGGCGGATTCCGCGTCCGGGAAAAAAAGGTCATTCGAGAACTAACCGCGAAATCGGGAATTGTATTAGCAACCGGCGGCGGCGCAGTAATTGACCCCGAAAATCGGCAATTATTACGGGCACGCGGATATGTAATTTATCTGCGTGCACCAGTCGCAATTTTAGTCGCCCGTACCGCTCACGACCACCACCGCCCCCTCCTCCAAGATATCGACCGCACCGCCCGCCTCCAGCAACTCCTCGAAATCCGCGAACCGTTATATCAGGAAATTGCCCACCTAATTTTAGACACCGGGACGAACAGCGTCCGGCGCGTCGTCCGGGAATTATTACAACATTTAGAAAAAATCTCCGGGCCGCAGAAATATAATTGCGGGAATTGACTCGCTACCACATTAAATCATCGGGGACCGGATAATCAGAATAAGGATCATCAGGCGCTATTGGATTTTTTTCCGGCGTCGGGCAATAAATAAAAATCTCGGGGATTAATGTCTGGACTTTATAAGCAATTTCTGGCGCGACTAAATAATGGCGTTCGGCAAATGCAACAATCGCTATTTTTCCGGCGATGATTTGTTCCCGTTGAGTTTCATTAAGATAGATATGGCGGATATGCTTGCCTTCAACAAAATTAAACATCACCTCCGCTGAATCATCGTTTTGCAGATGCGTATTCAATATCTGACGCACTTGAGACCGGGCAGCCTTTGCTAGACGGGCTTCCTCCTGCACACGATTCAATTCCTGATCTCTACGCAATTTTTCCTCCTGAGATTTAAGCGCCGCAATTGCAGCGTCACTTAATATCGGATTATTCTTGGTACGTTGAGCATGCAATTCCTGGCGTTGCTGTTTTTTTGCGTGTTGCGCCGCGATTTTCGCCTGACCAGTACTCACTACTCCGGCTTTTGTCAAAGCGTCACTTAATGAATTACCCATAATTGAATTTCCTGTTGCACCCTTTTAGTTTAGAACTCAACTCCATCGAGGAGCGCGTGAATGTGTCTAATTCCGCCAATTCCCTCTGTAAGCATGATCTCGAGAGGATTTCGATCTGCGAGTAGCGGCGAAGGGGTCGTAATCCACAGGCGTCCCAATTGCGGCGCATGGGGAAAACTCAGGCAGATACTCCGATCAATTGCGACCAATAATTGAGCGCGAGTGATTACCTCTTCATTATCGGGAAGGATATCGTTGACGAGCTGAGAAATACCCAAAAGGATTTTTTGTTGATTCGCGGTTAATTTCCACATCGCGAGGATATACAGCACCTCTTGCGTTAATTCAGCAATGTCCGATTCATTTTGGTTCATGTCTTACATCCTAAAGTAAATTTAATTAAATTAGATCCGCTCGCGGAGTACGGATAAAAAACCACTACTCCCGATTGCATAAAGTAAAGCGCCGTGAGTTATCGGTGCGGTAAATATCGGCGAACCTTTTAGATAATAGCGTCCGGCGATTTTCCCGTCTTCTTGATTCAGGGTATGGAGGTACCCCTCTTGGTCGCCGACGACAACTCCACCCCCATAGGCAACCGGCGCAGTTAATCCCCGATTACGGAGCGCCACCTGACGCCACAGCGCCGCGCCGCTATTGCGCTCCAGGCACCACACCACGCTCTCGTCGTCGGTGACATAGACATGGGCGCGATCCACCGCGATTCCGGTGGTACTGGGTATCTCCCGCGACCAAATTATCTGCCCGTTGTCAGCATCGAGGGCGACTACCCGTCCCTGGGCGGCCGCGGCATATAGGGTACCCCCCTTCAAGACCGGGTCGGCGTCGACATCGACGATGCGCTCCAATTCCGAGCGCCCCTTAGGCTCGGCGATGGTGCTCTCCCAAAGCACGCGCCCATCTTCCAAATTCAACGCCACCAGATGGCCGCTGTCCAATCCGACGAATACTCGGTCTCCTGCAATCAGCGGGGCGCTGGTGCCGCGCAGCGTCAACACCGGTACTGTGCGGCTAAATACCCACAACCGGGTGCCATCGTGCGCTGCAAGCCCCGATACGCGCCCGTCGACCGTGCGGACAACTACGATGTCGTCCGCCACCGCCGCCGGGGCTAGTACCTCGCTTGAAAGGGTGACGCGCCATTTTTCCTGACCGTCCCTGTAGTTCAGAGCGACGACCTCGCCTTCGGCGCCCCCCACCA
>Ga0114939_10001150_pt1 | contig 21280 bp, 15 predicted proteins | sample AshMeaCrysSpring_FD_87196 | JGI IMG/M metagenome (GOLD analysis project Ga0114939, IMG submission 87196) | Groundwater microbial communities from Big Spring, Nevada to study Microbial Dark Matter (Phase II) - Ash Meadows Crystal Spring | ecosystem: Environmental > Aquatic > Deep subsurface >...
CGGCAGGTGGGCAAGTCCACCCTGCTCCAGGCGCTCGACCCCGACCTGGTGCTGAACCTCGCCAGCCTCGCGACCTTCCGCGACTACGTCGCGCAGCCCGAGCGGCTCGAGCGGGAACTGCTCGCGGCGCCGCGATCGACGCGCGTCGTGCTCATCGACGAAGTCCAGCGCGTGCCGGCACTGCTCGACGGCGTCCAGGCGCTCGTCGATGCTCACCCGAGGCGATTCCGGTTCCTGCTCTCCGGATCGAGTGCCCGGAAGCTGCGGCGCGGCCACGCCAACCTGCTGCCCGGCCGCATCGTCCTGCACCACCTCCATCCGTTGTTCGCGCGCGAACTCGGGGCGGAGTTCGACCTGGACCGCGTCCTCGCACACGGGACGCTGCCGGGCATCTACGCCGAGCGGGACACGGGCAGCCGGAGCGCGATGCTCCGGAGCTACGTGGATGCGTATCTGCGCGAGGAGGTCCAGGCCGAGGCCCTCGTCCGGGACATCGGTGGCTACGCGCGACTACTCGATCTCGTGGCGGCCGCATCGGGCCGGGTCGTCAACCTGCACGCGCTCTCGAAGGATGCGGGCATCAGCTACGAAACGGCCCGGCGGTACCTGGACGTTCTCGAGGACACGCTGATCCTCTATCGCGTGCCGGCCTGGAGCGGCGCCGACCGGACCAGCGCGGTCGCGCACCCGAAGATCCTGTTCTTCGACCTCGGCGTCCGGAACGCGATCCTCCGGCGCCCGCTGGACCGGCCCCTTCCCGACGAGCGCGGCCTGCTGTTCGAGCACCTGGTCGGGCTCGAGTTGCGCGGTCGGGAAGGCACCCTCTGGCCGGAGGCCCGCCTGTTTCACTTCCGGACCAGGCGGGGGGCCGAGGTCGATTTCGTGCTGTCGGTCGGCCGTGAGCTGTGGGGCATCGAAGCGAAAGCGTCGCGAGCGGTGGACGCGAGGGACCTGAAAGGACTTGACGCGTTCTCTGCGCAGGCACGGCGAGTGTCTCGCCGGGTGGTCGTTTACCTGGGGGAGCGCCGACAGCGCCTCGAAGGGGTTGACGTGTTGCCACTTGCGGAGTTCCTGGCCGAACTGCCCGCCTGATCCCCTGGCGGGGCCGCTCGCCGCGGGGCGGGGCCCCGTCGCCTCCACCGCGGGCGCGTCCGCCAGCTCGAGCGCCTCGGCGACCGCTCCGAACTGCGTCCCGAAGCGCGCGCAGGCTGTTCGTCATCGTCGGGCAGAACCGTCGCACGACGCGGCGCGCGGCGCGTCGTGGTCGCGACGATCCCGCGGTTGCGTCAGCCGCGGTAGGGCGTCCCCGAGGCGCTCACAGGCACCTCGTCGTAGCTGTGGGCGCGAAGCAGCATGCGCGCGCTCTCCGCGTTGAGCGCACGTAACGTGGACGGGCCGATGAGGATCTCGCGGATCGGCAGGCGCGGTGGTGTCCCGAATGCCGCCGGGGCCAGTTGCTGCAGCGTGTAGTAGGGGATGAGCATTCCCCGCGCCGCGCGGAAGCGCGGGGGCACGAAGTCGGCGGGCGGCGTGAAGATGAGCCGCGCTTCTGCCTCGTCGGCGAAGGCCGGGTTCTTGAAGGTCGGGATGAAGAAGTCGACCGCGTCGGCCGTCAGGCGCGCCTGGAGATCGAGCGGCCCTGCGGCGCCGACCTGCCCGTAGCCGAAGTCCACCACCCGCTGAAGCAGCGAGCGCTGGCGTGCCTGGTCGTAGCTCACCTGCCAGAGCCGCATCAGCCCACCCCCGGGTGAGTCCGGGCCGGTCACGGCGAAGAACTGCTGCGCGTCGAACTCCAGGCTCACCCCGGTGCCGTTGGCGCCATACGTGCGCCACTGCGTGAGGAGGTCCTGCCGCGTGCAGAAGCAGCAGACGTAGACGTCCCTCGATGTCGTGTCCTCGAGGCTGGCGAGCACGAGGTCGAGGAAGCGCACGCGGGCGTGGTCGGCGGCTGCGACCGCGGCCGCTCGCATCTCCGCCAGCACCGTCCGCGCGACGGCGGCCCCGTGCTCGAGCTCCTGCTCGTCGTTGCAGTAGCGCGAGTGCGTGAGCCAGAGATCGTGGGAACCGACGATGCCGCACAGCGCGGCCAGATCGGTGTAGTGGTAGAGCCGATCGCTCCTGACGTGGATCAGCTCGTCTGTCGGCGACCGGAGGTAGTCGAGGAACCGCTTCAGCTCACGGAAACGGGCCTCCGGCGGGATGGCCAATGGGGGCGGAGCGGGCGCGACGGCCGGTGGCGCCCCTGGAGACTGTGCCGGTGCGGTCGGGGTGGGAGTCGCGGATGCCGCGCCCGGGCGAGATTCCGTTGTCGCGGCCGTCGGCCGCTGTCCGGTCCTGCGCAGGCCCTTCGGGCGCGCGCGCGCCTTGTTCGCCATGCAGCGCTCCGTCGGTCCCGGCTCCCGGGCAGGGCACCGGAGTCTGGCGTCGGTCGCCGGTCGCCACACCACCGTGCGGGCCAACGCGGATCGAGGCCGATGATGGGCCGCGGCCGCGGGTCTGTCAACGGGTCGAGGCGGACGACCCGTGCGTGAGGCGCAGGGCGTACGCCCGACCCGGGCGTCAGGCGCACGGCGTTACGGCAGCGGCAGCCCCGGCCCTCTGGCGGGCCTCGGGCTCGACTGACTGTGCGCGGCTGGCTGGATCGCCGCCGGCCGGCCTCGCCGGTCGGGGCGGAACCGCGAGACGCCCCCTCAGTGCTTTTGCGACTCGGGGGCCAGTGCAGCGCGGCGCGCGGCATCCTGCCGTTCCGCCCGCTCGGCCTCCAGACGCGGCGCGTCGGTGGCGGGTGCAGGTTGCGTCGCCCGGCCCGCGGCGGGTGCATCGGCCCATTCGAGCGCCTCGGCGACCGCCTCGATCTGCGTGCCGAGCTCGCGCAGGCTGTCGCGAAGGCGCCCGCCGAGCTCCGGCGCGCCCATGTCGGTGCTGCGCGCCCGTAGCAGCTGCATGTGCACGTTCTCGACCGTGTAGAGGATGCGCGTGTTCTCCGCCTCCAGGCGCGCGGCGGCCGTGGCGAGCGCCGCCCGGTGGACGAGCTGCTGGTCGAGCGCGGCGAGCGCCTGGCCCAGCCGGTCGCGGACGATCGCGTCCTGCTCGGCCGATAGCCGCTCGGCGAGCGCGTCGCGCTCCGCCCGGAGGACGTTCTCGTCCTGCGCCGCCAACACCGCCCGCAGGTCGCGCTCCCGCCGGGCGGTCTCGACGCACGCCTGGCGCAACCCGGCGATCGTCGCGCGCGGCTCGGTCACGACCTCGCGGACGATGGGCGGGCCGGACTCGAGCTCGGCGAGGAGCTTGTCGCAGAGGAGCTGGATGCGTGCGACGGTGGGGTCGGCCGGCGGGGGCGGCGCCGGTGCCGCGGGCTCGTCGGCCCGTGCCTCCGCGCGCCGTGCCTGCCGCGCCTCGGGGTCGGACTCGCTCCCGGCCTTCGCGCGCGCGTCACGCTCGAGCCGCCTGCGCCTGGCCGCACGGCTGAACGACGAGGCGGCCGACAATCCGAAGCCGAGCGCGACGAACACCATCCAGAAGAACTGCGGCTGCCGCAGCGCGAAGATCAGGCAGACGATGGCAAAGATGGCGAAGACGATGCCGGTCGGCACGCTCGCATCGTCTGCCTCCTCGTGCGCATCCACGCGCCCGCGGGGCCGCGCCCCACGCAGGCGCTCCGGCCCGCCGCGTCGCCGTCTCCGTTCCTCAGCCGTGGAGAGCGACTCGTGTCGTTCGCCGGCCCTCGTGCCGAGCGCGGCGTCCCTCGCGGCCAGGACCTGCTCGACCATGCTCGCGTACTGATGACGGTTGTGCTCGAGCGCATCGGTGATGCGACGCAGGCTCGCCTCGAGTTGCGCGTCGATGCCGCGTGGGTCCCGGTTCATGGCCGCTCCTCATGCCGAGGGTGAACGTCACGACGGAAGAGGCCGAAGCCGCTGCCTGATCCAGATGGCCAGCGCCTCGGCTGCCACCTCGCCCCGGGCAACGGCCAGCACCATCCCCTCGAGGGCCTCGTCGCCCGCCAGCAACTCCTGCCCGTTGGCGAGCAGGAACAACTCCAGCGCCATGGCGCCCACGCGCTTGTTGCCGTCGGTGAACGGGTGGTTCTGGATCAACGAATGAGCCAGCGCGGCGGCCTTCGCCGCGAGGTCTTCGTAGAGGTCGTCGCCGCCAAAGGTCATGCGAGGCCTGGCGAGGGCGGATTCGAGCGCGCCCCGGTCGAGCAGGCGACTGGAGCCGCCGAAGCGGGAGGTCTGCAGCGCGTGAAGGTGCAGCACCTGCGCGATGGAGAGGTACCTGGTCACCGGGCGAGGGCGCGGTACAGCGACGCCCGACGGTCGAGCAGCGTCTCGGCCGCTGTCTTGAACCGCTTCGTCGCCTGGCCGCCCTCGATTTCGAGAACGCCGGGACGCACGATCACGGCGCCGGTCTGGGGGTGGACCGAGATGTCCACCGTCATGCCCTTCTCGAGTCCGAACTCCTGCACGACCTCCGCGGGCAGCGTCACGGCCAGAGACCCGCCGGCCTGAACCAATTTTCGCTTCATGTATGTATCTTGTCCTGAGTCTGTGGTCACGTCAAACCCGGCGGGGGCGCCCAACGGGGTCGGAGCTGATTTCAGGATCTGCAACACGCCCGGGGCGGTTGCAGAAAGTGAAATCAGCTCCGACCCCCTTATCATGTCCGGATGGACGCCCCGAACGCCGCCGACCCGGCCGCCGAGCCCAAGGACTTCATCCGCCAGATCATCGAGGCCGACCGCGTGGCCGGAAAGCACGGCGGGCGCGTGCACACGCGGTTCCCGCCCGAGCCCAACGGCTACCTCCACATCGGCCACGCGAAGGCGATCTGCCTCAACTTCGGCGTGGCGCAGGAGTACGGCGGCCTGTGCAACCTCCGGATGGACGACACCAACCCGGAGAAGGAGGACGTCGAGTACGTCAACGCCATCGTCGACGATGTCCGGTGGCTCGGGTTCGACTGGGGCGACCGGCTGTACTTCGCGGCCGACTACTTCGAGCAGATGTACGCCTACGCCGAGGACCTGATCCGCAAGGGCGCGGCGTACGTGGACGACCAGAGCGCCGACGAGATCCGCGAGCGGCGCGGCACGCTCACCGAGCCGGGCGTGGACAGCCCGTGGCGCAGCCGGCCGGCCGAGGAGAACCTCGACCTGTTCCGGCGGATGCGCGCGGGTGAGTTCCCCGACGGCAGCCGCGTGCTTCGCGCGAAGATCGACATGGCGTCGCCGAACATCAACATGCGCGACCCGGTGATCTACCGGATCCGTCGCGCGCACCACTACCGCACGGGCGACGCCTGGTGCATCTACCCGATGTACACCTACGCGCACCCGATCGAGGACGCGATCGAGGGCGTCACCCACTCCCTCTGCACCCTCGAGTTCGAGGACCAGCGGCCGTTCTACGACTGGCTGCTCGCCACGCTCGACACCCCGCACACGCCGCAGCAGATCGAGTTCGCGCGGCTCAACCTGAACTACACGGTGATGAGCAAGCGCAAGCTGCTTCGCCTGGTGCAGGAGGGCCACGTCGCAGGGTGGGACGACCCGCGCATGCCGACGATTTCCGGGCTGCGCCGGCGCGGCTTCACGCCCGAGTCGATCCGCGACTTCGCCAACCGTATCGGCCTGGCGAAGAAGGAGAACACGATCGACGTGGCGCTGCTCGAGCACTGCGTGCGCGAGGATCTCAACAAGCGCGCGCCGCGCGTGATGGCGGTGCTGAAGCCCCTGCGCGTCGTCATCGAGAACTGGCCCGAGGGACACGTTGAGCACGTGGAGGCGGTGAACAACCCCGAGGACGCCTCGGCCGGCGCGCGGCAACTGCCGCTCTCGCGCGTCATCTACGTCGAGCAGGACGACTTCCGCGAGGACCCGCCGAAGAAGTTCCACCGGCTCTCGCCCGGCGCCGAAGTGCGCCTGCGCTACGGCTACATCATCAAGTGCGTGGGCGTCGTGAAGGACGCGGCGGGCAGCATCACGGAGCTACGCTGCACGTACGACCCCAACACGCTGAGCGGCAAGGGACCGGAGGCTGGCCGGCGCGTGAAGGGCACCATCCACTGGGTGTCGGCCGCCCACGCCGTGCGCGGCGAGGTGCGGCTCTACGACCGCCTCTTCAGCGTCGAGGACCCGGAGGACGTGCCGGAGGGCCAGGACTTCCGCGCGCACCTCAACCCCGCCTCGCTCGAGGTGGTGAAGGACTGCTGGCTCGAGCCGTCGCTGGGCGAGGTGGCCCCCGGCACGCGCGTGCAGTTCGAGCGGCTCGGCTACTTCGCCGCCGATCCCGACAGCCGGCCCGGCGCCGCGGTGTTCAACCGCATCGTCGGGCTGCGGGACACGTGGGCCAGGATCGAGCAGAAGCAGGGACATGAGTTGTGAGTTGTGAGTTGTGAGTTGTGAGTTGTGAGTTGTGAGCTGTGAGCTGTGAGCTGTGAGCTCTGAGCTGTGAGCCGTGAGTGCCGTCGTGGTATCGAGGGCTACTCCAGCCTTCGAACCAGCGCGGCGATCGGGAGTGGTGGCTGCTGTCGCAGATGCTGCCAGCTACACGCCCTTCGCCACCGTCACGCGCCCGCGTTCGTCCTCCTTTACGAGACTCACCTGCCCCGCTTCGGCCTCGGCCATCGAAAGCTGTCCCGGCGAGGCGTCCGCGAGCCGTGACTGGATCTGCGCGATCGCGCGCCGCGCGTCCGCTCTGAACCATCGGTCGAGCCCGTGGCGGCTCTCCCAGTCTCGCAACGGCGCGACCGCCCGCACCGATCCCACGCGCCCGAGCGTCGTCACGGCCTCGGCCTGCACGACCGGCAGGCGGTGCTCGAGTGCGGCGATCAGTGCTTCCTCGAAACCGGGGGCCTCGGCCCGCGCGAGCGCGTTGGCGGCGGCTTGCGCAACCTTGTCGTCGTCGCTGCCCAGAGCCCTGGCAACTGCGGTGACGCAGCGACCGTCGGCCGCGCGGACCAGCCGCGCCAGGCTCGCGGCCACGATGTTCAGGCGGCGCGACGCGGCAGCGCGATGCAGCAGCCACCGCGCGTGCCGCGGGGTGAACCGATCGCCCAGCAGCGCAATCGCCTCGACCGCGTGCGCCTCGAACGAGGCCGGCGCCAGGGCGATCCGCAACAGCGTGCGAGCCCCTTCGTCGCCGACGTGCCTGGCCGCCGCGAGGCGCACGTCATCGGCCTCATCGTCGAGTGCCGCAATCACGGCCGGCCGGGTGGCGGGATGCGCCGGGAACTGCCGCGCCAGGAAGCGCAGGTTGGCCAGGCGCACCGAGGCGAGCGGCTCGGGGCGCATGCCGTCGGCGATCCGCCGGGCGGGGTCGGCTGGCGGCATCAGACGCTCAGCGAGATCGATGATGGGGCGGAGCGCGCCGGGAGCGAGCCCGGGGTGCTTGACGCGGGCGAACAGGTCTCGGCCATCACGCGGGAACGTCAACTGGATGGCCCCACCTGCGACTTGACCGTAGCCAGACAGTGTCTCGGTCCCCGCGTCTCCCTCGAAGCGCAACTCCCCCGCGATCACGTCGCGGAGCGCACGACGCGTGTCGTGGTCAAGGAGCGCGCGGAGCACGGCCTCGCTACCGCGCAACACCACGGCCGCATCGAACCGCGGGTCGCCCAGCACGAGGTCCGTCTCCAGTCCGGCCCCGCTGTCGAACTGGGTCCGTGGGATGCAGGAGACAGAGCTGTCGAAACCGATCACAGAGACCCGCACGGCTGCAGCGTCGCTCTCGATGTCCACCTGGAGCGAACCCCGCGTGCCGACGAGGCGTGTGCCGGATTCCCGAGCGGCCGAGAGGCTCACTCCCGCCTCGCGAAAGGCGTCGCGCCACGTCGAGCGCGCCCTCGACCCGACGGCCTTTCGCCACGCTCCGGCCGCGAGCAGGCCGCCGCCCGCAACCAACAGCACCGCGACCAGGGCGAAGGGATCCACAGCCGACCCTCGTGAGGCGGGGCGTCAGCCCCGCTGAGAACGGCGCCCCTGAAGCGGCGCCCCACGCACCCGCGCTGAATGCGGAGAGCCACACGGCTCACAACAGCTGCACCACCGGCTCCTCGCGCATCAACTCCTTCCGCGTCAGCAGGTCGTGCACGGTGGCCACGAGCCAGCGCTCCGCGTTCACGCCGAAGGCGATCTCGAGCCGCGGCCGCCTGTCGCGCGGGTCGTGCGGCGGATCGAGATACCCGAGCGTCGGGCTCGACGCGTTGAGCGGCACGATGAGTTCGTCCTTGCCCGTCTTGCCGCCCACCTTGTGCAGATCGCCCGCCGCGTCCCAGATGAACGACCGCGCGCCGCCGTCCGCCCGCGCCACCTCGCAGATTACGAGCTTGAAGATCGTCTCGGGCTCCCCCATCGCGCACGTGGGCACCACCTGCCGCTTCCAGTGGTCGGGCGGCGTGGGGAACCGCGTGCCGTTCGGCACGACGACGATGTGCTGCTCCTTGCCGGTCTCCGCGTCGTGCGTGACGAAGGCGTAGTCGTGGACGATGAAGTCGGCGGCGTTGACGGCGCCGGCGGCGTAGCAGGCTGCGCCGTGGGCCACCGCCTCGAAGGGCTGCCACCCGCGCAGGCGGCGCCGGTCGAACCGGCGCTCGAGCAGGGCGAACACGTTGGGCAGCAGCGTGGAGCCGCCGACGAGCAGCACCTCCTCAACGTCGCCCGCCGTGACGTGCGCGGACTCGAGCACCGCGTCGAGCGACGCCTCGAGGCCGGCGTAGAACCCCTGCCGCTCGAGCACCTCGACGAGCTGCGCACGCGTCATCTCCACAAGCGAGGTGCCGGGCCGCCGCGGGTCGTCCAGCCGCAGCATGCCTGGCGGGACGAGCAGGAACGTGGCCTTCTCCTCCAGGAACAGCGATTCCTTCACCCGGCACGACTCGGCCAGCATCAGCCGCCGCCAGAACCGCGTTTCGTCGTCCCTGGCGCTCTCGTCGAGCGGGAAACGCAGGCGCGCGCAGACGTCGCGCAGCACCCAGCTGTCGACGGCGTTGCCACCGAGCGGCAGCGCCTGCTTGGCCACGACGTGCGCCTGGCCGCCCTTTGCGCCGTGCGGCGACAGCCGCACCAGCTCGACGTGCATCGTCCCGCCGCCGATGTCCACCACGCACACGAACGACTCGCGCGCGAGGCCGAGGCCATAGCCGAGCGCGGCGGCGAGCGGCTCGTCGATGAAGCGCACGCGCAGCACGCCGATCGCGCCGAAGATCCGCTGCAGCTCGGCGCGGTAGGTCTCGAAGGCGGAGACAGGTGCTGACACGACGAGGTCGCGGATGCGGTGGCCGGTGGCGCGCTTCACCTCGGCGAGCAGTTCGCGGAGGTAGGCGTGGGCCACGCCGCGCGCCGTCACCGAGTGGTGGTCGACGCGGGCGAGCGTGCGCGTCGCCTCGGCGGCGAGCGCGAGCTTGAACCCCGGCGCGAAGGCCGCGTGCACGCTGGCGCGGTTGCGCTCGAGCGCCTGGCGGCCGATCCAGGCCTGGCGGCCGATGAAGGCGCTGCGCGCGACGAGCGGCAGCGCGCCGAGCCGATCCTGCCAGCGCGGCCGCTCGACCATGTGCACGGCCGAAGGCACGAGCCGCGGCGCCTCGAGGACGTCGTCGCCTTCCGGGACGCGGCAGACGGTTGGGAGCTCGACGAGCACCGGCTGCCCGGCTGATGGGTCCCACCGGGCGATCCCGGAATTGGTGGTGCCCAAATCGAGGGCCCATCCCGTCATGCCGACACTCTAGACCTGCGGGAAGGACGCGGCAACTGCGCGACCGGCGGCACCCGGCCACAGGCGCCCGGCATCGGCCGTCCGGACCGAGGCGCTTGCCCCGACCTGCGTTCAGCGGCGAGAATTCCTGCGTTCTCGAAGGGAGCTCGGCATGAACCTCGGTGCGTTCTCGGTCAGCTTGGCGGTCAAGGACCTGGAGGCCTCGAGGGCCTTCTACGAGAAGTTCGGGTTCACGGTCTTCGCCGGGGATGCGTCGCAGAACTGGCTCATTCTCAAGAACGGCGACCACGTGATCGGGCTGTTCCAGGGGATGTTCGAGAAGAACATCCTGACATTCAACCCCGGTTGGGATCAGAGCGCGCAGAAGCTGGCCACCTTCACCGATGTCCGTGAGCTGCAGCGCCAGCTCAAGGCGCAGGGCGTGGTGCTGACCCAGGAGGCCGACGAGGCCACGACGGGGCCGGCCAGCCTCGTCGCCGTGGACCCGGACGGGAACACGATCCTCGTGGACCAGCACGTGTAGTCACGCCGAGCGCCGAAACGCCTGGCGCGCCGGCCGACCCGACGGCGCTGCGTCCGGCGGCCGGCCGGTCGCCGCTACAGCAGCGGCAGGCTGCGTGCCTTCGGGCCCCGCGGCTTCCCGTCGTACTTCTCGAAGAGCCGCGTGTGCCGGGTCTCCATCGGCACCGCACGCCCCGCGATCCACACCTGCTCCACCTTCGTCGTCAGCTCGAGCGGGTCGCCGTCGGTGACGACGAGGTCGGCCGCCTTGCCGGGCTCGATGGAGCCGACGAGGTCGGCGACGCCGAGGATCTGCGCGGGGTAGAGCGTGATCGCTTTGAGCGCCTCCTCGCGCGGGAGACCGAACGCCGCGGCCATTGCCGCCACGTAGGGCAGGTTTCGTGCGTTGCTCGCGTTGCCGTCGTCGCCGATCGCGAAGCGGACGCCGGCCTTCGCCAGCCGCGCCGGCAGTGTGAAAGCCTCGTCGTACGGCTCGTGGTCGCGGGCCGGTGTGTCCAGCGTGCTGCCGGTGATCACGCCGATGTCGCGCCGCTTCAGCTCGTCGGCGACCCGCCAGGCGTCGGCGCCGCCCACGAGCACCGCCTTCCTCACGCCGTGCTCGTCGAGGAGTTTCAACGCCGCGCGGATCTGCGCGAGCGAGCTGGCGTGCACGAACACCGGCACCTCACCGTCGATCGCCCGGGCCATGGCCTCCCATTGCAGGTCGCGGTGCTGCCGCGGCACGCCGCCCTGCCCCTTGGCGCGCTGCGCCGCCCGGAAGGCGTGGGCGTTCTCGAAGGCGCGGCCGATCGCCTTGATGGCCTCCTCGCGCTCCTTCTTCTGGTCCTCGTCGCTGCGTGTTTCCCACCAGGCGCGCGACGTGGTCATGCGCGGCCAGTAGACGTGCAGGCCGAGCGGCGTGCGACGCGTCATGTCCTCCCACGTCCACCCGTCGAGCCGCAACAAGCCGGAGGCGCCGGCAATCGCCCCGCCGCGCGGCACCACCTGCGCGGAGGTGACACCGTTCACCCGCGCCACGGGAATCAGCTCGCTGTCGGGGTTCACCGCCACCTCAGCCCGGATGTTGGCGTTGAGGCGGCCGGTCTCGGCGTAATCGTTCGTCATGTCCACGGCGGCGATCTCGGTGAGGCCGAGGACCGAGTTGGCCAGGACGTAGCCGGGGTAGACGTGCTTGCCGACGAGGTTCACGACGCGCGCGCCGGCAGGCGGTGCGCCCCTGCCCACCGACGCGACGCGACCGTCGCGCACGAGGATCGTGGCGCCCGCCACGGCCGGGGCGCTCATCGGGTGCACGGTGGCCCCGACGAGCGCGAGGGTCTCGCCGGCGGCCGCCGGCGTCGCAGACGGCGCGGCTGACCTCGGGCCCGAAGAGCCCGCGGCTCCGGTGAGCGCGGGGCCCGGGGTTCCGCCCGGCTGCGCCATGGCCGAGAACGTCAAGAGTGTGACGGCCGCGAACACGGCGGCGCCCCTGCAAATCGACGTCACTGGCCGCGTCACTGCGCACCTCCCTGCCGGTACCGGCGCTCGGCTTCACCCACGAACTCGTGGCCGGCGTGCTCCGCCTCGCCCGCGCCATGGCCGCAATCGTTCCCCGACATGTCGGTGGCCTCGAGGTAGCGGAACGTCGGTGCGCCGCCGGGTCGTTCGCCGCCTCCCCCGCCCTTCTTGGCCACCTTTGCCCGCGAGATCAGCTCGGCCCGCTCCTGCTCGAGCGCCGCGCGCCCAGCCAGATCTGCGGCGCGGTCGAAGTAGCGCCGCCCCTCGATCCACGTCTGCTCGCACAGCGCGAGCGTCGAGAGCGGGCTGCCGTTCCAGATCGAGAAGTCTGCGTCCTTGCCCACCTCGAGCGACCCCACGCGATCTGCGATGCGCAGCTGGATCGCCGGGTTCAGCGTCACGAACGTGATCGCCTCCTCCGGCGGCACGCCGCCGTACTTCACCGCCTTGGCCGCCTCCGTGTTGAGGCGCCGCGCGAGCTCGCCGCTGTCGGAGTTGAACGACACGGTGACGCCGCGGTCCCACATCAGGTAGCCCGCGTACGGGATGGCGTCGTACACCTCGAACTTGTAGCCCCACCAGTCGGAGAACGCGCTCGCCGTGGCGCCGTGTGCCGCCATCTCGTCGGCCACCTTGTAGCCTTCCAGCACGTGCTGGAACGTCTGGACCGTGAACCCGAACTCCTCGGCCACGCGCATCAGCATCAGGATCTCGTCGGCGCGGTACGAGTGCGAGTGGATGAGCCGCTTCCCGTCGAGGATCTCGAGCACCGCCTCAGCCTGCAGGTCGCGGCGCGGCGGCAGTGGCCGGGTGCCCGCGCGGTACTCCCTCCAGGCGGCCTCGTAGTCGCGCGCGCCCGCGAACGCCTGCCGGATCGTCTGCTCCACGCCCGCGCGCGTCCGGGGATAGCGGTCGGTGCCGCCGGCGCGCTTCGGGTTCTCACCGAGCGCGAACTTGATCGTCGGCGGCGTGGGGAACAGCAACTGCTCGGGCGCGGCGCCCCACTTGTTCTTGATGATCGCCGCTTGGCCGCCGATTGCGTTGCACGACCCATGCAGCAGGTGCATCATCGTCGTCCCGCCGGCCAGCTGCTGGTACATGTTCACGGTCTCGGAGTTGACGACGTCGGCGATGCGCACCTCGGCGGTCACCGAGTTGGTGCACTCGTTGACGTTGCCGAGGATAGCGGCGTGCGAGTGGGCGTCGATGATCCCCGGCACCACGTGCTTGCCGGTGCCGTCGATGACGACCGCCCCGGCGGGTGCCGTGAGCCCCCGACCAACCGCGGCCACCTTGCCGTCGCGCACCAGCAGGTCGGCGTTCTGCAGCGTGCCCTGGGGGCCCGCGGTCCAAACCGTCGCGTTGCGGACCAGGACGACCGCCGGCTGCTCCGGCGGTGCCGCCCGGAACGCCTCCGGGTCGCCTCTGACGGTCGGCGTCTCGACGAGTGGCTGCAACGCGGCCGCCGCCGCGGCCGTGCCGGCAGCCTTACCCGCGTCACTTGCGGCCCCGACAGTGCGCGGCCGCGAACCAGCCGCTGGCGTGGAGGAGGCCGACGTCGTCGCGCCGGCCTCACCCGCCGCCTTGCCCTCATTCTTGCCGTCAGCAGGCTTCTTCGGCGCCTCGTACCGCTGGCCGTCCACCCACACCTCGGTCACCGTGCTGTTTCTCGCGAACAGGTCGCCGCCGCGCACCACGGTGAGGTTCGCGATCCGGCCCGTCTCGATGGTCCCGAGCCGGTCCCCCACGCCCAGCAGGCGCGCCGGGACCGTCGTCACCGCGGCCAGCGCCGTGTCGGCTGGCAGCCCGCGCTCGACGGCGAGAGCCACCTGCTCGCGGAACCGGCCGACGTCCTTCAGGCCGTTGGCCGTGAGCGCAAAGGTGACGCCGGCCCGCGCGAGCGCTGCCGGGTTGCCCGGTGCGTTCTGCCAGTGCCGCAACACCTGCGTCGTCACCTCCACGGCGTCGCCCTCGTCGGCCACCTCGGGAGCCTCGGGGAAGTTCACCGGCACGATCAGGTCCACCTTCGCCGTGGCGATCTCCCCTGCCCGCTTGTACTCGTCACCGGCCGTGGCGATGATGGGCCGCACCTCGGCCTCGCGTGCGAGGCCGGCCGCCCGGAGCACCATGAGCATGTCGTCGGCCACAAACAGCACGGGCTGACGCCCGCTCACCGCGGGCTGCAGCGCGTCCCACGCCACGTTGACGCCGGGGCGGGCGGCGGCGCCCGGTGCCTTCGCGTACGCGGCGAGCGCGTCTCGGTGCCACCGCGCGTCGAGGAAGCCCTGGCGCACGACCGCAACAGCTCCCATCAGGGATCCGGGGTAGCCACTCCGCTGCGGCTGCAGTGCCACGACCTGCGCGGCATCCGGCACGACCAGGTTCTGGTTGAAGCGACCGTCGCCGAGCGCCACGATCGCGCTCGTGCCGCGGAAGATGCCCTCGCGGGCGGCCAGGTGCACCGAGGTGAACCCCGCGCCGCGGAGCCCCTCGACCTGCTTGCTCTCGGGCGGCGCGCCCTCGGCAACGCGGCGCTCCGGGCGCACGGAGGGCAGCTCGTGCACGGCGCCGGCCACCGCGGGGGCTGGCCCGCGAGGCGGGGCACCCGGGCCACCGGCTCCCGCAGCCGCGTGACGGGGCGGCTCGGGTGGCAGCACGAGCGCGTCGATCAGTCCCGCATACACCGTGAGGTCGTCGCCCTTCCACACGCGCGCGTCGGGCGGCGGCTGGACATCGGCCCCAACCGCGGCAATCAAGCCATCGCGCACGACGATGGTGCCCCGCGCGATCACCTGGCCGGGCGAGACGACAATCCGGGCGCCGGTGATGGCGTGCACCGCGTGAGGCGCGCCGGACTGGGCCGACAGGACGGCGCCGGCCGCAAGCAGTGCGGCCAGAGCGCAGGACGCGAACGTGGGTCTCTTCGTCATGGTCCGAACACGCATCATTCGAAGCTCTCCGCTCTCGGCTTTCCGCTCTCGGCCATCGGCCCTGCCGGCCCGCAGCCTCCGGCCCAGGCCCAGGCGGGCCAGGGGGCCCGCCCTCCGAGTGCCCTGCCCGAACGGAAGCCAGCGGGCCACGAAGTCGAGCAGGATATCAGCATTCGCGCTTGCCTTCCCTCGGTGCCTGTCTTGTAATAGCCGGCGATGTTCCCGCTCAGCGACGCGCCCAATCCGCCCCGCCTGCCGATCGTCACCTACCTGCTGATCCTGGTGAACTGCCTCGTGTTCGGCCTGGTGACGCTGCCGCAGTCCGGTGTGCGCCCCGCGCCGGGCGATCCGCGGGTGGCGGAGTACGTCAACACGCTGCGCGAGTCGCTGCCGCCTGGCGTATCGGTGCAGCAGGCGTTCGGGAGCGTGAGCGGCTACGACCTGACGGTGTTCGAGCACGGCTACAAGCCGGGCGCGCCGCAAGCCACCGACCTGTTCTCGGCGATGTTCCTGCACGGCGGCTTCATGCACCTGTTCGGGAACATGCTGTTCCTCTGGATCTACGGCGACAACGTCGAGTACCGGCTCGGCCGCTGGCGGTACTTGCTCTGGTACCTCCTGACCGGCGTGGCCGCGACGCTCTTCTTCTCAGTGCTCTCGCCGCGGTCGATGGTGCCGATGGTCGGCGCCTCGGGCGCCATCTCGGGTGTGCTCGGTTTCTACTTCTGGTGGTTCCCTCGCAACGTCGTCCGTGTCCTCCTCCTCTTCTTCCCCTTCCTCGTCCGCATCGTCCAGATCCCGGCGCGCATCGTGCTCGGAATGTACCTGTTCATCGACAACGTGCTGCCGATGCTCGTCTCGGGGAGTTCGGGCGGCGGGGTGGCGCACGGCGCCCACATCGGCGGCTTCATCGCCGGGTTGGCCGCGGCCTGGTTGATGGGCGAGCGCGAGGTGAAGGCGGCGCCGAAGGAATTCAAGGCCGCGCCGAAGGACGTGGCGCTCCCGGCCGCCTTGCTGCGGAACGCCTTCGTCGCGGGCGACATGCCGGCGGCGGCCAAGGCGTATTTTGCGATGACCCCGCACGACGCGGCGGGCGTGCTCGACGCGGGACAGTCGATCGTGCTCGGCGAGTGGCTGGCGGAACAGGGTCACGCGCAGGCCGCGCTCGCGGTCTTCCAGCGCCACCTCAAGAGCTTTCCGCGCGGCCCTGGCCTCGCCGAGGCGCACGTGGGCGCCGGCCTCGTGCAGCTGCAACAGCTCGATCAGCCCACCTCGGCCTATCAGCACTTCATGGACGCGCTGCAATTCGATCCGAGGCCGGAGGTGGAGGCGCAGGCGCGCGCCGGGCTGGCCGCCATCGCGCGCATGCAGAAGTACCCGGCAAGGCGGTTCTCCGGTTAGAACTGCCCACATGTCGTGCCTCGGGCCTGGTGCCATGGGGTGCCATGGGGTCGGAGATCATTTCGGTTTCTGCCATGGCAATTTCTGAAATGATCTCCGACCCCAAACGGGCCACCGACCACTACGACCCGGCACGCCGTCGCTTCTTCAATCCCTGGAAGGACACCGACACGGCGCTGGCGGACCTGCTGCGGTGGTGGGTCACCGCCGATCGCAAGCCGTGGCCCGCGTCGGTGGAGAACCGTCCCCATCCTACGCCGCCGGCTCGCGTGCCGGCCGGGCGTGCCGCCCTCACGTTCATCGGCCACGCCACGTGGCTGGTGCGGATGCACGGGCTCACGATCCTCACCGACCCGCACTTCTCGCCGTCGGCGGGACCGCGCGGGCGGTTCGGGCCGCGCCGGGTGCGCCCGCCCGGGATCGATCTTCAGCAGTTGCCGCCGCTCGACGCCATCTTCGTGAGCCACGCGCACTACGACCATCTGGACCTCCCCTCGCTGCAGCGCCTCGCGGCCGCGGCGACAGCACCGCGTGTCGTCGTGCCGCTCGGCCTCGGGAGCTTCCTCGAGGGGCACGGGATTCCGCGCGTGACCGAGCACGACTGGTGGGACGAGGTCGACCTCGGCACCGCCACCCTCACCCTCACGCCCGCCCAGCACTGGTCGAACCGGACGACGCTCGCGCGGAACGCCACCCTCTGGAGCGGCGCGTACCTCGAGCACCGCGCCGGTGGAACGGTGTACTTCGCTGGCGACACCGGCTACGCGCCGTGCTTCGGAGACATCCGGGCGCGCCTTGGAGCGCCCGGCGTGGCGCTGCTGCCGATCGGCGCCTACGAACCGCGCTGGATCATGCGCGACCACCACATGAATCCGGACGATGCCGTGCGGGCGCACCTCGATCTCGGCGCGCGCGTGTCCTTCGGCATGCACTTCGGGTTCTTCCGCCTCACCGACGAGGGGTATGACGAGCCGGTCCAGGCCCTCGAGGTTGCGCGCACGGCACACGGTGTGGCGGCCGACGCGTTCCGCGTGATCGACGTCGGCGCGACAACCCTCGTCCGAGCGGTTTGACCGCACGCCGGGGGCGGCGTATGGTGTGCGCCACCTGGGTGGCGGGAGCGGCGGCGGCGCCGCTCGACTGCGCTCGTGGTGACCTCTGAGCGAGGTCGCAGGGTCGGCGCCAAAGGGAGCGGTGCGATGGAGCGCGTGGGAGCTGGCGTTCGAGGTTCACGGAGGCCGCACGGCGCGATCCTGGCCGCGGCCGTCATCATGGCGATCGCCTGTGCGGCGGCGCCGCGCGCGCAGGAGGCTTACCGCCCGGCACCCGAGAACATCACGGCGCGGGAGGCCTTCCGCGACGCCCGCTTCGGGATGTTCATCCACTGGGGCGTGTACAGCCTGCTCGCTGACGGGGAGTGGGTGATGAACAGCCGGGGCATCCCCGCGACCGTCTACGAGAAGCTGCCAGCCTCGTTCAACCCGACGCAGTTCGACGCGGCCGAGTGGGTGGCGCTCGCGAGGGCCGCCGGCATGCGGTACATCACGATCACCTCGAAGCACCACGACGGCTTCGCGATGTACGACTCGGCCTCCTCCCCCTACGACATCGTCGATGCCACGCCGTACGGAAAGGACGTGCTGAAGGCGCTCGCCGAGGAGTGCCGCGCGCAGGGGCTGCCGCTCTTCTTCTACTACTCGCAGCTCGACTGGCACCACCCCGACTACTTCCCGCGCGGGTTCACCGGGCGCCAGACGGGCCGGCCCGAGTCGGGTGCGTTCTCGCGGTACATCGACTACATGAACGGGCAACTCACGGAGCTGCTCACCAACTACGGCCCCATCGGCGGCATCTGGTTCGACGGGATGTGGGATCAGCCAGAGGCGGCGTGGCGGTTGCCCGAGACCTACGCGCTCATCCACAAGCTGCAGCCCGCTGCGCTCGTCGGGTCCAACCACCACCACGCGCCGTACTCCGGCGAGGACTTCCAGATGTTCGAGAAGGACCTGCCGGGCGCCAACACGGCCGGGTTCAACCAGACGAGCATTTCTGACCTGCCGCTCGAGACCTGCGAGACGATGAACGACTCGTGGGGGTTCCGGCTGCAGGACGGGAAGTACAAGAGCACGCGCGAGCTGGTGGCCTACCTCGCGCGCGCCGCCGGGCACGACGCCAACTTCCTGCTCAACGTCGGCCCGATGGCCAACGGGAAGATCCAGCCGGAGTTCGTCACGCGGCTGCGTGAGATGGGCACCTGGCTCGCGAAGTTCGGTGAGTCGATCTACGGCACGCGCGGCGGGCCGGTGTCGCCGCGGCCGTGGGGGGCGACCACGCAGCGGGACGACACGGTGTACGTGCACGTGCTCGACTGGCCGGCCGGCGACGCGCTGTGGGTGCCGCTCGCGCGCGGCGTGCGCGCGGCGCGTTACCTCGCCGACGGTTCACCCGCGCGGTTCACCGCGGCCGAAGGCGGCGTGCTGCTGGCGCCGATCCCCGAGCGCGTGCGAGACGCGTACGACACGGTGGTGGCGCTGGAGCTGGTGAAGTGATCGGCCGCCTTGCGCCTTACGGCTTACGCCTTACGACTTACGACGCCTGACGCCTGTGGGGTGAAGAACAACCGACGGCCGCGAGGCCGAGCGTCCTCAAGACGAGGGAGTCGTCGCCGACCACTTCGGTCCGCCCGAAGCGCACCGAGTTGTCACGCAGCACGAGTTGCTGGTCACGCCGGGCGGACGCACGACGAGCACCGTCGCTCACTGCGGCTGCGGGGGTAGCAGGGGCGGCCCGGCTGCGCGCCGTATGGTTCCATTTTGGATCTAGAATGGAAGCATGCGGACCGTGACCCTGTCGGTGAAGAACGTCCCGGCCGACGTGGCGCGGCGTCTGAAGGCGCGCGCGGCACACCACCACCGGTCACTCCAGGGCGAGCTGCTCGCCATCCTGACCGACGCCGCGGAGGTGACCTCGATCGGCGACCTCGCCACCCTCGTGACGCGCCTGCGCCTGCGCACGCCGTCGGAGTCTGCCTCGCTGGTGCGTGAGGATCGCGATGGCCGTCGTGGTTGACGCCTCGGCGGTCGGCGCGATCGCGTTCGGTGAGCCCGAGGGGCCGGCCCTTGCCGCCCACCTGGAGGGCGAGACGCTGTTGGCGCCCACTCTGCTGGATTACGAGCTCGTGAACCTCGCCTTGAAGAAGGCGCGCCGGTACCCGATGGCCCTGTCGAAGATCGCGCTGAGCCTGCGCGCAGCCCTTGCGCTGCCGGTCTCGCGGGTGACGGTGCCCGGGTTCGACGTCTTCGCCCTGGCGGCCGAAACCGGACTGACCGCCTACGATGCCAGCTACCTCTGGGTGGCACGGTCACGCGACGCAGAACTCGTGACGCTCGATGCGGCCCTGGCACGGGCGGCCTCAGGCGACTCGACACGCTGAGCTGGCCCTCGTGGCGTCGGCGGTCGCGCCTTGCGTTGCCGCGTGCGGACCCTCGATCGGCGCGGCAGCCTGGAACTTTCAGCGTGGCGGCAGGGTCCGCCCCGCGACCGGAGATCAGAACGTCACGGCCCCGCGCCCGCCCATCGCGTGCGGGCCGACGAGCGGCTGCACGGCGACGTGGCCGGGGCCCCTCCGCCGCGGGTGGCGCGCGTCGTAGACGATTGCCTCACGCCGCTGGCGAACGGTCTATACGGCGAAGACGTGTTGGAGAGGCGCGGTCCGCGATGACCGGCGGACGATGTCACCCGGGCGGCGGCTCAGAGAGTTATGCTGTGCGGCGTATGATGGCCGGCGTAAGGCGTTCCACTTCGCAATGACACGCACCCGGAGACGTCCGGCGCAGCCTTCCCCACGGCCGCCCCTGTGGCTCGCAGCAGCCGGCGGCTGTTTCCTGCTCTATTTCGCCGTCCTGATCACGGCCGACGTCCTGCGCCCCGGGCCAAGCGGGCTCCACGCCAGGTTCGACCGGAACGGCGCGGACGTGGTGAGCGTGTTGCCGGGCTCGGCGCCGATGCGGGCCAGCTTGCGACCCGGTGACCGTATCCGCACCGCCGCCGGCCGTCCCATCCAGACGCGACAGGACTGGTTCTCCATGTCGGCGAACATGCTCGCCGGCGAACCGGTTTCGCTGGTCGTCGAGCGCGACGGGGTGACGACGAGGATCACCTACACGCCGCAACGCCAGCCGCTCGGCCTCACGACCGTCCGCATCGACACGCTCGCGCTGTTCGCGGCCCTGGCCGTTCAGTGCTCGAGCCTCCTGCTGGCCCTCGTCATCGTCGTCCGGCGACCCGGGGACCGCGTGGCGCGGCTCACCGCATGGCTGCTGGCGAGCTTCGGCGTGTTCACCGTGTTGCTTCCGTACGGCTTCGCTCGCCTGTGGCGGCTCGTGCCCGTCCTCCTCCAGCCGCTCCTCTGGCTCCCCTATCTCAGCAGCTTCCTTGCGCCAGCAATCTTCTTCGCGTTCGCCGCCGAGTTCCCGCGGCCCTTCTTCCGCAACCGGCGGTGGCTGATCGCCTGCTGCGCGCCCACGCTGCCGATCGTCGGCTGGCACGTGTGGCTGGCGTACGTGACGATCTACCGGCAGGCGTGGATCGCCACCGGGGCAGACTGGTCGCGCCTGCGCGGCGCGATTAGCGTCGGGTACCTGCTCGCCGGGATGGCGGTGCTCGTCGCACAGTACCGGCGCCTCGATCAGATAGCGGAGCGGCGCCGGCTCCGGGTGCTGCTCGCTGGTACATCCGTGGGCCTGGCCGCCTGCGCGTTCATCGCGGCCGTCGTGCTGGTCGGCCGCGACCCCCGCTTCACGTCCACGCTCTTCGCCTCGCCCGCGACGATCGTGGCGGTGCCGCTGATGGCCGCCCTTCCCGCGTCGCTTTCGTACACCATCCTGCGCGACCGGTGGTTCGGGCTCGGGTTCATCGTGCGGCAGGGCCTGCGCTACGTGCTGGCTCGGCGCCTTCTCCTCTCCCTCATCCCGGTGCTGCTGGGGAGTCTCGCGCTCGACCTCCTCCTCCACCGTGACGAGCCACTCAGCCGGACGATCCGCGACCACTGGTGGCGCTACAGCCTGGCGATGGCGGCGCTCGCCATGCTACTGGCCAAACGGCGGCGGTGGCTCATCGCCCTGGACCGGCGGTTCTTCCGCGAGCACTATCACGCCGAGCAGATCCTGCAGAACGTGGCGGGGCACCTGCGCCAGGCCAGTGACCCGGAAGCCGCAC
>Ga0114939_10001151_pt1 | contig 21263 bp, 18 predicted proteins | sample AshMeaCrysSpring_FD_87196 | JGI IMG/M metagenome (GOLD analysis project Ga0114939, IMG submission 87196) | Groundwater microbial communities from Big Spring, Nevada to study Microbial Dark Matter (Phase II) - Ash Meadows Crystal Spring | ecosystem: Environmental > Aquatic > Deep subsurface >...
AGAAAAATCGCTTGATATGACTAAAAACAGTTGGAGCCTGCCTCCCCTTGGGGCAGCCTTGTTACTCTTTTGCCTGCTGTTTGCCGGCAGGGTTTACATTACCGGAAGCTTGTTCTATGCCTTCCTGTTCTGGAACCTGTTTCTTGCATGGCTTCCCTTGCTGTTCAGCCGTTGTATGCACCGCAACAGCAGCGAAGGCAGTGTGCGCTGGTGGCTGGCCTTGTGCGGCTGGTTGCTGTTCTTCCCCAACGCGCCCTACATCATTACCGACCTCAAACATCTGAGCCATGCGCGGGGCGTACCACCCTGGTACGATGCCACCCTGGTATTTGTAGCGGCCCTGCTGGGGCTATACATGGGCCTGCTAAGCCTGCGCAGGGTAGAACTGCAATGGCGAAGGCGGTACACCGGTTGATGCAGCACTTGTTTGTACCTTTCGTTCTGCTGCTTACCGGCTACGGTATATACCTGGGCCGATTTGGGCGATTTAACAGTTGGGATGTGCTTACCAACCCTGCAAGGCTTGCTGCCACCGTGGCCGACCATTTGGTATTTCCCTGGGGGCACAAGGGTGTTTGGGCAATATCGCTGCTGTTTGCCGCCGTGTGCCAGGTGGCTTATATGCTTTTTGCCAGCCACAGGCGCCTGCGCGCATAATGCGCACATGTGCTTTGCCCATGCATCACCTGCGGCATGTTTACCTGTCGAGCCAGCGGCGCAGCAATGGCGCTTTCTCGCGGCTTACATCCACTTCCATTTTCAGCGGCGGCTTTAGCTATATCATCAGTTTCTGGTTTCCGTAGGGCTTGGCCGACTGCACAGCGTTTATGTTGATAATGGTTTGCCGATTGGCACGGAAGAAGATGTTGGGGTCGAGCACTTCTTCAATTTCTTCGAGGGGCGAATAATCGTAAATGAGTTTTTCGCCATCGAACCGGTAGAAGTAATTCAGGTTTTCGCGGAAGATAACGGCAATTTCTTTAGCTTCTACCGGCACCCAGCGATTGTTGCTGCTAATGATGAATCGTTCTTTGTACTGTGGCTTGTCAGCAGCCTGCTGGGTAAACAGTTTAACCAGTTGTGCCAGGTCGGGCGGAATGGCGCCCTGTGCCTGCTGCAGGCTGCGCACCTTGTCGATAGCCTTTTTCAGGTCTTCTTCCTGCACGGGTTTCAGCAGGTAGTCTACCCCGTTTACCTTAAAGGCACGGATGGCATACTCCTCGTAAGCAGTGCAAAATATGATGGGGCATGTTACCTGCACATACTCAAACAGCTCGAAGCTGAGGCCATCGCTCAGTTTTACGTCCATAAACAACAGTTCGGGTTGTGGGTGCGTATCGAACCATGCGCGGGCAGCCCGGATGCTGGGCAGTACGTCAAGCACTTCCACGTCAGGAGCTATGGCCTGAATGCTGGCTTTCATTTCTTCGGCTATCAGGTGCTCGTCTTCAATAATGATGGCTTTCATTGCAAGTTGTTTTCAATATGTTACAACAGGGGGATGCGTACGCTGAAGTACTGATCATCCTCTGATATTTCGATGGGTTTTTCGGAGTAAAAACTGTACAGGTTTTTCAGGCTGGCAAGCCCCTGCTTATTGCTGGTTTCCACCACGCGGTAGCGCTGCAGGTTGTTGCGCACCACAAGACTGTCGTTTTCGGTGAAAATTTCTATCACCAGCGGGCTGTCGGGCGAGGTGGTGTTGTGCTTGATGGCATTTTCCACCAGGTTTTGCAGCACTACTGGCGCTATGTACTTTTTGCTGCTTTCGTCGTTGATGCTGATATACACCTGCAGCCCTTTTCCGAAGCGCACCTGCTGCATTTCGGCAAAGGTTTGTACAAAGGCGGCTTCGTCCTGAAGAGGCACCAGTTCCTGGTCGGCGCTTTTAAGCACATAGCGGTACACACGGCTGAGGCTGTCGAGAAACCAGGCGGCCGTTTTGCTGTCGGTTTTGATGAGGCTGCGCAGCGAGGTGAGCGAGTTGAACAGGAAGTGGGGGTTGAGGTGCTGCTTCAGGCTTTCGTACTGGATCATGGCCTTTTCTTTTTCCAGCGATTCAGCTTTTGTTTCCAGCGATAGGATCTGCATTTGCTGATGTAGCCGGTAGCGGCAAAATGCATACAGTATGGCGGCAAGCAGTATTACTGCCACTAGCCGGAACCAGAGGGTTTGGTAAAACGGCTTGGCGATGGTAATACGCAGGGTTTCTTCAGGCGATGCCCACGATTGGTTTTTGGCCACTGCCTTTACCCGAAAAGTGTATTCGCCGGGAGGCAGTTTGTTGTACACGGCCTCAGTGCGGTTGTGCCCTGCTGCCAGTCTTTTTCAAAAGCATCCAGCTTCCATTGCAGTTCATAGGGAAACAGTTCGCGGTCGGTAAGCAGTCCAAAGCGAACGACAAAGGAGTTGTCGTCAGGCTCGAGACGCAGCGTTTTGTCATCGGTAAGCATGCGCATTTTGCCACCCACTTCCACCCCGCTGAATACAGGAGCCTGCACTACAGGTTTCTGCAACAGCCTGTCGGGGAAGAATTCTACCAAATCCTGGAAAGCGCCGGCCGCCATGTGTCCGTTTTTCATCAGCACCATCTTCAGATACCACGAGGCGTTTTGCTGGTGCAGGGGCACCGAAAATGTGTAGAAATAGCCGGTTTTTGAAATGATCACCTGGTACTGATGCCGGTCGCCGCTCCATACATTACCAAAGCCGTCAGCCACGGCAACGGCCACCGCGTTGTCGCGCATACCCTCGGCCTGCGAATAGTGGGTGATGGCACGGGCAGCAGGGTCGTACTTGTACAGCCCAACCCCGTTGAACGATATCCAGATGTTCCCTTTCAGATCCGTATCCATCCAGTTTACATACCCGTACGACTCGTTTATGGGGTCAGAAATAATGCATACTGAATCCATTTTTCCGTTGGCATAGCCCACAATCCATCCGTTGCCAACGTACATCCACATGGGTTGCCCGGCCCGTACGTTCAGGTATGCCGCACCCGGCTTCATTTTTACTGTTTCCTCGCTCAGGTTGGGTAGCAAGGTGGCCTGTTTGGTGCTTTTGTTGTACATCAACACTTTGCCAAGCGCAACGTAGTAAAACAGACGGTTGTCGGAGCTTACAACGTCTACCGGGTTTAAGTGGCTGAAGGGCGAAGGCAGGGGTCGGTGTGGCTTGATGGCGCCGGTGCCGGGGTTAAGTTCGTAAATGCCGAGTGTGGTACACACCAGCACTTTGTCATCAATCAGTCTTACATAACTAAGCACGCCATTAGCGGGGTCCCAACCGGGTGGACGTGCTTGGTTCAGGTCGTAAATGCGATAGCTGCCATTGGACGGAAAGTACTGAATCACCTGCCGGTCTATGGTAATGAGCCACAAGCTTCCATTAGCAGTATCGGTGGCCATTTGTGTAATATGGTTGTTGCTCTTAAGCACAGGCACGAAATTGCCCAGGCGGTGCACGCGAAACAGGGAGCGGACGCCGTAGGTTTTGGAAATGCCGCCCGGCGTGCAAAGCCATAACACCCCATCCTGGTCTTCGTAGGCAGTAACGAAAGAATTGCCGGCAATGGAAAAAGGGGCAGCGGGGTCGGACACCAGTTTCACCAGCCGGTTGTTGAAGTGCTGGTCAATAACGGCTACTTCATTCATGCTGGTGCTAAACCAGATTTTGCTGTCGGACGATTCGAAGGTAGTAATGCCGGAACCACGCTGAAAAGCCTTCGCAGCGAAATGCGCTTCAGCACCAGGCGCTTAGCCGGATCGAAGCACACCAGTTCGCGGGTATCGTTGTCGAAGAACCAGAAGCGATGGGCATTGGTTTGGCACAGGGCCGTAATGCGGTGACGGTTGAAAAGTTGGTGAATTGGATGGCTCCTGGCATCCTCTATGCGGCCCGAGGATTTTTGGAAATATTTCAAACCCGTTCGGGTGGCCAGCCACAGGCCTTTTCCCGAGGGGTCGTTAAGCATACAGTTGCGGCGCATTTCCAGCATTTCGCGGCCCTGCGGGGTGGCCTGGTAGTACAAGGCCGTATCAAAGCGCTGTGTTTTGGTATCGAGCTTCGCCAGGCCTATCCAGCCATTGATCCATACGGTGCCATCGTTGTCGCACACCATGTTCCAGGCATTGCGCTCCATAGGTGCCGGCATGTAGTAGTTGCGAAAACGCTGTTCGTCGCGCAGGTAACAGAAAATGCCGTTTTGGGTGCCGCCCCAAATATTGCCGTGTTGGTCTTCGGCAAGGGTATTTACCCCGTTGTTGATAATAGAGTTGGTGTCGCGGCTGTGCAGGAACTCGCTAAAGTGGGCGCCATCGTAGTAAGCCAGCCGATTGTGGGTAGCCAACCATATGCCGCCCTTGCGGTCGCGCAGGATGTGGTTTACAAAATGATTAGTAAGTCCGTCTGGGTCCGTCACATGGCGAAACTGAAACTCCGATTGCTGGCTGGCTGCCTGTACTGCTGCCAACAGGGCAAGTATGATATGGCCAAAGCGGACCTGCATAGCTTGTCAAAGTAGGCACAAATTGGCTACAGCGCTAAAGACAATTGGGGCAAGGGTATAGCTTGTGTGCCGAAGCGGATAAACAAGTGGTTGAAGTGCATCCGGGAATTAAAATGCCATGAAGGCCGGGCACGTGATGCAAACGGCAATTAACCATTCCGCCCTACAGCATAATCTGCTGCAGGGCGGAACAAAGTTCATATACAGTGGTATCAATTCAGCGAAGCTTCCACCAACTCAAGCCTGCGGTAAAGGTCATCAATCTTCTTTGTTTTTTCCTCAATCATTGCCTGCTGCTCTTTGATGGCCTGTATTGCAAGCACATGAAAGTTTTGGTAGCTGATCGCCTTATAACCAGTTGCTTTTTTGGTGCTTACAAAATCGGGCAGCACCTGCTCTACCTCCTGTGCAAGAAAACCTAATGAGAATGGATCAGCAGATGTATTGCGTATATACTGGTAGGTTTTGGGCTGCAACTTCATTACAGACGACAGCACGTGCTCAAGGGGCTTTATATCCTTTTTGAGCCGCAGGTCGCTGGATACAATGTAGTTCCCGGTTCCATCTTCTATATAAGACCGTAAGGTGCCATTCCGGTACCAATTGAAATCCCAGGCTGCATCTACCACCATACGATAATTGTGGCTGTTTGATGCATTATTGAGTTTAATACCTGCTGTAGAAAAGGTACCCGAATTTTGGCGAATATCCAGGTCGGTAAGCGGATTGGTGAGGCCAATACCTACCCGAACCGCGCTTATGCTACCATCAAGCCCGCCAATACACAGCGTGTTATTGTACCGTGCCGAAGTTTCGGCCCCAATGGCCGTAGCAAATTTGATATAGGGTTGGCCATTGGGACTAGCAATAGCCTTATAACCAAGAGATGTACAAAAGGAATCGTTTATGCTTGCCGATGCATCATAACCCAAAAGGGTATTATTACTTTTGGTTAAATAGTCGCCCGCCCAACCGCCAATTGCCGTATTGCGCTGGCCATTTACCAGGTCGTAAAGAGCACCTCTACCCGCGGCAGTATTGTAGTTGAAGGTAATTCCCTTTTCAAACTGATTAGCCCCTGCCCCGGTGTTATAGCTTGCCGTATTTCTGATGTTAGGTTCATAGTTTCGGCCCAACAGGGTATTGTAGGTGCCGTCACCTGCTGGGGTAGCAATATTATGGCCCATCAAAGTATTGGTTGCGCCAATCTTTGCCATACTATTGCCGTTACTTATAAAGTTGAGATCCACATTATCGGTGGTGCCCATAAAATGCGTAGCAGGGTTGGTGCCTGCATTACCGCCCACTTTCCAGTAGCTATTGATATCAGTTTCCATTTTTACCCACCGGTTTGTCCCATTTTGATAAGCCCAGTAGTAAAACCCGGTACCACTGCCGCCACCCACACTTACCGATGTATTATATACAAGTATTCCTTCGGGTATGTTGCCGGCATTGTTGATAGGATTGGTGCTGGTAACATTGCTTAAAGACACCCTGGGAAGCAGCAGGCCCTTGTTGGTTGATTTTAATTCGAGAATAGAGCCTGCCGCAGGCGTAGTGGTATTGACTCCTATTGCCTCCTGCGCCAATGCATTAGCCGTATGCAGCAGTGTGGACAGAGATATGACCGCGAGTAGACGGCCGAAAAAAGTGAATTTCATAAAAATTGCAATTTTTTAATGAATGCTGTTGCTCCATGAGTTTCAACAGGTATTATTATTTTCCCTCAAGTTTTGCAATGCGTTGTTTCAGTGTTTCCAATCGCTTACGTTGTGTTTCAATCATGCTTTGCTGTTCCTGAACGGCCTTAATGGCCACAACGCCAAAGTTGTCGTATGCAATTCCTTTAAGCCCCGACTCTTCTTTGGTGGTTACAAACTCAGGAAAAACCTTTTCTACATCCTGTGCAATAAAGCCATAAGATCTTTGACTGCCTGAGGGATTGTCGCTATAATGATAGGTAACCGGTTGCAGTTTCAATACTTGTTGGAGTGCACCATCCACTGGTGCTATATCGGTTTTGAGGCGCATATCCGAAGTAGCATAGTACTTTCCGTCGGTTTCGCCAATGTACCCTCTGAGTACGCCATTGCGGTGAAAGGCGAAGTCGCGGGTGGCAGAATCAGCAAAAATGCGCCAGTTGGCTGCCAGGGTGGTATACCATAGCCGAATACCGGCTGTATCACCCCCTGACTTCACCTATTCGCCCTGGTTTAATCCTCTGAAACCCTTTAGAATCAAGGGGTAGGAATGGGATACGATTTGTAGTGCCTAAAGTTATTCTTGGCTTGCTTATTTTTCTGTCACGCTGTTACCTTTGTGCCGATATGTATGTACGCACAAAAAAGACGCCGAACTCTCCCAAGATTGCTATTCAGTTGGTCGAATCCGTTCGGCAGGGCAAGAGCATCCGGCAGAAACTGGTACGTCACTTTGGGTATGCCTATAGTGATGAGGAAATTGAAGGGTTAAAGAAACTTGCATTGCAGTACAAGGCTGATCTTGAGAACAAGAGCCTTCCCCGGCTTTTTTCCAGGGATAGTTTTACAGCGCTGCTTGAAACACAGAGCCAGAAGTGTTTTGATGACCAAAGCCCTTTGGTTGTAAATCTTCGGGATATTAAGGAAGAGCAGCGTATATGTGTAGGCATACACCAATGTTTTGGAAGGTTATTTGACCAGATTGGTTTTGGTACGGTTATTAAAAATCCGCTTCGGCGCAAGGCTTCGGTACGGGCCTTGCGTGATATTGTAATGGCCCGGATTGTGAAACCTGCCAGTAAACGCAGCAGTACCCATATGCTGGAGCAGGAATATGGTGTTCATACCGACCTCAATACCATTTACCGCATGATGGACTATCTGGATGATGAAGCTATCCAACGTACTAAAGACTTGGCCTACCAGTACACAAAAAAGTTATTGGATGAGAAGGTTGACATCATATTTTATGACTGCATTACCCTGTACTTTGAAAGTTTTATCGAAGACGAGCTTAAACAGAATGGATACAGTAAAGATGGCAAGTTCAACCAAAGTCAGGTTTTGCTCGCTGTAATGGTTACTCAATATGGCATGCCGATTGGCTACCAATTGTACGAGGGCAGCAAGTTCGAGGGCCATACTCTCAACGATGCGCTGCAACAATTACATCAGCAATACAAAATTGGTAACATCATTTTTGTGGCAGACTCAGCTCTGTTAAGCACAGACAACATTGCCAGTTTTACACAGCAGAAACAACCCTTTATTGTGGGGGCGCGTATAAAGAACCTGCCCCAGGCTCTTACCGAAAAAATCTTGAACAAAAGCGCCTATCAGTCGCTCTACCTAAATACGGAAGATGATAATGACGGTACCACCTATCTGGATATGCCTACTGAGCAAGAAGGCTTACGGCTCATTGTAACCAGTAGCCCTTTGCGTGCTGCCAAGGATAGACACGACCGCGATAAAGCCATCCAATCTCTGCAAAAGCGCATATCCAGGAGCCCTAATCCCACTTCGTTGCTCAACAACTTTGGGTACAAAAAATTTGTGAAGCTAAAAGGGGATGCCAAACTCGAAGTCGATGAACAAAAAATAGCAGAAGCAGCAAAATGGGATGGTCTGCATGGCATCATAACCAATATATCCATAGAGAGAGCTTCCGCTAAAGAACTGTTGCATTATTACAAAGGGCTTTGGCAGGTGGAGGAAACTTTCCGTTTGAGTAAACACGACCTAAGGATGCGCCCCATTTTTCACTGGACGCAAAATCGAATCAAAGCCCATGTGGCTATTTGCTTCATGGCGCTGACTTGCATAAGAGCTATGGAATACATAGTAAGGTTACAATACAAAAAAATGAGTCCGGCAGCAATACGCAATGAATTGATGCGACTGCAAACATCCATACTCAAAGACCAAAAAACAGGAAATACCTATGGCCTGCCCAGCAAGGCTACCCAACACGCCAAAAAGATTTACCAGATCATGGGGTTAGGGTGGAATGATACGCCATACCCCCTAAAGCAAAAAAAATAGTGTAGTGCCTAACAAAAAATATAACTGACTGAAAAAGAACACTTTACGAAAAAATATAGGTGAAGTCAGGAAAACCGTGTCAATCTTTTCCTGTCGGCGCTTATCATGGTCAATCCTCCGTTTGCCCCCACCCACAGGCGGTTTTGATCGTCTACGGCCAAGGATGCGCACCAATTGCCCGGAAGCCCGTTTTTGTTATCGAAAGACAGGTATCTGTTTTTTTCTACATCAATGCCAGTAATACCATTGAACGAAGTGACCCACACCACGCCTGTCTTATCTTCTTTAATATCCACTACCTGGTTGCCAATGATGCTTTTGCCCGGGGTATCGCTGGCCAGGTATTGTGTCACTTTTTGCTGTTGTCTGTTCACCATCAGCACACCCAGGCGCGAATATGAGATCCACAGGCGGCCTTTGCTGTCCTGCATTACGTACGAAGTGGGGGTTACGCCGGCATAGGGCTTCAGCAACGGGTCGTTGAAAATGGAGTGGTACTTTCTGTCGCCGGTGGAATACCAATATAGTCCGGAACCCAGGTTTCCGCAAAACCATATATTGCCATCGCTGTCCTGGGTAATGCTGTTGTAAAAGGCCAGTGGAAGGTTGCTTTCAGGTATAAACTCCATTTGTCGCGTACGGGCATTGTAGCGGTTTACTCCGCTGGCCGTTCCAATCCAAATGTTATCCTCATCATCGCAGTGTATGGATCGCACTACATTGTTGTACAAAGCAGGCTTTTTGCCGCTTTCGTTTCGCCAGGTGGTATACTTTTTTGCAATGGGATCGTAACGCGTTACACCATCGTGATTGCCCATCCACAGGTTACCGGTTTTGTCTTCGGTAATGGCCCTCGCCACACCACGGGCCCTTTCGTCGAGCCGGTCGGGAAAGGGATGGATGGTTTTGAAAAGAAATTTATCGGGCTCAAAAAAATTAACGCCCACAAAATCAGTACCAAGCCAAATAATATCCCTGTCGTCCTGAAAAATGCTGCGGTAGTTGTTGCCGGAGGGGCTGGAAGGCAAATTCCGGTTGTGCAGGTACTTTACAAAGGAATTGTTTTGCGGTACATACTGCATCAGGCCATCAATAGCCGTTACCACCCAGGTGCGGTCTTTGCTGTCTACCAATATATCCATTACGTTTAGCGGCTGCGTATTGAATTCGGAGGTAAGGAAATGGTCGTATATCTCCAACTTCTGCAGGCTGCTATCCAGCTTCATCAGTTTTACCTGCTGGAAGGTGCAATCCAGGTATTGCCCTTAGCATCCAATGCCAGGGTATGGATCATTTTTTCGCCCAGCGGAGCAATGGGCACCAGGCGGGCTTCAAGGGTTGCCAGGTTCATGAGCACCAGGCCGCGGCCCGTTGCCAGGTACAGGGTGCCGTTGCGCAGGGCAATATCGTACACGGCGTTTTTGTACAGGGCGGTATGCCGCGGTGCCTGCGAATTGCTGAAATACAGGGTATCGCCGGTGCGGGTGTTGTAGCGTATGAGCCCGCGCCTGGAGGCCACGAACAGCACGCTGTCGTTGAGGCTGAAAATGTTGCTGATGAACTGGTCTTTGATGCCAGGCACTTTTTTGAAGATGCCTTTGTCCAGGTCATATTCCATCAGGCCGGTTTCGAAGCCGATCCATAGTCGGCCCGCCTTATCGCTATGGATGGAGCGCGGCTGGCTGCCGTAGGGCGATGTGCTGTCGCCCGTGATGCGGGTGTAGTGCACCACGTTTTTGCCATCATATCGGTTGAGCGCCCCTACCGAGCCAATCCAGATGTAGCCGTACCTGTCCTGCCCAATGCAACGCACCGTGCCATCGTGCAGGCCTTCGGCTATGCCCATTTTGTGGAAGTTGATGCTTGCCGGCTGATCCTGCGCAAAGGCTATGGGCAGGCTGGCCCAGCAGCATAGGGCTGCCAAAAACACGTAGAGGTATCGTAAGTGGTAGTACAAGGATAATAGGGAGTGGTTACCCGATCATTGCAAGCTACATAATACAGCATTGCTTCACCATACAGAATTGGCGATATGCAGAAATAGGGGGTTGAAATGATTGTGGCGGTATTTGAAATGCAGGGCAGGAAATACCCTCTACTTTCATTCGTGCAATCGGCGCCAGTGTGGCTGCGGCTTTAAAAGCTACCGTTCGCTTCAAGGTTCAAATTTCTTTCCATTTGATTTTCAGTGCTGCTTATTTCAAATCTGGTGCAGTTGCTTGCAAACTGCTTCATTCTGCCTGCCAGGCCTTCCAATTTTGGATGATCGTTTATCAGCACACTATGAAACGAATTTTTCTACTTTTGTCATGCGCCAACCTGGCAATGGCAACCTTGCCTGCCCAAAATAGGGTATCAACACCAACAGTCCGGTGGAAAAATTGCACTTGCACTATGGCAATCTGCTTATCACAGGCCCCCCATTCGTAGGAGATGATTCGGCTTTGATAGGCGCCAATACTGCCGGCACCAAGGTTCTCTGGATCAGCAACCGCGCCGCCCTGCGTGCCGGTCGGCAATTCAGCAACGAATGGGGCGAAGACAGTATTGGTGCCTATTCCATTGCCATTGGAAGTGATGTAAATGTATTTGGCACTGCGGGGGCCGCGTTTGGTGCAGGCAACCGGGTTGGTTATTATCCTTTTGCCGCAGGCTATAAAAATTTGGCACTTGGCGATGATGCAGTGGGTCTTGGTGAGTTTAACCGAATTGAAGGACGCGGGGCTCTATGGCAGTAGGCGAAAACAATATCAGCAAATTTTATGCAGCAATAGTGGTAGGCCGATATAATGATACAACCGGTATGAATAGCCCTGCCTCGCCATCTTCAATCAAACCGCTTTTTATAGTAGGCAACGGTACGGCCAATAACCAGCGGTCGAACGCCCTGGTGGTAAGGGCCAATGGCAATGTGGCCATTGGAGTGCCTGCACCTTCTGCCACACTCGATATTATGGGGCCATCCAGCCTGCAACAGCTACGACTGCGCTCTACCACAAACGATTTTGTACGCATAAGATTGTCAAACGCTGTGAAAAGCCTTCCATACTGGGATATTGCTTCCATAACGCACGCAAGCCAGTCGCCCAGTGCCTATATGAATTTCTTTTATTCGCAAAGTGGCAACACGGGGCTCAACGTGCTATCGCTGCAGGGCAATGGCAATGCTACCCTGGCCGGAACTCTCACCCAAAACCGCGATGCCCGCCTCAAGAAGAATATTGCCAGGATAGAGGGCCTTATGGATGCTATCAGTCAATTGAGTGGCTATCATTATCAATGGAAATATGAAGCGAGGGAAACAGGTAAACAAACCGGATTGCTGGCACAAGAGGTGGAAAAGGTACTGCCACAACTGGTGGAGACCGATGAGCATGGCATGAAGAGTGTGAATTACAACGGGCTGATACCTTATTTGCTGGAGGGGGCAAAAGAGCAGCCAAAACAAATAGAAGAACTGAAAAAGCTGGTAGAGCAGCTAGTGAAAAAATATTAGAAAAACCAAACCCCCATTACTATGCGCCTCCTTACCGGGGGCGTTTTTTTATAGTGCAAAGGGCTAATACCTATCAATAAGGTAGCTGCAAGGTGCGTACATTTTGAGAATGCTACCGTTCGTTTCGTTTTTCGTGCACTTGGTTGTAATCCGCTTGCTAGTGGGTACATGTGCCGGCACTTTTGTGTACCACAAATAATAATGGTATGAAGCAAGCTCCACTTTTTGTTATATGCTGCATGATGGCAGCTGCCACACTTACTGCCCAAAATGTAGGTGTTGGCACTACCAACCCGCATGCCACAGCCTTACTGCATGTAGATGCAGGCAGTAGCCTCAACAATGGACTGTTGATTACAGGTACTTCTAGTACTTATGCAACCATGCCGGATTTGGGCGCAGGAAGCCGACTGATGTTTTACCCAGGCAAGAGTGCATTCCGGGCAGGATACTCAACTGATAACAGATGGGACAATAGCAATATTGGATTGTTTTCAGTAGGAATGGGCAATGGAACCATGGCAAGCGGATCAAATTCCGTAGCGATTGGACTATTAACTAAAGCAAGTGGCTCTAATTCCACTGCCATGGGGTACAATACAAATGCAAGTGGCTCTAATTCCACTGCCATGGGTAACACGACAACAGCCAGCGGAACAAATTCCACAGCGATGGGAGTTGCATCCATTGCAACCCAAAATGCTGCCACTGCGATGGGATATCAAACAACTGCCGACGGAGCATATTCGACCGCCTTTGGATACTTAACTACAGCTAGCGGACTTGCTTCAACTGCCATAGGTAACAAAACAATTGCTAAGGCTGCAGGTAGCGTTGCCTTTGGGCAATACAACGATGTTACAGATGCACCTTTGTCAAATAGTGAAGTTTCTACCGACAGAATTTTCCAAATTGGAAACGGAAACTCAATTGCAAGAAGCAATGCCCTTACAGTGCTGCGCAATGGCAATGTGGGCATTGGTGTGCTTGCACCCACAGCCTCGCTGCAGGTGCGCAGTGCATCCATTTTTGCAGCGCCACAGCTAAACCTGCAGGTAACTGCCGATGGCTACAGCAGGCTGCGTATGAACAATACTGTTAACCCAACGCCTTGGTGGGATATCGCAGGCCTTACACATGCCAGTACTTCCGGCAGCGCCTTCATGAATTTTTATTATTCACAAAACGGCACTACCGGTGTTGATGTACTTAGCCTTAGAGGCAATGGCAATGCAGCTTTTGCCGGCACCGTTACGGCCAATGGCGTTACCCTTACCAGCGATGAAAGACTGAAAAAGGATATTACGCCCCTTGACGACGTAATGCCACAACTGGCGCAACTAAGCGGCTATCAGTACCATTGGAAAGATGAAAGCCGCGATGCCACCCTGCAAACAGGCTTGCTGGCACAAGAGGTGGAAAAGGTACTGCCACAACTGGTGACGACCGATGAGCATGGCATGAAGAGTGTGAATTACAACGGGCTGATACCTTATTTACTGGAAGCTGTGAAAGCGCAGCAATCTACCATTGCCGGCCAGCAACAGCAAATTGAAGGGCTGAAAAAAATAGTGGAACAATTAGTTGCCAAATAATTGAATAGACCAAAGACTTTTGAAAATTGCCCCCTCTTTGCGGGAGGCTTTTTTTGTTTGTGCTGCAACAAGAACCTGTGTCCCATCATGCGTTCATTGGCACAATACCACCATTTATTTTAAATAAGCCGCAGCTCGCTGCAAACCACTTTCATTTACTGGCAAACTATGCCAGTTTTGAATTCCAAATCACACCAAGATATGAAAAAGGTAGTGCATATATGTATTGTTCTGCTCATGGCGCCTGCTATATTGACGGCACAAAATGTGGGTATTGGCACTCAAACACCCCTTGCCAGGTTGCATGTAAACAATGGTAGCGTACTGGCCATCTCCGATCAATATGTTATCCCGGAACTTGCCGCCCCTGTACCTTATTTTGGCACGGCCAAGTACTTATTTTGGTATGCCGACAAAGGAGCTTTTCGCTCCACCGCCGATGATGTGGGTATGCGTAAAGATTCTATTGGTTATTATTCTTTTGCTGCCGGAAGTTTTGCAAGAGCGCAGGGAGAAGCGAGTGCAGCAGTGGGGTTGGCTACATCAGCCCGTGGCGATCAGGCGTTTGCAGGTGGCGCTTACAGCACAGCTACCAACTTTGCATCTATTGCCTATGGTTTGATGGCCAAAGCATCAGGATATGCCTCGGTTGCTATAGGCGAAGGTGTTGTTGCGCGCAATGGCAACGAAGTAGCCTTGGGTAAGTACAACGACACCAGCAATACAAACCAGATATTCAGTATTGGTACGGGTTACGATAATATATACAGATTCAATATTGTAACTGTTTTAAGCAATGGTCGTATAGGCATAGGCACTACCACGCCGGCATCGCGGCTGCACGTGGCGTACCCGAGTGGTACAGGTGCAGGTCAGGTAGTGTTGGAAGAACAAGGCGACGCAGCCGACGGTGCCAGGCTCACGTTTAAAAACAGCGCCCGTGCCGACAAAAACTGGGACCTGTATGGTCTTACCAACAATACCTCAGCCAATGCCCGGTTCAACTTTTATTACAACGGCTATGGCGATGTAATGAACCTGACAGGCGATGGCAGGGTAGGCATTGGTTTATCGGCGCCCACAGCCTCGCTGCAGGTGCGCAGTGCATCCAATTTTGCCGTGCCGCAGTTAAACCTGCAGGTAACTGCCGGCAGCTATAGCAGGCTGCGTATGAGCAATACCATTAACCCAACGCCCTGGTGGGATATTGCAGGCCTTACACATGCCAGCACTTCCGGCAGCGCCTTCATGAATTTCTTTTATTCACAAAATGGAAGCACAGGCATTGATGTGCTGAGCCTTAGAGGCAATGGCAATGCAGCCTTTGCCGGCACCGTTACGGCCAACGGCGTTACCCTTACCAGCGATGAAAGACTGAAAAAAGATATTAAGCCCCTTAATGATGTAATGCCACAATTGGAGCATTTGAGCGGCTATCAATACCTTTGGAAAGATGAAAGCCGCGATGCCACCCTGCAAACAGGATTGCTGGCACAAGAGGTGGAAAAGGTACTGCCACAACTGGTGAAGACTGATGAGCATGGCATGAAGAGCATGAATTACATCGGGCTGATACCCTACCTGCTGGAAGCTGTGAAAGTATTGAAACAACAGAATGAAACTTTGTTAAAAAGGGTGGAATCGCTCGAAGAAAAATAGAACAACGTTTACGCTGGCCTGCAGGCATAGGCTGGCTGCAAATGGCACATTGCCCTACATTTACACACATGCGTTTCCTGCTCCTGATATGTGCCTTTTTGCTGCCGGCATGGTGCGCCTTAGCACAGCATCCGGATATCAATTTCAAATGGCTTGGGGTGGCAGAAGGGCTTAACGATGGCACCATCAATGCCATGGTACAAGACAAGCAGGGCTATGTGTGGATTGCCAGCCTTAGTGCCCTTAACCGCTTCAACGGCAGCCAGGTGAAGAGCTACACGCCGGTGTTTGGCGACACCACTACGCCGCCCAACGAAATACCCTGGCACATGCACTGCGACAGTGAAGGCAGCTTGTGGATTGCTTACGACAACTCCTTTTATGAATTTGACAGAGAGCATGAAAAGTTTATCCGGCAGCACAGCTTCAACAATACGTACGTGGTGCAAGTGGCCGATGCCCCGGAGCATGGCCTCTATGTGCTTACAAAGCAAGGCCTGTTCCTGTACCATAAGAAAGGCAAAACCAGCCAACGAATTGATGAAAGTATTGCTGCACTTGGCGGTCGCAGGCCTACCGCCATTACACTACAGGGGGATATACTGCTTATTGGTACTTCGGGGGGCATGGTTTACTACAACACCCGTGAAAAAACTTCGGTGTTTGAAGCATTTGCCACCAAGCCCGATGTAGTGGTGCGCAGCATGTTTGCTGATTCTGAGCATACCATTTGGATCGTAGACACCAAATACCTGCTATACCGGTACAGCCCCCGGGATAAGGCTTTTTTGGCCCTGCCACCTGCGCTGCAGGCACCGGGCAACACCGCCATCCACCTGGTGCAAACAGACGAAACCCATTTGTTTTTGTCCATCCTGCTCAAAGGCGTTTTTCAGTACAACCTGCGTACCCAGGAGGTGGTGCAGATAGTGCAGAAGGATGACCGCGGCCAAACAGATGAAATCAAGAATGCCCGGGCACTTATTACCACCCGCGACGGTAGCCTGTTTGTAGGTGTGGCCGATGGTGTCAAGTATTTTCATCCCAAAAAAAATCTTTTTAGCATCTTACCAGTAGCGCCACCCGGCCCGGCCTTACCCATTGGCCGCGGCATGGTGGAAGACCGAAAAGGCAACCTGTGGCTAACCAGCAGCGATGGCATTAGCCGGTACAACCCCCAAACCCGCAAGTACACCGTATGGCACAACGTGGCCGGGCAAAAAGACCAGATTTATTACAACTCGGTTCGTGCCGTCGCAGAGGACGGGCTTGTCACCATCTGGATTGCCACGGGCAAGGGAATCAACAGCTATACCTATGGCGACAAAGACCTGCGTTTTTACACCATCAAAGATTCTATTCCCCAGGGCTTCTATTTCAGCGCCGGTACCGATTCCAAAGGACGCACCTGGTTTGGCTGCCGCGACTTTGAAGGCCTGTACTATTATTCTATTCACGACAAGAAGTTTCACGGCATTGCGTCGCACCCGCTGCTGCACAAATACGCTGGCCTTGCCTTCCGGGCATTTTTTGAAGACAGTAAGGGCAGGCTATGGTTTGGCGGCAACCAAAGCGGCCTGGTAATGATGGACGAAGCAGAAGGCACCACCCGCCACTGGTTCAACGACAACAAAAACCGCAACACGATAAGCGGCAACCTGGTGGTGGATATTGTGGAAGATAAAAACGGTATCATTTGGGTGAGTACATTCAACGGGGTTACGGGTATTGACCTTGTGCACGAACAATACATTTGGCTCAACAACAAAAACCTGCTGGGCAACAACAACACAGGCCCGCTTTATGTAGACAAAAGAGACCGCCTGTGGATAGGCGCTGCCAATGGCCTGTATGTGGTGGACGCAGCACGCGAAAGCGCCAACCTCTTCGATCAGCAGGCAGGGCTGCTGAGCGCCAACTTTACCGAGTATTCTTCTTTGCAGCTTGCCAACGGAACGATCATGATGCCCACTACCAATGGCATTGCCTGTTTTGATCCGGAGCAATATGACCCCGAACCCCTGCAATACGGATTTTCCATTAAGGCGATTACCGCGCTATCGGGCCAGGACCGCCTTGAAAAACCGGTAAGCGAACAACTGGATTTGGCACACAACGAAAATGTGGTGGAGTTTGAGCTGGAAGCCATTAACTATGTAAATCCCTCGCAAACATGGTATGCCTTTGCACAGCTATCCGGCAAGGGCGATACCGCATGGCAATACACGCAAAACCCACGAATTATTGCTACGGTTTTACCCGGCGGCCCTTTCAGCATTTTGTTCAAAGCCTCGGCCAACCAAACGGATTGGAAAGTGCCGGTAAAGCAGGTAAGCATTACGGTGTCCATACCCATTTACCAGCGGTTGTGGTTCCCCTTTTTACTTACAGGTATTGCCTTTGCCGCATTCTGGATTTTGTACCGCTACCGCATACACAATGTCCAACGCATGCAGGCGCTTGAAACCAAAGCCCAGTTGCTGGAAAAGGAGAAAGCCCTGGTGATGTACGAAAACCTGAAGCAGCACCTCAACCCGCATTTCCTGTTCAACTCACTTACATCACTTAGCAGCCTTATCAGGATCGATCAGGACATGGCAGGCCATTTTCTTGACCGCATGAGCAAGATTTACCGCTACATTCTTAAAAACCGCGATAGCGAAACGGTGGCCCTAAAGGAAGAGCTCGACTTTGTAGCGCAGTATATAGAGCTGCAAAAAACACGCTTTGAAGAAGGCCTGCAGGTACACATGAACATAGATGAAGATGACCTGCATAAGCGCCTGGCGCCGGTAACCCTGCAAAACCTGGTGGAAAATGCCATTAAGCATAACACTACCAGCAAAAGCAAACCATTGATAATAAAAATGTTTACCCAAAACGATTACCTGGTGGTGCGCAACAACCTGCAGCGCAAAAGTTTTGTAGAAACCAGCAACAGGCAGGGCCTCCAAAGCATGAAATCACTCTATGACTTTATGAGCTGCAGGCCCATGAGGATAGAAGAGGACGATCGTTTTTTTACCGTGTTTATACCACTTTATTGATTCTTTAATCAGCAGCAAATACTTGGTTTATGAAAGCTGTAATACTGGAAGATGAAAGCCTGATTGCCCGCGAGTTGCAGCATAAAATAGCAATGGTAGCGCCTGATGTGGATATACTGGCACATGTAGACAGCCTGGAAGCGGCCCGTACATGGCTGGCTGCCAACCCGCAGCCCGACCTGTTTTTTATGGACATACAGTTGGGCGATGGCGTGAGCTTTGAACTGTTTGGCAGCGAACATATTTCCTGCCCGGTTATATTTACCACCGCCTACGATGATTATGCTATACAAGCCTTTAAAGTAAACGGGGTAGACTACCTGCTGAAACCCATTGAAACCGACGAGCTGAGGCGTGCCATAGATAAAGTATGCAAAATACACGAAGTGCAGGCCAGCTATCCCAACCAGGTAGATGCCCTGGTAGAAATGCTGCAGCAGAAACTGGTACAACCCAAATACAAAGAAAAATTTGTAGTCAACTTCCGCAAACAGTGGATACCTATAAATACCCGGGACATCGCCATCTTTCTGCGCGACAACCTGAACTACCTGGTTACCTGGAGTGGCGAAAAGCATATTCTTGATTTTACTACGCTGGAAGAAGTGGAAGAACTGCTGGATCCCAACCTGTTTTTCAGGGCCAACCGGCAAACCATTGTGCATATAGATTCCATAAAAAGCGTAAAACCTTTGGACAATGCTACGCTCGATGTGACGCTGAAAGAGCCGCTTCAAAACATAGAGGTAAGCGTAGGGCGTGCCAAGGCGCCGGCGTTTAAAAAATGGTTCGACAGGTAATGATATCAGTAATCTGCAGTACTTTTCTTGCTCGCGTGGGGCTGAAAAAAAGCTTCATTCCTTCACAGATACACCCGGATAGGAATTACCGGTCATTGATTCAGAATCAACCCTTTTAAAAGTCGAGATCATACAATTTTGATACGTATCAAAATTATTTACCATAAGCTGGTGGATGAGTGCGGCTGCTGCCCTGGTGCCGGCTTGGATTTTTGTAGCAGGGCTTGGCGATGGCACCGTTGGCCCCAACAACCTGCTGCTGTGGATGACTAAGCTTGGGTGTATTGCCGGCGCTTTGTACGGCAGTCGCCGCCTGCGGAAACATGGTCGGGCGGGGTTGGCATGGCTCCTGTTGTCAGCATTATTGGTGCCGGCCTTTATTGTTTTGCTTTTTATAGTCATATTACTGCTAAACCCACAGCATTGGAAAATAACGCCTTTTGTGGAATTGAGATTATTTGAAGATCGGTATGCATTTTTTGTTGCATATATCAGCCAGGTTTGGCAGTAACTAACATAGGCATAAGGCCATTTTCAATAACACCGGCCATGATACCTCCGGGCATTTTTGCATGAGTCTGTTAGAGGAGGTAAATGGGTTGGCTTCGCCAGAAGTTTGTTTACCTAATAGGTGCTCCGGCAGCCGCAGCTATCATGGTTTCGGCAAGTTGGTTGTAGCAGGTACCCCAGGCTTCGGCTACTTCGGGTGTCCAGTCTTTGCCCAGGCCTTTCTCCAGCGTCCACAGCAGGGCCTCGCCAATCATGGCATAGTGCTTGGGTTTTACGCCATATCCGGTATGCCGTTTGGCCAGGGCACCCATATCGGCAGCCATGATGTCCAGTTTGTCCAGGTGAATCACCATGGCATGCAGCATGTCCATCAGCTTCATGTACTGAGGCTCCATGTCTTTTGGAAACATACGCTTGAGGGCAGGATGGTCAGCAAAAAGTTTGGCATAAAAGGTCCCGGCCAAAATAGCGGGCTCTATGCCACGCAGCATTCGCCAGCTGCTTTTTACTAATGCTATGTGATGTGCAGAAAGCATGCTCATGTTGGTAATGTAAAGCACGCAATATTTCACATTTCAGAAGAATCTGTTTGGTCAAATAGCCTGAAAAGCTATTTGAACCGTAGGAAATAGGCATTGTGCTGTGTGCGGCGTCTACTTATTTCCAGCTTAATTAGGGTAGCTTGTTGCTTCAGCACTGCAATTGAATTCTAACACAGTAATTCTTTAGCTGTAAGCAAATGATTCGGCAATGTTGTTTCTATTCATTTTCGCTATTACTACTTTCCAAACAATACATCCATGGTAAGCGTCTTTTGCACCATTCCTGTGTGTGGCCCTGATGCAAGGCCGTACGTGGTAATGAGCGTAAGCACAATGGCCTTTTTCGTTTGAGTGGTGGAGGCGAACCTTGCTAATTTGATGCGCAGATCATCGGCGTAAGATTTACTGATAGCGTACGCATGCATGGAGAATTTCATTTCGCAAAGGTTTACCACATGATCCCTTCTGTCTATAACCAGGTCTATTTGAGCATCCTTTGAGCGCCATGCGGCTACAGCGGTTTGCACACCTGCAATGCCTAAGGCTTCCTTTAGTTCGCGAATGTGGTGCAGGCATACCATTTCAAATGCATAACCACTCCAGGCCCTATAGGAAGGATTGTCGCCCAAAAGGATCCAATACTGGTCATCATTTGGGTCGGCGTATTTGATAAATTTCAAATAGAAAAGGGAGTATAAATCCACTAATTGAAATACCCGGTTTTTACTGCCATTGCCAAAAGGCTGGTAGGAGCGAATAAAATGGCTTTCTTCCAGTTCCGTCAAAATGCGTGTGGCACTTCCGGCATTCGGAAGCTTCGTTATTTGTAGTAGTTCTTCTCTTGAAAGCCCCATGCTTTTTTTAGCCAACGCTTCTATAACCGCTGTATGACGTTCGGCTTTGCTAAACAGGGATGCGTAGAGGTTATCGTATTCTTCACAGAAAAATACCTCCGGCCCAAAACAGAGCCGGTTTATATTCTGCAAAGCGCTTAAAGATGGATCTACCCTATCGAGATAATAGGGAATACCGCCAAAGGCCATGTAAAGCTGAAGCAACTGGTAGCGGTCAAAAAT
>Ga0114939_10001152_pt1 | contig 21261 bp, 15 predicted proteins | sample AshMeaCrysSpring_FD_87196 | JGI IMG/M metagenome (GOLD analysis project Ga0114939, IMG submission 87196) | Groundwater microbial communities from Big Spring, Nevada to study Microbial Dark Matter (Phase II) - Ash Meadows Crystal Spring | ecosystem: Environmental > Aquatic > Deep subsurface >...
CGTGATGATCTCCCGGCCCGATTCGTCATAGTCGACCATCGCGTTTTCCACGCCCGTACGCGAACCGCGTCACTCGGACGGGAGACTGCCACAGAGTGGGCGCAGGTGCCTTGGGTTGGCCGGCGCGGGCTGGTAGTCGGTTAATCCCGAGCGATGGACCTCGGCCCATCCAAACGCCCAAAAAGTCCTATTGACAGACGACACAGGCTCATCGATTGAGCCCCTGCCCGGGCATCCTTTGCCGTGACCGGATAATAGGAGACACCGGATGAGGCATGGTTGCCGGATGCTATGTGACATGCTACATGTTATGTCACATAAGTTCTTCTGGAGTCCGCAATGCCCGTCGGGACTAGTGGTCGGATCGTGATTGAGGTTGATCCACTTCTTAAGCAGCAGCTTTATCACGGGCTGCGTGAGGATGGCCTGACGCTGAAGGATTGGTTCCAACAGCATCTTCACGACTACCTCAACAGCCGCGAGCAACTGCCCCTCGCATTCGACGAACCGCGCGCATATGGAGGTGCACGCCGATGATCGTTTTCGATTCGCAAAAAGCGGCCTTTGGTCGCCACGAGACGTTTCCGCTCCGCTACGGCTGGCTTACCAAAGGGTTCCGGGAGTGGTACGACAACCCCGAGATCTTCGAGAGCGAGGACGCGACCGTCCGGCTCGGCGTCGGTAAGAACATGGTCAGCGCCATCCGCTACTGGCTAATCGCGACGCGGATGGTCGCTAGCCGCGGGCGCGTGCTCGAGCCAACTTCCTTGGGCAAGGCGCTGCTCGCCGAGGACGGCTGGGATCCCTATCTCGAGGACGAGACCACGCTTTGGCTCATCCACTGGCTGCTGGCTTCGAATCCCGCGGAGGCCACGACCGTCTTTTGGTTCTTCAATCGCTTCCACAAGCCCGAGTTCACGATGGCCGAGGTATTGAGTGGCCTGCAGGACTTCGTCCGCGAGCACGTCACGGTGCGGGCCGCTGCCACCACGTTGAAGCACGACGTGAATGTTCTGTTGCGCATGTACGAGCAGAGCGCACCGTCTCGACACATTCCCTTGGAAGAGATGCTCGACTCTCCGCTTTCCACGCTTGGCCTGATCCGTCCCGTCGGAGGGAGCAGAGAGCATGCGTCGATACCGGACACGCGATGGTCTCTTCCGGCCGCAGCCATCGGTTTTGCGGTCGCGGAGTTGTTTTCTGCGAAGAACCTGCCGAGCTTGCCGATCGAGCGCCTGCTGCATGGCGATGGACGGGTAGCTGCGCCGGGAAGCGTGTTTCGCCTGACTGGAGAAGGTCTGGTCAGCAAGCTCGAGCAGCTGGTGCAGTGGCTGCCGGAACACTTCGAGCTGCGAGACACTGCGGGCATACACCAGCTCTACCGGCTCCGGCCGATCGAGCCGCTGACGTTGCTGGCCCGGCACTATGTTCATTACCTGGCGAAGGAGGCTGCATGAACCTCTCCGCCCAGCTCCGTATCGACGCCGCCTACACGCGCTCGATTAACCTCGAACGGGATTGGGAGAGCAGTGCTGAGCTCAGCAGCTATGTGCCGACCCCTCGGGCCTGCGAGACCCTCCGCCGATTCCTGTCCGCCCAGCAACCGACCGATCAGCCACGCGCCTGGGCGTTGATCGGTCCCTATGGCTCGGGCAAGTCCGCGTTCGCGCTTTTCCTGGCAAAGCTGATCAGCCGACCCGGTTCGCCGGCAGCGCAATCGGCTCTTCGGACCTTGAGAGCTGCGGACTCCAGCCTTGCCATAGACCTCCACCGGTTGACGAGTGAGGGGTTGGGTTATTGCACGGTGCTATTGACCGGCAGCCCTGAGCCCTTGGCCAAACGTTTTCTGCTAGCGCTTGAGCGCGCGGCTGTGCAGTTCTGGTCGGCCCGAAAGGGGCGCCAGCCGCAAGTGATCAACCGCATCCGGGTGGCGGTCGAGCTTGAGGACTTTGCTGGCACGGAAATTCTTGCGCTCGTGCGGGAGCTACAGGCAGCAGTAGGCCGCGCCGGTGGCCGTGGCTTGCTCGTGGTGATCGACGAGCTCGGTAAGTTCCTCGAGTACGAAGCGCGCCACCGCGATGCCAACGATATCTACCTCTTGCAGGTATTAGCCGAGGCAGCATTGCGTAGCGGCGAGGCGCCTTTGAATGTCTTCGTGCTTCTGCACCAGGCCTTTGAGCAGTATGCGGCTGGAATCAGCGATCAACTAAAGAACGAGTGGAAGAAAGTCCAGGGGCGCTTTGAAGGAATACCCTTTGTCGAGTCGGCCGAGCAGGTGATGCGCGTAATCAGCGCGGCCGTCCACGCCTCACTCGACGCGGCGACCCAGCAGAGGCTAAGCGCGGACGTTGAAGGAATTGCGCAACAGATGGCTCAGGCAGGCGCCCTGCCTGGTCCGATGTCATTGGCGGCGGCGCAGGAGTTGTTCGAGGCCTGCTATCCCCTTCACCCGATCAGTCTGGTGTTGCTGCCAACCCTTGCCCAGAAGGTGGCGCAGAACGAGCGCACGATCTTCAGCTATCTCGGCGGGCAGGAACCCCACGGGTTCGCTGACACAGTTTCAAGGCTTGGAAGCATGGCAGACGACCTGCCGTGGGTCATGCCGTGGCACATCTTTGATTATTTTGTATCCAGCCAGGCCGGATTACTCAGCGATCCGTTGACGCATCGACGCTGGGCGGAGGTGGTCACCGCGCTTGAGCGTCTCGGAGATGCGCCGACCGCTGAGATGGAGCTGCTCAAGACGATTGGCCTGTTTAATCTTGCCGGTGTGCAGGGTGGCTTCAAGGCATCGCCGGACATCGTCCGGCTGTGCTTTGCCCACCAAGAGATCGCCCTCGAGTCAGCGATCGCCGGATTGGAGAAACGCTCGTTGATCACCTTCCGGAAGTTCTCGGGTGAGTACCGGGTGTGGCAAGGCAGCGATTTTGATCTCGAGGAGGCTTTGAATCGCGAGCGAGGCCAGGTTGGGGCCGTCGCCCTTGCCGAAACGCTGAATCAGCGACGGTCTCTGTCCGCGCTGGTTGCACGTCGGTACAGCATCGAAACGGGCACCTTGCGGTACTTTGCCCCCCGTTTTGTCGACCACGACACGCATCTTAATGAGTCAGACGTACGGCAGCCGACGTTACTCGTGTGCCTTGCGATGACGCCGGCCGAGGTAGAGCGTTTCCAGGGCTTGGCAGCTGCGTGGGGTAATCCGCTGGGAGTCCTCGTCGTTTGCCGCAACGGGGCGGAGCTGCGGGATGCCGTTGCGGAAGTCATGGCGATCCAGCGCGTGCAGCGGAACAGTCCGCAGCTCGGGGTCGATCCCGTGGCGCAGCGCGAAGTGCGCGACCGGCTGACCATTGCAATGCGGCGCGAAGCACAGTTGCTCGCGGACGTCCTGGACGAACCGGCTGCGGGGGTGTGGTATCGCGGCGGACAGGTGCAACGGGTGGAGGCCAAGCGGGACGTTCAGGCACTGCTGTCAGGGGCGCTTCACGAGGCCTATCCGCTTGCCCCGATCATCCATAACGAGCTGATCAACCGTGACCGGCCCTCCTCGAGCGCTAACGCGGGGCGGAACAAGCTGGTCCAGGCGATGTTGGAGAGGCCAGGCGAGGATGGCCTAGGGATCGAGCGGTTCCCGGCCGAAAAGGCGATGTACCTGTCATTACTGCGCTCGACGGGTATTCACCGCGCGCACGCTGGTAAGTGGCGCTTTGAACATCCGGCTCCCGAGGTTGGCGCGCGCAATGACGTGGGCCATGTCTGGACGCACATCGAGGCATTCCTCGACCGAACTGAAGCCGATCCTTTGTCCATCGGACAGCTGTTTGACGAGCTTCAGGCGCCACCCTATGGCGTGAAGGCGGGAGTCCTGCCAATCCTGTTCCTTGCCGCCTGCCACGCGTATCGGGATGAGATCGCGCTCTACGACCAAGGACTGTTCTCGCCCTTCGTGGGCCTAGAGCTCGTCGAGCGTTTGATGCGCAATCCAGGGGCCTTCTCGGTCCAGCGAGTTCGCCTCGGTGGGATACGGGATGCCGTCTTCAAGAAATATGCGGAGGCGATAACGGGCGAGGAGCCGGAGGAGGCTAGCCTCTTGAACGTCGTCAAGCCGCTGGCGCGCTTCATGGCGGGGCTGCCGGACTACACGAAGAAGACACGCTCGGTATCGGCCGAGGCTCAGGCGGTGCGCGAGCTATTCTTCGAGGCGAAGTCGCCAACCGAGCTTCTACTACGGTCGCTGCCGAAGGCGTGCGGGTTCGAGCCACTCGCAGGCACGGATAAGACGCACACCGACTTGGAGGCGTTTTCTCGCAAGCTTGCGGCAGTGCTAATCGAGCTGCGTGCGGCCTACCATGGGCTACTGCAACACCTGTTGACGATGTTGCGACAGGCTTTTGCCCTGGACGCTAAGGTCGGTATCGAAGAGGTTCGGTCAAGGCTTCGCGGGCGCTATGCGGGCCTGCAGGACTACACCATTGACGTTCAGGGGTTGCGGGCGTTCTTGGGTCGCCTGACGGATGACTACGGCGATGACACGCAGTGGCTGGTGAGCGTGGCGAGTTTTCTCGGGCGCAAGCCACCAGAGAAGTGGTCTAGCGAGGATGTCCGCGCGGCCGAGTACAAGCTGGTGGAATACGCGCGACGAATGAGGGATCTCGAGCGTTTGCGGATCTCGTGCGAGGGCCACAAGACCCGCACGAGCGGCGAGTTTGACGTGATCCTGCTGCGCACTGTTCGGCAGGGTGTAGGGGAAGCCGAGGAAACGGTGGTCATCGACGAGCAGACGAATGCGACGGTGGGGCCAACCTATCGCTCGTTGCGAGCCGAGTTGCTGGCACGGCTTCCGGACGAAGAGTCTCGCCTCGCGGTCGTCGCGAAGTTGCTCGACGAGATGCTACGCAAGCAGACGATCGCAACTCGGGATGCCGACCAGGGAGCCATGGGCAAGGAGGTGAAGCGTGACTGAGGTAGCCAAGCGCGCGCGCCATGTGCTCGGCATTTCTGGCGGCAAGGACAGCGCCGCACTAGCCGTCTACATGCGGGATCGCGTTCCCGAGATGGAGTACTTCTTCACGGACACCGGGGCCGAGCTACCAGAGGTCTACGACTTTCTCGACCGCCTCGAAGGCTACCTCGGCAAGCCCATCGCGCGCCTCGCGCCGGAGTCCACTCGGCCTGACCGAACTCCGTTTGACGAGCTACTCGACAAGTACGGTGGCTTCCTGCCTTCTCCAAACAGCCGTTGGTGTACGCGGGAGCTGAAGATCAAGCCGTTCGAAGCCTGGGTGGGTGATGACGAGGTCTACACCTACGTGGCTATCCGCGCCGACGAGGCGCGCGACGGCTACCGGAGCACCAAGCCCAATATCGTTCCGATCTTTCCGTTTAAGGAGGGCGGCGTTTGCCTGTCCGACGTCGAGAGGATCCTGGACAAGGCGGGAATTGGGCTTCCTGCGTACTACAACTGGCGCAGCCGCTCGGGGTGCTACTTCTGCTTCTTCCAGCGCAAGAGCGAGTGGTTGGCGCTGGCGAGCCAGCATCCCGACTTGTTCGAGCGGGCTAAAGCCTACGAGAAGGTGGATCCAGAAACGGGCGACCGGTTCACTTGGTCGCAGGGGGAGACGCTCGACGACCTGATCGCCCGGGCGGCCGACATCCGCCGGCTTGATTCCTCCAAAGCAAGGACCGGCGGTCGCCAAAGGCTAAGTTGGCAGACCCTTTTGGCGCAGGACGAGCGCGGGTGTGAACAGGAGGCGTGTCTGACTTGTACGTTGTAGGTGCGTTGGGTCAGCACCGAGTCTGCGAAGGATTAAGCCTGATGGAAGGACAGATGGGCCGCGCGCGCTACGCCCTGATGCGGGTCGGGGAGCCAGAGCTTCAGACCTATGTCGGACGCGAGGTTGTGCAATACATCGCGCTGCTCGGGTCCACCACCTCTGCCTCAGGGCTCGCCGATGTCCTGCTGCGGCGCTGGGGCTCCGATCTGTTCAGCCCAACCCACCGACAGCTGCGTGACCAGGTGATCAATGGACTGCCGAGGAAGGACGCCGAAGCCCTAGAGCGCTTGCTCACAGGGCGTGCGAGCGAGGATCCCTGGCGCGCTTGTCTCGCCCTGGATCTATCACCGGGGACGGCTGCCTATTCCAAGCTTCTGCAGTTCTTCAAGATCCCCGAGCCTGTTCTGGAACCGCGGCGCGAACCGGCGCCGTCAGAGACCAGAATTCCAGGGGGCTATCCGCTCTACAGCTACCAGTCGGCTACGGTCGCCAAGGCTCGCGATGAATTAAGACGTGGCGATCGAAGGGTGCTGATCCATATGCCGACGGGAGCCGGCAAGACGCGGGCCGCAATGGCGCTGATCGCGCAGGTACTGCGCGATGCCGTTCAGGGAACTGTGGTGGTGTGGCTTGCGCATTCAGAGGAGCTGTGTGACCAGGCGGCCGGTGAGTTCATCAAGTGTTGGCAAAAAGTCGGTGACCGTGACGTGCATGTCGGCCGCTTCTATGGTCCCTATGAGCTAGATCTTTCTGGCTTTCGCGATGGCCTCCTAGTTGCGGGACTGCCCAAGCTATATTCCCGCAGCCTCCGCTCGCAAAGCGATTTTCTCCAGCTGAAGCGCCACACGAGTTTGACGGTGATGGACGAGGCCCATCAGGCGGTGGCGCCGACCTACCAGCATCTGCTCGAGATGCTGGCACCCATCGGCAGTGAGGTCGGGCTGCTCGGACTTTCGGCGACACCAGGGCGTTCTTGGCTCGACATCGGGCAAGACGAAGCGCTCGCGAGCTTCTTTACCCGTCGGAAGGTCACGCTGCAGACGCCGAGTTCGATCGATCCCATCAGCTTTCTACAAAAGGAAGGCTATCTCGCCGTCCCGGACTATCGGTTCGTGCCCTACAAGCCCTCGCTTGTTCTTTCAACCAAGGAGAAGGAGGAGTTGGCCAGGGGTTTCGATATCTCGCCCGACGCCCTGCGGCGACTTGGCGACGACAAGCAGCGAAATCTGCTCATCATTCAAGAAACCCTCCAGCGGGTCGCGGCGGGCGACCGCATCCTCATCTTTGCTTGCTCGGTGGAGCACGCGGAGCTCCTCGCGGACGTGCTCGCGGTGAAGGGCGTGCGTGCGGCCGCGGTCTCGGCGAAGACGCCGGCGTGGTCACGCCAGTCGATTCTCGAGTCATTTAGAGAACAGCAGGAGGACGCCCTTCAGGTGGTGGTGAACTTTGGCATTCTCACTGCCGGTTTCGATGCACCGAAGACAAACGCCGTCGTAATCGCGCGGCCGACACAATCCGTCGTGCTTTATAGCCAAATGATCGGCCGCGCCTTGCGGGGGCCGCGCTCCGGGGGAAACGCCAAGGCCACGATCATCACCGTCAAGGATCACCTGCCCGGGTTTCGGAGCGTCTATGAGGGTTTCCGGTTCTGGGAAGATGTCTGGTGATGTGGCCGTGACCTGATCACCAGATTTTGAGAACGAAGAAGATTCCGAGGGGGTTCTGTGTCCGAACACGACATCATTCCTGCTGCATTGGCAATCACAGCCATGCGCGACAGTGGGTACCGCGACGCCGCCCACGCACTTGCGGAGCTTGTGGACAATTCGGTGCAAGCTGGTGCCCGAAATGTCGAGATCATCTGCCTAGACAAGATCGAGTTTGTGCAACAGCGAACGCGCCGCCGGATCGACCGGATTGCCGTCTTTGACGACGGCTGCGGCATGGGCCACGCCGTCCTTCAGATTGCTCTTCAGTTTGGAAACGGTACGCATCTCACCGCGGATCGGCAGAATGGCATCGGAAAGTTCGGTATGGGCTTGCCGAACTCATCCATTTCCCAATGCCAGCGAGTCGATGTGTGGAGTTGGCAGGAGGGGCAAGTGCTCTACTCCTACCTCGACGTTGAGGAGATCGCGGCAGGTAAACTAAAGACGGTACCAATTCCGGTCCCACGGGCGCTTCCAGACGAAATCATCGCGCTGCTCAAAACCGAAGTGTGCCAATCTGGCACGTTGGTCTTGTGGTCGGGGCTAGATCGAGTTCGTTGGAAAGGCAGTAAGGCCCTGCTCGATAACTCGGAGTTCCTGATCGGTCGCATGTATCGATATTTTCTTGAGAATGATCGGGTCAAGATCAGACTGGCTGCACTCGCTCCGGACCCAAGCCGCGACTGGCAAGTCGAATACGAGCAGTACGTTCAGCCGAATGATCCTCTCTACTTGATGCGGTGGACTTCATGTCCGCCACTACCAGAGCCCTACGGCGGCGAGGCGTCCTTCGAGGAGTACGGTCCCCCGCAGGAGTTGAGTGTGCAACTCCCTGGGAGTTCGGAGTCACATACGGTAGCCATTAGATTCAGCATCGTTAAGCGTGACCTTCGGAAGAGACTGGGAAAGGGAGGCCAAAGTCCCGGTGCTACAGACGTCGGCAAGCACATGGGAAAGAATATCGGGATCTCGATCGTTCGTGCTGGCCGAGAGTTGGAGATGAGCCGAGCGCATGTGATCGGCTATGACCCGGTGGAGCGATGGTGGGGTATCGAGGTGTCTTTTCCCCCTGCCTTGGACGAGATCTTCGGCGTCACGAACAACAAGCAGGCAGCGACAGCGTTTGCCGAGCTCAACCTTGACGAGGATGCCGCCGCGGAGGGTATGAAGGCGCAGGAATTCTTTGAGGAGCTCAAGAAGGTCGACGATCCTCGCTGGGTTCTTTACGAAGTATCGCGGCGGATTCACGCCAACCTAGCCGCGATGCGGAAGCAGCTATCGCGAATGAGCGAAGGACAGCGGCAGCGAGCCGTTGTTGTTGAGGTGGATCCCGCGGAGATGGCGGCCACCCAAGCTACTGTTGCCCGCCAACAGGAAGGCTACGTCGGTAAGAGCGACGAAGAAGAAGATCTATCGCCCGAGGAGCGGACGCAGGACCTACAGCGGAAGCTCGAGGAGCTCGGGAAGGATCCTGGGGAAGCAAAGGAGATTGCGGTTTCACACGTAACGGCCGGCATAAAGTACGTCTTTCAGCAGACGCCTTACGAAGGCGCTTCGTTCTTCACCGTGAGCTCTCGAGGCGGCAGCATCATCGTGAACGTCAATAAGGAGCATCCGGTGGCCCGCTATCTGCTCGAGTTGTTGGAGAGCTCCGAGAATAGCAACGGAAATAGGGCCCTGACGGCGCTCAAGTTGATGCTTTGCGCGTGGGCGCGCTTAGAGGATGAGACACAGAACGACAAGCAAAGGCAGCGGTATGTTGATATCCGCGATGAATGGGGCCGGATGACGAGGGACTTCCTGAGTACTGCATATGAAGACTGAGGGTAGATGGCTTGTGGGTGGCCGGTCATTTGGCGGTGGGTGAGGCGGTAAGGACGTGGGTGGCGCCGGTCTTGCTGAGCGAGAGCGAGGAACGATGTGGGACGGGGATGGTAGCTCGGGTTTACTAGACGCCGGAACATTTCGTGAGAGACTCGAAAATTCGTTGGCTCATGCCGAGAATTCCGTGTCGGTATTGTCGGCGTACCTCACGAAGCCGGGGTTCGATTGGCTGGCGCGTTGGGTCCCAAAGGATGTCGGCGTCACTCTCGGCCTTCGCTGGCGACTCGCTGATCTTGTGTTTGGCGCTTCGAGCGCAGAAGTCTTTCGGCTAGCCGCGGCGCGTGGGTGGCCCTTCTTGGTGAATCAGCAGCTTCACGCGAAGGTTTGGCTTATTGACGACCGGTTAGTTTTCCTCGGCAGCGCTAATGCGACTGCCCCGGGCTTGGCACTAGGGGCTGCGGCCAATCTCGAGTATGGGGTGGAGATTGCAGCATGTAGTTCGGATGTACTCGCGATTGAAAAGCTGCTTGATGATTTGAACCGAGTAACACCGGAGCTATTCGAGCGGCTTTCGAGCATAGTTCGGGAAGTCGAGGGAGCGGCGCTCGGTGAATGGCCTGAGGAAATCGCGAGGCTACTGGGGGCTGGGGCTAGGAAGCAGCCTCTGTTCGTTGCGGAGTGCCTGTTCTCGCGAGGGAGTGATGTCAACGTTCTCCTGAGCGGAGGGGCGCCGGTTGGCGCCGCGGTTCGGCACGTCCTCTCCGTACTCGGGCTCTCAGAAGGCGCCCTGTCGGAAGTGACTGATTGGCGGGGGGTACTTGGCAATGCATTCACTCGCACAGCAATTTTCGCGTGGCTCATCGACATTCTGCATTCCACCGCCCGCGCTGAAGCCTTCTTTGGGGAATTGACTAGGGCGCTACACGATTCGCTAGTGGACGATCCGCGGCCTTACCGGAGCGATGTGAAGAGACTCGTTGGGAATCTGCTTGGATGGATTCAGGCGCTACGGATACCAGGCCTAGTTGTCGATCAGCCCAGCCATTCAAAGCGCGTGTCTTCAATTGCTTCGCGGAGGCACGATCGATGCGGCAGTCTCGATAAGACGGTTAAAGTAGACAACGATCCCTTGCTTCAATAGTCGGGCGTAGAAAAATAGTGATTCCGTTTAGGGGGAAGTGACATGGAGATTTCCGAGATCTTTTCGGCCGCACCGAAAAGCAGCTTCCAGCTACTGGGTGATCCGGGCGTCGGCTTCTACGTGCCCGCATATCAACGCGAGTACTCATGGGATCAGAGAAATATCTATCGGCTTTTTGAGGAGGTCGCTCTCGGGTTGAATCATTTGCTAGAAAGCGAAGATGCTATTACTTTTATTGGAACCGTGATTTCCATTCACGACAACAAGTATCAAACAGTCCATCCTCTGGTTCGCGAGGATGTTCCAAGTCGGGTGATGCTAATTATTGATGGGCAACAACGTATAACCACTCTCCTGATTGCGGTCACGGCGCTACATGAGCAGATTGCCCTTGCCAAAGTACGTCTCGAGGGTGATTCATCGGTTCTTGCTGTTTGGCTGAAAGAAAAGGCGACTGAGACGTTGCGGAAATTGCAGTCGGTCTACGAGCAAGATATGGCCTATGGGGACGGGGCGCTTCAATGGTATCCTCGATTAATTAGAGCGTACGAAGATACGTGGTCCCGCAAGAAGGAAAAGGCGAAATATGCTTCACCAATTGCTAGACACCTTTTTCATTACGGCTCACACGCACGCAGCGACAATAGCAGCAGATACTCGCATGATGTGGCGAGCATTCCTGAATCTGCCCAAGCAAAATTTAAGGCCCTCTTTAATAACTTTGGAGAGATCCGAAAGATCTTGCGGGGCGTTGCTTTTGAGAAAGGATCGGTTCGACTGGAGCTTCCGTCGTTTGCGGATCTCGCAGGTAGCGAGACGCTCCAAGAGACGCTCTTCAACTCTGTGTTACCCGATTCTGTCGTTGTGTTGTTAAAGGGGGCGGAGGGCAAGAAGGAACGAGAGTACCAAGGTCTAATAGTGCTTATGGTTTTGGCGAGATTCCTATTGGACCGCGTCGCAGTCACTGTGGTTACTGCGAAGAATGAGGACTATGCATTTGACATGTTTGAGGCGCTTAACACTACGGGAGAGCCCCTAACTGCATTTGAGACATTCAAGCCTCGCGTTGTCCAGGCTGAAGGGCTGGCGGACTATGAGACTTCGGCGTCGCGAAAGTCAATGCTGGTTGTAGAGCAATACCTGTCGGGGTTTGAGAAGGCGCAGGATCGGCAGGATGCCACAAGCAATTTGTTGGTTCCATTTGCTCTGGCTGAGACTGGGGAGAAGCTATCCAGAAGACTGAGTGTGCAGCGCCGTTACGTGAAGGACACATTTGATCTTCCAATTCAAAGCAAAATCGACGAAAAGCGACTCTACATTAGGCACTTGGCCCACGTCGCTCTTTTTCTCGATAAGGCGTGGTTGAAGGGCAAGGGAAACCAGTGTGTTGTACCTGATGTTCCCAAGGACGACGATGCTCTCGTTCATCTCTGTGTTCGAGCCCTGCGGGCGGCTAGCCACGACATTACGGTCGCACCCATGGCTCGCTATTTTTCGACAGTTCAACTGGTGAAAGAGCGGCAACCCTCGGATCCCGATGCCTACAAGTGTCAAGCGAAAGAGTTGGTGACTGCAATAAAGGCTCTTACGGCGTTTTTTGTCTTTTGGCGAGGGTCGAGGACCGGTACCGAGCGAATTGATGACTACTACAGGGACCTGTTGCAAAAAGGTAGGGGCAATTCCCTCCGTCCGCTGGCGCGGCACCCGGGTAGGAAGTCCGGGGGTGAATTACCGAGTGCCGCGGATTTTCGTGATGGATTGCGGGATATTTTGAACAAAGAAGGATGTATCAAGGGGAAGGAGGAATGGGTAAAGAAAGCGTGTAGAACCCCCGTGTACAAGGTTTCTTCCGCTCTTACGCGGTTCATGCTACTGGTCGCCACACACCAGACGATCCCGGATGAGGCCACTCCGGGGCTTGTGATTCCCGCGCGAAAGGGAATGTTAGATCTCCTTACGGTCGATGCTTGGAACGACTTTGAGCAGATGTCAATCGAACACGTTGCGCCGCAGGTTCGGCGTGATGGCGATTGGGATTCAGCACTGTATGATGATCCCGATACAGTAGAACAGGTTGGCAATCTGGCGCTGATACCCCTTAAAGAGAACGCGTCTATATCAAACCGCTCCTGGGATGAAAAGAGACATATCTACAAGATTCTATCAGCGACCACAGAAAAGCAGATTGAGTGGCTAATTGGCGCGGCGGGTGAAGAGATTGGTTCAGCATTCAAAGCCCGTACAGCCGAGATCTTGGCAAAATCGAAATATCTTCCGCACTTGGCCTCGATCGCGGACGTGAACGAGTCCTGGAGTGTCAATCTTCTTAATAGGCGTAGCGAGTGTTTGGCAGGGTTGGTCTGGGATCGGCTAGCGCCATGGCTCGGGATTGAGGTGCATTAACTCCGCGCCTAATTCGGCTGTAAATGGTGTTTCAGATAGCCATGCGGCGTCATTTCCGCAGCAGCTTAGAAGCGCCGTGACTAACGTGTAGACGACGGTTATGGTCATGCAAACGCAGCACGTCGACGGGCGTATTCTTCGCGATCCAATTGGCTACTTCCTGCATATCCTCGTCTTCGATTACGAATTCGACCGCTGCGCCAAGTCTTGGGAAGTTTGGGTTTTCTTTGCGAACAAGTGCGTGTGCGGCGTGTTGATCCGCCTTTCGGTCGACCACGCCCTTCATCGTCTGTGCCAACTCTGGCGAGTAAGAACAGAAGGTCAGCGTGATCATTCCGAAATAGTCGACCACGGGATCGAGGACATTCACGGCGAGATCGTATAGCGCTGTATAGCTGTCCGGCTCCTCCGGGGGATTCGGGGGCTTTGCCCTTGCATCCGCTTTGCCGCACTCAAGGAACTGGCGGTAGGTGAAATACCGTCCGCACGGTTCGTCAAGACCCGGAACCCGCTGGCTGCGCACGAGCTGAAAGCCGTCGATTGACCACCGCGCCCCCTCGAGCTTTCGAAGAAATTCGGCCGCCGGTGGACCGTAGCCGCTCAGATCAAAAAGGTGGAGCCCGTCGAGTGCAGTCTCGAAGACGACTTGCTCAGGATAGCGGCGGAAATCCTCGTTGATATATCGGGATTTGTGATAAAGGAAGGGTGCGGGATAGTCACCACCGTATTCGAAAAGATCAAAGCTCTGCCGGCGCATCTTGATCTTGACGCGGCGCGTCATGCGCGGCAGGGGAGTTCCCAGGAAATCATCAAACTCCATCAGCGTCAGCTTGCCCGACGTGATATGGATCTTGACCAGATCCGCGCCCACGATGTCACCGTAGAGGACGGTGGCGCAGCCGACGTAGATTCGGAGTATGGGGGGAAGTCTTGCGACTAGGCTGGTGTGCAGCTGGAGAGAGTGGCCCTCATCGAGAAAGCCTAGGCCTTGATTAGCTGCCTGTCGGCACGCTTCTTCGAGCGCCGCCGTATCAGCAATTCCAAAGAGGGCGCGGCGGGCGATGTCTTGTGCGGCTCCGTAGCTGCCAAATAGCGCTTTGATGTCGCGCTGTATTCCGGCTTCTAGGTGCTGGTAGCGCTGTCGATGCTCAAACTGCTGAAGAGCGAAGTAAGTGGTCAGGTCGCCGCGGCGTTGCTCGGCTGCGGCGTCGAGTTGTGCGAGATCCTGCCGTTGGACCAGAAGCCGTAGGGCGCGACCTACGGAACCAAGTTTCTCCTCGATTTCTTGGCGATTTCTTAGCTCAGACGGATGCGGCTCGCGGCCGAGCTCAAGCCACCGCTCCCAAAGCGCCTCCAGTAGCGGGCGGTACTGTTCGTACTTCCGGTCCGTGGCCGAAGGACGGCGGAGTCTCTCCACGCGCGGCGGTCGCCACCGGGCGATCGTGTACAGCTGCCGACTGCTGAACCGGCTCGAGAGGAATCGCTGCTCTAGATCCTTGTCGCGAAAGACAAAGAACACGCCGGGACCGACTGGGACGGCGATCTCATCGAGGCAATGCTCGATGAAGTCGCGCAATTCGGCTTGTGAGTAGTACTTTTGGAAAGTCCCTCGCTGGCTGACGTAACCATCTTTAAAAGGGCGGCCCTGGATTGGGGATGAACTAGCGAGCATCGCCGAGACCGAAAGCACGCCCTCGGTTAGGTCGAAGGCGCCACGCAGCGCGCCGACGCGTTCGTCGAAATTCTCGATGACGTTGATCACGAACCCGAGGTTGACTACCCGCGCGGGCTTCCTCTGCTCGTGAGGGGCGAAATGGGGGTCCCAACCGGATGCTGAAAAGCCATTCTCTTGGAGGCCGCGAATGTCATCGCCACGGCCACACCCGTAGTCGAACAACGCCACCCCGTCATCAAGGAGACCATGCCGGAGCAAAGCCTGAACGGGTGCCGAGAACGAATAGCGCGTTAAGGCAGTCCGGTGGCGGGCGACCCAATTGATGTCGTCACCACGGCGAGCCGAAGAGGAACCGCTGGCCTCCTGTAGGGTAATGGGGACAAATCTGTCACCCTCTAGGCGATAGCCGCGTTCAGCAATCAACGACTGCCAAGTGTTGCGAAAGCCGATGCGGGCGCTTTCTCGAAACAAGCCTAACGACTCTGCCGCGGCGGTAATCGCATGAAAATCCGCAACGCGAGGATGTTCCTGAGGTAGCAGCAACTCCTTTCGATGCAGGATGGGGGGGTTAACTGAGTCTGCGTAAGAGCGGAAGTTGACTGTTTGGCGCTCAAGGTCAACCCGCCAGCTTCGTTGCAGTGGCGGGAAGGGATCATCGAAGAAATCCGGATAGGACAGGAGCGAGCATGTCTTACCATCTTTGGCTATCCGCGCGACGTTGAAGTCTTGTTCAGCGGTCAGTCCAGCAAGTGCGCTAGCTGCCGACAGCGTGCCGCGCATCTGGTCATCTAGCTGCTGAAAGAGCGTGGCGTGCGCGTAGAGATCGTTACCTACGATCTTCCCAAGGGTGCTTGGTGTTTCGAGTGTATTGCGACGGGTCATCGGGAGTTCAACGACGGCTTTTGTAGGTTCGTCTTTTCTATCCGCCAGCAAAATGCATGTCTAGGCAAGCGTCAATAGATATAGGTGGACCCATGGATTGCTGTCGCTGCACACCACATCGAGCCGCACCGTCGCCCTCGTCATCCCGCAGAACAGTACCGCGAGGTCCTCCCGCAGGCGCGTCTCGCGCGGATCGACGTCGGTGAGGATCACCGCCGCCTCCTGCTGGCCTTTGAAGCGCCGCACCGTGTCGAACAGGATCTGGCCGGGCGTCGGGATCTGGTTGCCGAAGACGTCGTACTCGCCCGAGAACCGTGCAAGCGTGTAGTTACCCACGCGCTGGACATCACTGAGCGCGTTCGTGTTCAGGCCTCGGCAGGAGAGCACCGCGATCTGCCTCGCCTCGAAGCGCTGGCCGAGCAGGCGCGCGACCAGCTTGCCGACGAGCTTCGACTGCTCCGCCGGGTCGGCGTAGGTGGTCACGCCGACGCCCAGCCCAGGCAGGTCGTTCGCCGGCGTGAACTCGAAGTCGGGGAGGGCGCGCTGGATGAACTCCGCGATGCTCAGCGGCGAGCGGTAGTTGAGCATCGAGTGGTAGCCGACGAAGTCGAGGTCCTCGAACGGGGGCGGGTCGGTGATCCCCCGCACGTTCTGGTTGGGGTCCTCGAGCCAGAGGATGTTGGCGTGCGGCCGCAGGAACAGGCGCACGATCTCGAACCAGCCGCTCTCGATGTCCTGCGCCTCGTCGACGATCAGGGTGTCGAACAGCCAGTCGCGCGCCGGCGACTCGGCGAGTGCGCTGTCGCCGACCACTTGGGCCGCCTTCGACCAGAACGCGGGGTCGCTGCGCATCGCGTTGAAGTCGAGCACGGTGCCGCGGCTGCGCAGGAACTGGTCGCAGAAGCCGTACCACGTCTCGACCAGCCCGCCGTCATGCGCCAGGTGCTTCAGCCGTTCCTTCAGGGGTCGGTTGTAGCAGAGCAGGAGCGGCCGCTGGCCGGCGGCGAGCGCCTTGTCGAAGAAGTGCCGGGCGACGAAGGTCTTGCCGTTGCCGGCCGTGGCCAGCACCCGCAGGCGCAGCGGCGCCATCTCGATGTTGTCCAGCACCTCGACCAGCCCGCCGGACAGGCGCACGAAGTTCTTCTCCTGCGCGCCGATGTGGGCGTGCACGTCGGGCACGACCTCGAAGGTCTGGCAGAAGAAGTCCTCGACGCGCTTTGCCGCGCCCTGCGAACCCGCAGCGCCCGGGGGCAGGATCGCCTGGATCGCCTCGCCGAGGCGGTCGCGGCGCGCGGTGTCGACGACCCGCTCGCGGTCGATTGCCGCCGCGTTGAGCTGGCGGACGGCGTGATCGGGGCAGTAGATCAGGTAGTCGACCTGAAGCCGCTGGTCGGGGACCTGGCGCTTGAACTTCTCGAGGATGCTCTCAACCGAGCGCGCGACCTGCTCGCCGACGTTCTTGCGCTCGTCGGGGTATTGCTTGAACAGCTTTCCGTTCTCTTCGACGAGCGGGCCGTTCTTCTGCTCGATGCAGAGCACGCGGCCGGCGCGGTTCACCACCACGAAGTCGATCTCGCCGAACCAGGTCGTGCCCTTGTACTGCCGGGTCCAGTGCACGCCGTGGAAGACCGTGTAGTCGTCCGGCAGGGCCTTCTGCAGGACGGCGAGGGTCGCGACCTCTGGTTGGTGGGCGCCGGCCAGGGCGAGGCGGGTCAGGTCGGAGGGGATTAAGCGGGCCATGGGTGAATCCGGGTGAGTAGGCCAAGTCTAGCCCCGTGGGTGGTGAAGGCGCCCGGTCAGATGAGGAAAGAGATTCCTGCGACGGGCTCACGGAATGAGCCACTGCCTCCGGATAATGGGCAGCATAGAAAACGAGCCCCTGCCCGTGGTGAAGCCGTCCACCGCGGCGGGGCTCTGCTCTTTGGAAACCTCAACTAGATCGCTGACCGGAGGGAGGACGCCATGTCTCTGCAGAACCGAGTGACGCCGTGGGGGGAGATCGTCGCGCTGCCCGAGCGCGGCCTGTTCATGGGCAACCGCGGCTGCCTGCACGACGGGCAGCGGCGGGTCGTGAAGCAGTGGGCGCGCAATCCCTGGGTGACCTGCCTGCTGGTGTTCGGCGACCGGCACCGGGTGCTCATGGCGCCCGGGAAGTACACCGAGCTGTTCTTCCTGGACGAGGCGACCGCGCTCGCGGCCGGTCATCGCCCGTGCGCGACCTGCCGGCGAGACGCCTACGACACGTTCAAGGTGTACTGGCTTGCCGCGAACCGGGATCTGGCGGCGACGACCGACGGCAGCATGGAGGCGATCGATCGCCTGCTGCACGCGGAGCGCGTGGACGCGGCGGGACGCAAGCGCACGTGGCCGGCCCGTCTCCGCGAGCTGCCGGACGGGGCGATGGTCGTCCGGGAAGGGGCGCGCGAGCCGCTGCTCGTCCTCGCCGGCGCGGCGCACCCGTGGACGCCGGCCGGCTACGGCCCACGCCTGGCGCTGGCCGCCGACACGGCGGTGCAGGTGCTAACGCCGCCGTCAGTGGTGAAGGTTCTGGCGCGCGGGTACCGGCCGGCGCTGCACCCGAGCGTGAAGGCGCCGGTGGCAGCGCCCGAGGTCCGGGCCGAGGCAATGGCCCAGCCGGCCCCGGGACCGGAGCGCGTCGTCGTCTGCTCTGCGCCCGTGGTAGCGGCCCCGCCCGCGGGCGGCGAGACGGCGGTTTCGGGCGCGGGCGAACGCCTTTACCGGCTAGAGAAGACGCCATCGTCCGGAAACCCGCTGTGGACGTACTTCGCTGCGATCCTGATCGTCACGGGAATGGACGAGGGTGGGGTGTATCCGTTGAAGAAGTTCTTCAAGAACTTCAGTACGCACGAGCAGGCGGGGCGCATCGAGAAGGCGCCGGGCGGGTACCGGCTCACGCGGGCCGGCAGAGACTACTTCGCCGACCGCTTCGCGCCGGGCAATCCGCAGCGCGTGATGCGCAGCGAAGTGGACGCGATGGTGCGGCTGATCCGCTCGGGGCAGGCGCCCGGGTGGGTACCGATCGAGTGAGGGAGGGACGACGCATGGATCCGATTGCAATGCTCGCCGCGCTGTATCTGTCGTTGTGGATCTGCAAGCTCGTCCACCTCGTGCCGGCGGCCTGGTATGACACCGAGTGCTCGGCCAGGAACGGCACGCTGGCGCAGGAGGGGTGGAGCTGGCGACAGCACTTCGCGATTGCGGTGACCATCGCGGCGCTGCTCTCGCTCGTGATGCTGCCGTGGATGCTCTGGGTCGAGTGGGGCAGTTTCTTCCGCCCTTACGACCGCGATGTCATCCGGCGCGTCTCGGACCAGGCGGCCGCACGGGAACGGGAGAGGTGACGCTACGCGAAAGAAACGACTATCACGGGCTCACGAAATGAGCCCGTCACCGCCGCAAAGTAAACCTCCCGGAAAGCGATGTGCCGGGGGAACGAAGATGGGCAACTGACAGGAGGGACTTCCATGAGCGCCAACCGCGACAGGAAGCGTGACGAGTTCGAGACCCGAGGGAAGCTGAAGAGCCCAGGAATCTACGTGAGCGGCAAGAACTGGCTGGACCACTCGGAAGCCTGCGCACGAGTCGATCAGATGCTGCTCACCGGCGCCGATATGGCCAAGCTGCTGACGAGCGGCCGGAAGGCAAGCGCGGTGCGCAGCCATCTGGGCCACCTACAGCGCGATCACGGGCTTGCGATCGCGAATAAGGGCGGCGTGTACCGGTTCGACTATCCGGATGGGGTGGCGTCAGACGCTCCGGCACGGCCCCGGGTCGAGCCTTCGGCGCAGCGTCCGGGGCCGACGGCGCCGCTGGCCGACAAGCCTGTGGCTGCTCCGGTTCCTGTCCCCAAGACGGTGGCACCCGGCGTGGTCGCCACGCTGTTTGCTGACGCCGAGCGCCTCATCGGTGCGGAGGTGGCGCGGAACGCCTCCGAGGACCTGCGCCGCCAGTTCGAGATCATTCGCACGCGGCGCTTCGAGCGGGTGACTGACGAGCCGGGGATCCTCAACAACCTGATCATCCAGGCCTCGAGCTACAGCGTCGTGCGCAAGCACTTCGGCGCCCTCTACCCGGATGAGATCTGGAAGTTCGACCGCGAGTACGGGACCTACTTCTTCGAGGCCGGCAAGGTGCCTGCCTATGGCTACGGCGACTGGGAACGCATCGTGCTGGCCTGGGGCAATGGCTTGCTCGGAGAAGCGGGAGAAGCGCCCGTGTCCGACCTGCCAGCCCTGGTGCAGGCCCTGCGGCGGGCGCGCGAGGCCGACTGGTCGTCGTTCTCGAAGCGGCCGCGATCGCGGATCATCCTGTCGCTGGCCACGGCCTTGCCCAAGGTCCGACGGGAGGTGCTGGCGAATCCAACCGCGTTCCTCGACCGGCTGGACGAGCTATCGCGCCGTCATCCAGGGCGGGCCTACGAGGCGGCGGACCGTTTCGCCGACGGGATTCTGCAAATGGGCAATCCGCTCGTCTGCAACTTCTTCAAGGAGCTCGGCCTGCTCTACTACGTGAAGGTGGACGTGCACGTCGGCGACTTCATCGACGAGCTGGCGCTGAAGCGCGACCTTGGGCCGAAGCAGCAGTTCATCCTCAGCTGGCTGCTCGCGCGCGAGGCTGGCATGGCACCGTTCTTCCTGGACAAGATCCTTTATGTCGGCGGCAAATACTGCAAACCGGCCCTCAAGACCCTGTTCCAGAGCCGCCGGTCGGCATACGAGCGCGAGGTGCGGCGACTGATCGAGGAGATCCCAGCGAACGGCTGAGATGGGCTGGCCCGGGTGCGTCGGGTGAGGTCCGAGGTAATCAGGCGGGCCATTGGCGATTCCGGGGGTGCTGCCCAAGGCTGGCCCCGGGGCCTCGAGCCGGCCGATCGGACCGGAGGTCTGGCACCCGTCGGCCGGGGAGGGTCGATCCCGGAGTCGAGCCTCGCGCTACACTGGAGCCGTGTAATCGTGTTACGGATGGTGGCTATGAATCTCACGATCACGGTCGAGGACGACGTCCTGAAGCGGGCGCGTCTGCGGGCGCTGCAGGAGGACACCTCGGTGAACGCGGTCCTGCGGTCGTTTCTCGAAACCTACGCGGCTGCGGCGGGTCGCGAGCAGGCGGCCATTGCCGACCTGATCTCGCTCTCGCTGGAGAGCGTCGCGGCTCGCGGCAAGGCGTCCTGGAGCCGGGACGAGCTGCATGAGCGCTGAGCTGCGTTTCATCGACACCAACGTCATCGTCTACCTGTTCGATGCCGACGCACCGGCCAAACAGACGATCGCGCGCGAGATCGTCGCGGCGGGACGGCTCGTACTCAGCACTCAGGTGCTGAGCGAGTTCTACGTGACCGTGACCCGCAAGCTGGCCAGGCCACTCGACCCCGTCCGGGCGAGCCGCGCGGTCGCGGATCTGTGCGCGCTGCCGGTCCGGGACGTCACCGCGAACCTGGTACAGGCGGCCATCCGGCGGTGTGGAGCGACGCCGCTCTCGTACTGGGATGCACTCATACTGGAAACGGCACTCGATGCGGGAGCGACCACCCTGCTGACCGAGGACCTGCAGCACGGTTAGGTCGTCGGCACCCTGCGCGTCCACAACCCTTTCCTGGCGAGCTGATCCCGCTCCCCGTCGATCCGTGCTCGACACTTCGATCCCCGCATGAACGTCGTTCCATGCGTGGATATACAGGGCTTGACTGTAGATCACCCAAGACGGGAACGAAACGCCTCCCGCGGGCTCACGGATTGAGCCTGGGGGAGCCTGAAGATGCCTTCATCGAGATCCGGCCCCGTGCCCGCGGCGCAGTCGTCTGCCGAGGCGGGGCTTCGCTTTCGTCGGCTATCGTAA
>Ga0114939_10001153_pt1 | contig 21256 bp, 15 predicted proteins | sample AshMeaCrysSpring_FD_87196 | JGI IMG/M metagenome (GOLD analysis project Ga0114939, IMG submission 87196) | Groundwater microbial communities from Big Spring, Nevada to study Microbial Dark Matter (Phase II) - Ash Meadows Crystal Spring | ecosystem: Environmental > Aquatic > Deep subsurface >...
CGGTTTAAAAGCGATTGCTCGAATCGTGTATGTCCCAGAATTAATAATTTTGAAAGGTCCGCTATAGAGCGGAGATTGGTCAGTTGGCAGGCTCCCATCAAGAGTGTACCGGATCATGGCACCTGTTGAACCCGGAGCTGAAAGTTTCATCGAGACTTCAACCTCTTTTGAGAACTGTCCGCTACTGGGTGTGATTTGGGGTGTTACCACCTTTGGCCGCCCACTTTTTGGGTCCTTGTCCCAAGTGACATACGCTGTCGGGTACGGCCCCCAAGGCCTGCCTTGCCCGGTACCATCAAGCCAGAACCAACTGGTACCGACTGACTCCTGTTTATCCGTGACCGTTTTATATTGCGAAACACCGGCGGATTCACTAAGCGCACCGTATTCTGAAGCGATCATTGGATACCCGGCATTGCGCATCTGGTTAATATCCGTGGGGACCCAATCGCTCGTGCTCATTACATAAGGGTGATACCCAACACTTGCGTTAGCGTAGTTGATATCCTTGGCTTTAGAAACTGTTGGGAGCATGCAACAATCTTTAATGTTTCCAAATGACCACAAAATGATGTGGGTATTGGGTGCGCGCTGACGGATGTATTGGTACATCTCTTGCTGCCATTGAATGTCATCAGCTTGATAATTCGGGGCGTTCCACATGACCGGTTCGTTCGCCAGTTCGTATATAACATGTGTCCGATCCTTGTATCGTGGAGCCAGCACACTCCACCATTCGGTCGCATCAGCCGGGTCGTAACCGCCAACCGGGTGATAGTCAACGATAATGTACATGCCCATATCGGAGGCAATTTCAACGGCGGCGTCAATGTAGGGCAGAGCATCCTGCACGGTTGAAAAACAACGCGCTACTGGGCAGTTCCAACGATCAGCGGCTAAATATTCACCTGGTTCGCGATAAAGAATGAAGCGCACGGCATTGAGATGATAGTCCTCGACATATTTTGTCCAGACTTCAATGTTCATGGCGCGTTCCATATGCGTAATCAGGAATTCACGCTCGATGAGAAATGAGGCGCGCAGGTGTTCGCCGCGCAACAAACGACCATTGTCGGTCACCACGGTCTTGTTAACCGGATCGATCTTCACTCGCCCGCGATCCGACGGCTTAGAAAGTTGAACAGTGGCGGCTAATTGTGAAGGGGTGACACGATGGGTCCAAAGAGATTGGTTCCGGGTATCATCCCAGATACCGACATCCGGCGCTTGATCCACATAAGTGAGGTAGTTGTCCCAGCCGGAAAAGGTTTCTCCTTCCGCGACGACAACCGCGATAAATTTCATATCGAGCGGATACCACAGGTCGGGATTCTCGCCGCTCCAATTCCAATCTTCATAGTTACTGACCGGATCACCAGCCAGGTTCTTTATCGCGATACCGGAACGCTGGCGCGCGCGAGACCAGATAATCGGATACCCCGGCTTATTCCACATACTCGCTACAGGACTTGACCAGGTCACAACCGTGCCCGGTTTGCGCGACACCCTGGCAAGTGACCCGCAAGCCTCGCGAGTGTAGCTGTCCTGCCAGAAACACAATTGCAATTTCATGTCAGGTGCACTTGCCTGGTTGTCATTACGGGATTTTATTTGGACCCGGTAGTAAATGGTTCCGTTGGCGAAATTTGGGTATTGGGTCCAGTCGCCATTAAACCGCGGAGGTAGCTCGTATGCAAACCCTTTGTGTGCTTTGGTAATTACCGTATCGCGGAAGTAGGCTATGACTTCCTTGGGCGGTTGGTAGGTTAGGCCAGCCGGAAAATCAGTTTGATAGGGACCAGCCAGAATGTGCGGGTGGTATTGCCAGAATGATTCTTTTATGATCAGGGCGAAGAGGATCAAAAACAGCACTATGATAAATCGCGAACTGTTTTGTCTGGCACTCCCTCTTGCCTCCCAAAAGAGGCGATACTCCACTTTCCTTCGCCTTCCCCGGGTTGCCTTTTGAAGAAACGGAACTCCATGACGATCTTAGAACCCAGGGTACAAAAAGAAAACGGATATTAATAGTCACCTTGGCTGCTTATAATCTGTTGTCGAATTCTGTCAAATAATTATAACCAACCAAACACGACTGATAATAGCATTATGACGGATTTCTATTGCTGTTGTCAATACCATTCGCATCGATTCCCCATCATCTTTGGCCGATATACACCACCCACTCGGCCGCATCGTAAAGCGGCAAGCCAGCCCAGTTTGGTTGGGCTGTGATTCCCGAGAAGCCGGCGGATCGCATCATCGTTGTCATCTCCTCAATCGAATAAGTCTGGTCGCACAGGATGATCTCGCTCAATGCGGCTGTGGCCAGGTCGAGGATATAGTAGCGCTCGATCGAAGTTTTGGCCGCGCCATCCCAAACGCGCTCGCCGAGATGTAGAAATGGCCGATCGCCCCACAACCCCTTGTCGTCGGTGAACCACCAGGAGCTGTTGTTTTTGTCCACCAGGTCTTGATCAAGTAACTCGACACACAGACGGCCGCCGTGGCGCAGCGCAGCCGCTGCTTTGGCCAGCAAAGCCAATGCTTCCTCGCGTGGGAACACCGCCAGTTGGCCATAGAGAAACAGGGCCGCATCGAAACTGCCGGCCGCCGCTTCGAACGACCGTACATCTTGCTCGATGAACACACAACGATCAGCGACGCCGGCCTCAATCGCCAGCCGGCGGGCATAAGCGATCGACGCCGGACTGAAGTCGATGCCGGTAACCCGGCATCCGCGTCGAGCCAGGGGGATTGCGTATAATCCGGGACCGCAGGTCAAATCCAGGACCGCGCTGTCAGGCGTCAGCCCCAGAGTCGTCCACAACCAGTCGATCTGTGCGGCTCGTTCGGTCGCTTGGCGCGAAGCCGCGCCGTGGGATTCGTCCAGATGCTCGCGCAACATTCGCGCCGAGAAAGCCGGGTCATTCCAGGGTAAATTGCCGCCTTCCCGCCACAAGGGAGGCGGGTCTGGCCGATTGTAGATGCGCCATAAAGCGCCCGCGAAATCTTGGTGGATGGATCGCTCCTCATCCTCATGTGGTTTTCCCATAACCCTCTGTACTGCTGGCCTCATGATTTCCCATCATTATAGCTTCGAGCCGGTTGCCGGTATAATCCGGAATGATTCGCCACTTTTGCGGGCAAGAACAACGTTGTCTTTCAATCAAATGAACGATCAAGATCGCCACAATCGATCGGTCATGTTGCGTCGGGTCAGAACCGTCTGGCTGGAGAACGTGTTGGAGGAATCACTCCACGGTGGGGAGGTCATCGATCTCGGCTTTGCCCATCGTCCCAGCGCGCTGGCCAACAGCGGGTTGCCCAACTGGCAACAGGCGGCCGAATACGACTACCTGTTGCCGGTTGGCACCAAGATAGAAGAAGTATTCACCGCGGCCGGGCGCGTGCTATTGGTCTTGGGCGAACCGGGTGCGGGTAAAACGACGATGCTCTTGCAGTTGGTTAGCTACCTGATGGCCGCTGCGGAGGGAGATGACACCCAACCGATGCCGGTCGTCTTCAGTCTGGCGACCTATTCCAACAGCCGGCCACTGGCTGATTGGTTGGTCGACGAATTAGCCAATAACTACGAAGTCCCGCGCAAGTTGAGCCGCCAATGGATTGATACAGGCCAGTTCGTCCCCTTGCTGGACGGCCTGGATGAAGTCGCGCCCCAACACCGACCGGTCTGTGCCGAGGCGATAAACGGCTTCCGGCAACACCATCCTGATGTATCGCTCCTGGTTACAGCGCGCAGCCGGGATTATCAGGCTTTGGCGACCAGATTGAACATGGATAAAGCCATCGTCTTGCAGCCGCTGACTTCGGAACAGATCGACACCTACCTGGCCAAGCGTGGTCACAAACTGGCCGGTTTGCGAGCTTCGCTGGCCGCTGACAATACTCTCCGTGAACTGGCCCAAACGCCGCTGATGCTCAGTATCATGACCCTGGCCTATTATCGGATGCCGGAAAAAGACAACTCTGGTTTGGGCGAGCGTTTGCTGAGTCGAGACGAAATGTTCGAGGTTTACGTTGAGCGGATGGCTCGCTATCGCAGCAACGACTTCAGCTACGCGCCGAATAAAACGATCAAGTGGTTGACGTGGCTGGCCCAACAACTCGCTCGCGAGGGTAAACCCACCTTTTTTCTGGAAGATATGCAGCTGACCTGGCTTGTTCCTGAGGAAAGCAAGCGACTCACTCGCAACTTGCGCCTCATCGTTCTCGGCCTGCTGGTCATTCCGGCGGTTATCGCCGGACTTGCGGCCGTTGCCATCTTTGGCTCAGCCGGACTCCTCGTTGCCCTCTTGACCGGATTACTAGCCGCGTTAATTCCCCAAGTCACGCAACGTTTCCTCGTTCGCGCCCGGCTGCCATTCAACCGACTGGAAACAGTCGAATCACTGGCTTGGTCTTGGCCGTGGGCCGGGTTAGGGCTTGGTCTGGGCGCGCTGGCCGGACTTTTACTATCCATTCCGCTGGTGCTGTTAGATGATTCAACAACCATCCCCTGGTTCGCCTTGTTGCCGGCTGCGGCCGGGCTTCTGGGTATGATCGAGAGTGCTTTGTTGCGCGGCGACCTTCGACTGCGAACGAGACCGGCTCAAGGGATCGAACAATCGCGCCGTAACGGACAAATGGTTGGACTGTGGACAGCGGCCGCCGTGGGCGTGGTGAGCTTGCTGGTTGCCGGGGCAACAGGCCTGATCGCCGGCAGTCGCGCGCTCGTTGAATCTTTACCCTGGGTCATCTGGATCTGCCTTTTTCTGGGAGTAGGCACCGGCTTGGCTTATGGCGGGCTGGCTTGGCTTCAGCATCGCCATCTGCGTGGTCGATTGGTCGAATTGGACTTCACCCCCGCCAATTATCCCGATTTCCTGGATTACGCCGCCGAGCGCAATTTAATGAGAAAGGTCGGTGGTGGTTATACCTTCGCCCATGCTTTGCTGTTACAATACCTGAGTAACCGTGGGTTGGATGCGGGCAATTGATAAGTGCCCGGCTGCTTTACCTGTTTGAGTGAATTAACGGTCACGCATCGGCATTCATCAATATGGAAGCCTTTTCATCTCTCCCCTCCTTGCCGCTCGAGCGTCGCTGGCGAGGGCAGACGGCACCAGCGCCTGTCGTCGTGGCTATCATCCGCCAGCCGAATGCTTTTCACGATGAATCGTTTTTGTTGATTAAACGTGTGGATGGTCCTTACACCGGCCAGTGGGCATTGGTCGGCGGAAAATGGGACTTCGGGGAAACGCTCGCCGAAGCAATTGAACGGGAAGTCCTGGAAGAAACGGGGTTGTCGACATCATTTGTAGCGGTTCGCGGTCTGGTTAGCGAGCGGGTTGCTCCGTGGGTGGCGGATGAAATGGGGGCGCATTTTTTGCTGTTGGTCTGCGATCTGAGAATTCGCGACGGCGTCGCTGCTGAGCAGTGCGAAGGAACCGTGGCCTGGTTTGGCCGCGAGGCCATTGACACCCTCCATGCCACGGCCGCGATCATTCCCAGTGACTATGCCATGATTCGCGAATTTGCGATGTCCGGACATCATGCGCCTTACGCAGAGGTTGAGATGAAGGCTTTGTTGAACGGTGAGGCCGGTCAGGCCAGTGAGATGGTGCGATTTGAACGCTATGATCGCCTTTGACGTTCGCGGTTAGCCTGACTTTTCTCCGCGCTATTGAATCCCGGCAGCAGGACCCACCACGACTAGCATCCCCATGCCTTTATTACCCGGCGAACAACTCCAGCAACGTTACCGGATCGTCAGCTTGATGGCTTCGGGCGTCTATGGCGCGGTCTATCGCGCCTGGGATGCTATCGACCGGCGTGACGTGGCCGTTAAAGAGTATCTGGATGCCTCGGTGGAGATTCAAAAGCGCTTTCGGGCAGAGGCTAGGCGTCTCGCTGACCTGCACCATCCTCAACTGCCCGATGTTTTGGATCATTTCGCCCTGGAAAACGGGCAATATCTTGTCAGTACCTACATCGATGGGGTTGATCTACAGAGTATCTTGGAACAGTACGGGCCGTTGCCGTCCGATTTGATCGCGCCCTGGCTGCAGGCTGCCTGCCGGCCGTTGGCCTATTTGCACGCGCAAGATCGACTGCACCTCAATATCAAGCCGGCCAACATCCGCCTGACACCATCGGGCGAGGTATTTCTGGTTGACAGTGGGTTACCGGGGTTGGGTATACGACCGCATACGCCCGGCTTCGGCGCGCCGGAGCAACAGGCACAAGGGGATGTCGGCCCGACGGCCGATATTTACAGTATGGGGGCGACACTTTACACCACTCTCACCGGGAAAGCGCCACCAAACGCCCTCAGTCGCGAAACCGGCCTCTCGGACCTGCTTCCCGCTCGCGAAGTAAATCCCAACATCGAGCCTTACTTATCCATCGTCGCTGGACGAGCCATGTCGCTCAGGTCCGATGCGCGCTACGACACGGTCGAGGATTTTTCTCGCGCGCTGGAACGGCCGGCGGGAAAGCCGGTTCCGTCCGCCAGTCCCCTGCGTCGGACAGCGGATACTCCCGCGCCGGTAGCCGCCGCGCCCCCCAAACCGCCGGAACGCCACCGCCGTCAAATGCAACGCAAGACGATCATCGCCTTGTCGTCGTTGCTCCTGGTGGTTATGGGGGTCATCGCTGTTTTCAGCTTGACCAATATCAACCTGTCAGGCGAACAGCCGCCGGGTCCGGAGGCGACAGAAACCTTGCAGTCGGCGATCATCTCTGCCCTGACGCAACTCGCGCCAACCGCGACCCCCACACCGTTGCCAACTATCCCGCCTACAACGACCCCTGCGCCGCTGATCACGGAAACCGGATCGCGCATGATCTATATCCCCGGCGGGGTTTTCTCGATTGGGGACAACACCAGCGAGCGCAACGACGTCAAGCCGGAACAACTCATCAGTCTCGACGCTTTTTATCTAGATGAAACGGAGGTGACCAACGCGGCTTATGCCCTGTGCGTGGATGCCGGTGAGTGCCCGCGACCGGCGCGAGCAGGGGCCACCTACTACCAGTCCTATTTTCGAGACCCCGCATTCGATGATTACCCGGTCATCAATGTTAGCTGGTTCAACGCCGACACCTTCTGTCGCTGGCGTGGGGCGCGATTGCCCACCGAAGCGGAATGGGAGATGGCCGCCGGATTCGATCCGGCCGCCGGCGTGAAATATCGTTATCCGTGGGGTGATATGTTTGACGGCACTCGCCTAAACTTCTGCGATCTGAACTGCCCGCGGGACGATCGCAGCGCGGAATGGGACGATGGTTTTCGCGACACCGCGCCGGTTGCTACCTATCCCGATGGCCGTTCGCCGTCCGGTGTTTATGATCTGCTGGGTAATGTCATGGAGTGGGTCAACGATTGGTACGATGCGCGTACCTATCAGGATATCACCGACACCAATCCGATGGGGCCGCTGGAGGGCGAATTCAAGTCTTACCGGGGCGGTTCCTGGCTGACGCCGCTCGATGATCTGGGGGTATCGGTGCGCGCCAATTTTGACCCGACCGTGGCTCAGGCTAACCTGGGTTTTCGCTGTGCGATGGCCCCGCCGTAGGTTAAAAAACTCCCCAATCTCGACTATCCCCTTCATGGGAGGAGCGACTCAAATTGATCGAACACCTGATTAAGCTGGAAGCGTACTTTGCCCGTCGCGAACCGGAAGTATTGGCCTTCGTACCGGAGGACGGCCGGTTCGAGCGGCTGCGGCGCGATGCCGAAGACCTGTTCAGAAGCTTCCCCGACCCGGCCGCTCGCCCGCCGCTTTTCGGCATGCCGGTCGGGATCAAGGATATTTTTAATGTCGACGGCCTGCCCACCCGCGCCGGGACGGACTTGTCTCCGGAACTGTTTTTTGGGCCGGAGGCCTCGTGTGTGACAAGGCTAAAAGACGCCGGCGCGCTCGTCTTTGGTAAAACAGTGACAACCCAGTTCGCCTACTTCGCGCCCGGCCCGACCCGCCACCCTTTGAGCGTTGCGTTGGGCGAGGTGTACACGCCGGGCGGCAGTAGCAGCGGCTCGGCTGCCGCCGTGGCCGCCGGCTTCACGCCACTGGCGCTGGGCACGCAGACCATCGGCTCGATCATCCGCCCAGCCGCTTATTGTGGCGTCGTCGGATTCAAGCCGAGTTATGGACGCATCGCGATGGACGGGATTATTCCGTTGGCTCCATCGATCGATACCACCGGTTTCTTTGTTCGTACGGCGGCTGATGCCGGTCTTGTCGCCTCCTTGTTGATCAGCGATTGGCGACGATTGGCCCCAACCGGCCGATCGCCGGTGATGGCTATTCCCATCGGCCCTTACCTGGCGCGAGCATCGGCTGAAGGGCTGGCTCATTTCCGCGCCGTGAGTGCTGATCTCAAATCGGCCGGTTATGCGGTACTAGAGGTGCCAGTCATGTATGATTTTGAGGATGTCTATCGCTGTCACAACCGGCTCGTCGCCGCCGAAGCCGCGCGGACTCATGCACGATGGTTCGAAACATATCGAAAAGCCTACCATCCCAAGACCGCCGAATTGATCCTGCGCGGTCGGACCGTTTCCGAAGCGGATTATCAGCGAGCGTTGGCGAGCCGGATGATTCTGCGCGAGGAAATACACCGGGTGATGGACCGCTATGGTATCGATTTCTGGATTTGCCCGGCGGCCGTCGGCCCGGCCCCGCGGACACTTGAAAGCACGGGCGATCCGGTCATGGCCTTGCCGTGGACACATGCCGGGTTGCCGTGTGTGTCATTGCCTGCCGGAGGTAATTCGATTGGATTGCCGATGGGGCTGCAGATTGTCGGGCGGTTTGGCACGGATGAAGAGCTCGTCGCTAAGACCGAAAGCCTGAGTCAGAATTTATTAGAGACTTGATTCTTAACCTTTGGTCTTGAGCACCTCCTGCAAGACTCGTCGGCAGAGATCTGGACTAATCCAGATGTCAGATCGTTCAATCATCTGGCCAACAAATAGTTGCAGCTGGTTTGAAGAAATGAGGCCATTATGATAGGCCTCAACCAGCACCCCGAGAGAACCGCGAACCCTAATACCTTGTTGCCTGGCAATCTCGCGACCATGCTCTTCATCCATGAGTAACGTCGCTTTATGTAATTTCGCCAATTCAATGCTGTCGCGTTCTCCTACATCCAGGTTGTGCTGGAAGCTATCAAATCCAGATTCAATTGGTACCGGAACCCAGTTTTCATGCCGGAAAAATTGCTCCAGGACATGCGCATCTTGATAGCCCCGCCGTAACCCATCGGTCACAATCTCATCGTACACGGATTGTGAGAACTCGACTTGATCGTAGAGCTCCTTGAGTAAATGAAGGAGGTTTAATTTTGCCAGCACCATCAGAGGACCAGCATCGGCTACGATGACAGATGTCATCCAAGCTCTTCCAGAAGCGTTTGTTCAGAATATTCCGGCTCAATACCTCTGGTTCTAGCTTCATGAATCAATTCCGCTTTTGGTAATTTGAGTTGCTCAGCAATATAGCCGATTGAACCAACTCCGTCTCGATAGAGTTGTAATGCGCGATCGATCTTATATTGTTGAAGACCAACACGAAATATTTGTTGCAATGTCAAAGGTTCCTCTGGAACTCCTTCCAACCACGCCTGCGGGATTTCCAAAGCGATGGTTTTATTCATAGTCTGTTTCACCTTTTTATCGGAGTTTAAGCGTCGTAACATGCAATTGTAATGACCTTGCGTGTGTTCTGCCATATGATGTTTACGTTATTCTTTACACACAGCTATCTTTAAGCTAAAAACGAATTTATGATCCCTACCTCGACCGACGTTCTAATCTGCGGCGCGGGTATTGCCGGTGTCTCCGCCGCTTATCATCTTGCTGTTCGCCAGGGCGTCACTGATATTTCACTTGTGGATGATCGCTCGCCGCTGACACTGACCAGCGACAAGTCGACGGAAGCCTATCGCAATTGGTGGCCTGGCCCTGGTGACACGATGGTTCGTTTCATGAATCGTAGCATTGATATATTGGAAGAGCTGGCCGAGCTGAGCGACAACTATTTTCACCTGAACCGGCGAGGCTATGCCTTCCTGACGGCTGACCCCGCCAAGGCTGAGTTGTACCGGGCATCGGCCATTGAATCATCGCAGTTGGGGGCGGGTGAATTGCGCATCCACCGCGGCTTGGCGGATGATCCCCCGTTCCCGTCCCATGTGCCCGAGGGCTATGCGCCTGAGCTGGGTGGAGCTGACCTGGTGCTCGATCCGGCACTCATCCGCCATCGTTTTCCATTCGTCGCTGATAACGCTGTAGCCATGCTCCACCCGCGCCGCTGTGGTTGGTTGAGCGCCCAGCAACTCGGTATGTGGCTGCTGGATCAGGCCAAGCAGCGCGGCGCGCGCCTCGTGAACGGCCGTGTTGTCGCTGTCGACACGACCGGCGGTCGCGTCAATCGGGTAACTGTTGAGGCCGGCGGTATAGAACACCAGATCGAGACGCGCGTCTTCATCAATGCTGCCGGGCCACTGGTTGACAAAGTCGGGAGGTTGCTCGACATCGACATCCCTGTCTTCAATGAATTGCACGGCAAGGTGGCCATCAACGATCCGCTTGGAATTGTCCCGCGCGATGCGCCCTTGATGATCTGGAGCGATCCGGTGATCCTGCCTTGGGAAGATGAGGAACGTGAGGAGTTGGCCGCTTCGGAAGATACCCGCTGGCTAACCGAGTCGTTCCCGGCCGGGGTTCATTTCCGGCCGGAGGGCGGGCCGGGCGCGCAGACGTTGCTGCTCTTGTGGACCTACGATATCAAGCCACAGGAGGCGATCTGGCCTTATCATTTCGAGCCGGAATATGCCGAAGTCGTTGTCCGCGGTCTGACGCGCATGGTTCCCGGTCTGGCCGCTTATGCCGGTAAGATCGGCCGGCCCTATGTCGATGGCGGTTACTACTGCAAGACGCAGGAGAACCGGCCGCTTATCGGTCCATTGCCGGTCGAGGGGGCCTACATCTTCGGCGCACTGTCAGGTTACGGCATTATGGCATCGCAGGCTGGGGCGGATTTGTTGACGGCTCATATCACCGGGAGTGGGCTGCCGGACTATGCTCCGGCGTTCGCGCTGAGCCGTTATGATGATCCCGAATATCGCAAGCTGCTGGACGAATGGGATCCCACGACAGGACAGTTGTGAATCATCCCCCGCAAATCGGTGAGTTAACTGAGCGTTCACTCCACGCGGCGCTCAAAACATACCTTGCCCAGCCGGGCGATGAGTTCGAGGTCAAGCTCGGCGGTTATGTCATCGACATTGTCCGTGGCGACCTGTTGATCGAGATTCAGACGCGCCATCTCTACGCCCTGCGGCCGAAGCTGCTGCGCCTGCTGGAGGAGCACCCTATTCGCCTCATCCATCCCCTGCCCTGCGAGCGCTGGATCGTGCGCGAGGACCGCGAAGGCTATCGTCTGACTCGCCGTAAATCGCCCAAACGCGCGACCGCTCAGGACATCTTCACCGAGCTGGTGCGCATCGCCGATCTGGCGTGCCATCCGAATCTGAACCTGGAAATCCTGTTGATCCGCGAAGAACAAGTTTGGCGCGATGATGGGCAGGGGAGTTGGCGGCGGGGCCGGTGGAGTATCGTCGATCGCCGCCTGCTGGAGGTCGCGGCCGCCAACCGGTTCAAGTGCCCGGCGGACTATCTGTCTTTGTTGCCGCCAATGGATAATGAGTTTACCAATGCCGACCTGGCCGCGGCGCGGGGATGGAATGCGAACCTGGCCGCCAAGGCCACCTATACCTTGCGCCGCATGACGCTATTGGAAGCCGTGGGCAAGCGCGGTCGGGCCAATCTGTTCCGCATCGCTCTTTGAACGAATCAGGCCGGCACATGCTGCCCTGGGGTGAGCGTCACTTTTATTGATAAGGTTAATTCTAACGCCAGGACTCCTTAGTTGGCCAGATACCGCGGCGCCAGGGATGGTCTTTGGCTGGCTTCCGGCTATTCTTCTTAGCGGATTCGGACTTGACCGGCACCTCCGGCTTGGAGAGGACCCCGGCCGCCTCCAGGGCGGCAAATGTGATCGGTTGTGAAGCGGGCTGTTCAGTTACCGTCGGTCGACGACGGTGTCGCCCCTGTTGCTGATAGGCGATAATCTGCTGCCACCCTTCAGCCCACAGGTCATTGCAAATGAGCGTCCGCATGGCGAGCATGGGGTCGATGTGGTCAGGCGCCCAATGCATGCCGGCTTGATTGAGTCGGCTGTGAACGACAACAATGTGGCCACTTTCCACGCCACCGGAGCCAATGGGATAACCCCGCCTACGGAAGTGGGCATAATCCACCATGCTCAGGCGTGTCTGCAAATAGCGAATGGCCCGATGGAGGGTTTCGGCTTGTTCATCGGTTATGGCTTTTGGTTCCAGTAGCCGCAGGTCGGCCACGGTGTGGTGTGGCGGTCGGTGTTTGAGTTGATGGGCCATGTGGCTCAACCAATTCGTGAAAGCGGTCTTATCTGAACCCCAAATCGCGCGACCAACCTCAGCAATGTAACCCAGGGCATGAACGAAGTCGATGATGCGGATGGCTTTCGGGCAATGGTAGTCAAGGAAGCTCTGAATCCACTCGGCGCCATCATTGACCGCCACTACTGTCTCGGCGGCCTCAACCCCTCGCCGGTGGCGTTCGGCCAGTGCATAGCGCTCAAAATCACGAATCGCATACGACCGGGCAAAATAGCTGATGGCCTCTGTCTTGACCTCGCTCTGCCAACTCGTTTCTTCATACTGCCGCTCAAATTCGCCGACAACCAGACATTTCACCTCGCGCCATTCGCCGCCGACCAGGGGCACATAAGTCCCATCGGCACTCAAGATGAGCGGCTTGCCGGGAGAGATACATTCTGGCGCTTCCTGCTCCAGTCGTTCGACTTCCAGCCGCACGATGGTTTCAGCTGCTTGGCCGCTCTTATACGTCGTCCGACGCGTGGTGGCCTCTGAGACTTTCACCCCATGGCTGTACCACACCTCTTCTTGCGCCTGCCGAAACGGCAGCTTGCTCCCCAAGCGGCTCATCGCCGCCTGCAATTGCGGCGTGTATCGGCCGGTTAACAACGCCAGTTCTTCATCCAGGGGGAAAATGACTTGTCCTGCACTGGGGACAATAGGCTTTGCTGCGACTCAATCGGATGGTTTGCTCGTGCTCGGTCGTTAGCTCTCGCTCTTGTCGTCCGTTGGCCACCAGCGCCTGCCCGCATTGCGGACACCGCGGGCGCTCTTCCCCCGTCAATTGGGTCAGGTCAGCCAGGCTGCTCTCCATGGCCAGGTCTTGGACTATCCGGGCTCGCATCTTGGCTAGCTCCCCATCGAGCGTGTTTTCAATTTCGGTCAAAGTCGCTTTCTTATTCGCCCGTCGCCACCGTTCTACTTCGTCACTGGCTTCTTGGAACAAATCATCCCAGTGCCTTTTCTCGCCTATCACCTGCCTCCTTGCCTCGTTGGTTTTGGCTCTTATTTTCTATCATCAACAAACTTGACGCACACCCTTGCCCTGAAGGCTATTGTAATAAGACCCAAATAGGCTTATACTGAAAATATATTGCAATGTGCCGCCAATGACGCCCGACTCTCCCGACTCTATTGGTAGTTGAGGACTCTTCAACTGTATACCTGGATGAGGCCGGTGCCAGACAACAACATCGTTCCCAAAATCGGTAAATATCATCGCGAATAGACATTCCGGCAGACCTGTTGGAGCCGACCGCACGGTGAAGAGGTGATTGTGGCTTCGTGCTTGCATAACGCTTACGGTTCTGGTTTTCAGGCAGCTTGAATGGCTACCTGGGGAGTTCGCAATGCCAACCCAGCATGATTTCGACTACATCATTGTCGGTTCCGGTTTCGGCGGCTCGGTGTCAGCCCTCCGATTAACAGAGAAGGGTTATCGCGTGCTCGTCCTTGAAAAGGGGAAATGGTTTCGCCCGCAAGATATGCCCAAGACGAATTGGGATCTGAGGCGGTGGCTTTGGCTGCCGATGTTGCATTGTTTTGGCTTGTTCAAGATCACCTTCTTCCGCCATGTTGGTGTCACGTCAGGGGTTGGCGTGGGTGGCGGCTCGTTGGTCTATGCCGGTACGCTCATGAAGCCCAAGCTTGAATTCTTTTCAGCACCCACGTGGTCACATTTGGCTGATTGGGAAACGGAGTTGGATGCGTATTATCATGTAGCCGGCAGAATGCTTGGCGTGGTGCGCAGCCCCCGTATGGAAATTGGGGATACGGCGCTACGACAACTAGCGCAGGAGATCGGCCGGGAGGAGTATTTTGCCCCCACAGAAGTCGGCATCTACTTCGGAAAACCGGAGGAGACAGTTCCTGATCCGTTTTTTGGTGGTTCGGGGCCCGAGCGCGCTGGCTGCAATTTTTGTGGCGCTTGCATGGTTGGCTGCCGCTACAATGCCAAGAATTCACTGGACAAGAATTATCTCTTTTTTGCCCAACGAAAGGGAGCCCGCATTCAAGCCGAGACAGAGGTATACGACATCCAACCACTGGATGGTTTTGATGGGGCCGGCGGTTACCGCGTCCGGTGGCGATCATCGACCGGTTGGTTGAAACAGCGCGGCTCTTACACGTGTGACGGTATCATACTGGCCGGCGGCGCTCTTGGTACTGTTCAATTACTCCTCAATCTCAAGCAGCATTCCCTGCCACATCTGTCCGAAAAAGTTGGAGCCCATGTTCGTACCAACTCGGAGAGCCTGATCGGCGTAACCACCCTCGACAAAAATACTGTCTTTTCCGACGGAATTGCCATCGGTTCCATCCTGCATGCTGATGAACATTCCCATCTGGAGCCGGTCCGTTATCCGGCCGGCTCCGGCTTCTGGCGGCTGATCACGGGGCCGATGGTTTCCGGACCCAATCTAATCGTCCGCCTGGTGAGATTCCTGGCGGAATGGATTGCGCACCCGTTGCGGAATTTACGCATCGAACTGATAGATGATTGGGCCAAACGCACCCAAATTTTGCTTTTCATGCAAACGATTGACTGCACGCTTCGGTTCTCAAGGGGCCGGCTGCGGGTAAAGTCCACTCTCGAGTGCGGCAACCGTCCATCACCCTTCATTCCAATCGCGAAAACTTTAGCCGAACGTTACGCGCAGATCGTAAATGGTAAACCGACTGTATTGGCGACCGAATCGTTGCTGGGTATCCCCACCACGGCACACATTCTTGGCGGAGCCGTGATGGGTCGGGACAGCAGCGAAGGCGTGATTGATCCATATAACCGGGTCTTTGGCTATGAAAATATGTTTGTGTGCGACGGTTCAATGATTTCCGCGAACCCCGGCGTTAACCCGTCCCTGACGATCACCGCGTTAACCGAGCGAGCCATGGACTACATACCTCCGGCAAGGAAGTCCGAGGAGACAGATCAACCCCCTATCACCCTGACTGTCGATAGGTGTGAACCGATATTGGCGATAGATGTTCTCGAACGCGAGTTTGCAGGTTCAGAAACGGGTTTTAGGTGAATGAACGGCGGGTTCGCCTACTTTCCGATGGGGATTGCCGGCTTTGTGCCCACATGGACGGCGATCGTCCCGAACATAAATAGCCGGTACGCCACGTCAACATAGCCGTTGGCGCGCATGGTTTCGGCCAGCTCCTCCGGCCCCTGGAAGCCCTGCGTACTGTCGGGCAGGTATCGGTAGGCGTCAGCCTCGCCGGTCACGACGCGGCCCAGCGTGGGGATGATGGTGTTTAAGTGGATCTTGATGAAAGGCTTGAGCAGGTTGTCCTTCGGCGGGCTGGATTCGAGGACAACGACTCGGCCGCCCGGTTTCATCACTCGAAGTTGCTCCCGGAAAGCTCCGGGCACATCGATGACATTGCGCATCAGAAAGCCGGATGTTACGGCGTCAAAGATGTTGTCGGGAAACGGCAAGGCCAGCGTGTCTGATGCTACCCAGCGGATGGTTTCACGGCCGGGGAGGTGTTTGCCGGCCTGCATCATCTCGATGGTGAAGTCGCCACCGATGGCCTGCAAGCCCGGCACCTGGTTCAAACCTTCATTGGCGATATCGCCCGTGCCGGTGGCGATGTCTAACATTCGCCCACCAATCGGCAAATTGGCCTGACGTATCACGTGCTCGCGCCAGCGTACATCTTGGCCGAAGGTCATCAGCCGGTTCATGCGGTCATAGCGCCCGGCGATGCGGGCGAACATGTCCTGGACGTAGTCGGCGCGTTCTTGTCCTTGAAGGTAAGCCATTAACAATAGATTCTAGAAAGAAATCAGTCGATTTTCAAAATGGGAAGGCTCGCCGGCGATGGCTCATTTGTTTCGATGGGTGAAGGCGCGCCTCTAGACATGGCCTAAGGCGTTGCCAGCTTACTCGCGAAGGAGCGTATTTGCTCCGCATGGATGACCCCGTCTTTCGCATCCGCTTTTAACAGACGGGCGATGGTTACTTTGTAGCCGCGAAACCGTATACCCCGATCTCTTTCGAACTCATCAGCCGGTATAGGATTCAGCAAATCAATCAGCGCCCAATGTGACACCATTGCCTCGTGGCATAATTCACGAAAGTCATCGCGACGAAAACACTGGACGAGATGGTCGTTGAAGCTACGCCAATCGCGATCACGATGGGCGTAAAACGGCGGCAGCTCGCCGGCCAGGATCGCTCTGACCGCCTCCGCGTTGGCGATATCCCAGCCAATCAGATGGGCGATGATATCCATCGTAGACCAGTAGCCAAGGAAGATCGTTTCCCGCTGGTCGGGGGGCAGTGACGCGGCGGCCTCAAGTACTTCTTGCCGGGCGGCTTTTATTTCTACGAGAAGCTGGAGCTTCTTCTCCTCGGCTGACACACGCATGGCTCACTCTTCGCTATCATCGGTGGTATCTGCGCCGGAGGGTTCCCCGGTGGCGGTTTCCCCATCCTGATATACTTCCCGGGCCTTGCTCGTGCCGGTCGGCGGGCCGATGATGCCTTGCTCCTCAAGGGCGTCCATCAGGCGAGCGGCGCGGGTGTAGCCGATACGGAAGCGACGCTGCAAAAGCGAGGTTGAGGCTTTGTTGAGCGAGCGCACGAGGGCGATAGCTTCCGGCAATAGTTCGTCGTCCAACCCGGCCGAGGTATCTCCATTGCCGTTTTCCATTTCCTGCAACGCTTCCCAAAGCGGCTGCTGGGTGATGCCGGCAGGGTTGGACGGGTGTTTGGCGGGGGAATCGATCGCTTCTCTGCCCGCTGGTGGGGTGACGAAGGTCGGTTCCCAGGCTGGTTCGTCCGGCGGAGCGGTCGGTACCCGTGGCGCGCGGCGTTGTGGGGCCGGCGTCTCGGGGAGGCGCTCCGGCTGGTTGAGATGCGATATAGGCGGTGGAACGTCCGCGGGTGGCGGTGTCGGGCTTTCCTCGATCGGTTGGCCGCCGGCCCTCGCCACCGGCGCCGTCGTGACCGGGCGGCTGGATTCGCCGCCGGCGGCCGCGTTGCCCGGCGCGGCGATGAATTGGCTGCGGCGCGCCGATTGCCAATAGGAAATAAGCCTGTGCAATTCGCCGTCGCTGACAAAACAGCCCTGCAAGCGGACCGGCGCGGCGGCGTCGGGGCTTTGGAACAGCATGTCACCCTGCCCCAGCAACCGTTCCGCCCCGGTTGTATCCAAAATGACGCGGCTATCGGTGCTACTGGCCACGGCGAAGGCGATGCGAGCCGGGAAGTTGGCCTTGATCAGGCCGGTGACGACATCGACCGACGGCCGCTGGGTAGCGATGACCACGTGAATGCCTGTAGCGCGTGCCATTTGGGCTAGTCGGGTGATGCTCCGTTCGGTATCTTCCGGGGCCAGCATCATCAGGTCAGCCAACTCATCGACCACGATGACGATATACGGCAGTTTGGTTTGCGTGCTATGGTTGATCTTCTTGTTGTACTCGCTGATATTCCGCGCCCCGATATCGGCGAAGAGCTTATAGCGATTGTCCATCTCACGCAGCGCCCATTGCAGCGTGCCAATGACCCGATCCATATCCACCACGACAGGCGCGGCCAGATGCGGCACGCCGTTATAACCGGTCAGTTCGACGCGCTTGGGGTCGACCATGACCAGCCGCAGGTCATCAGGCGTGTTTTGCAGCAACAGGCAAGCAATGAGACCATTGACGCAAACCGACTTACCGGAGCCGGTTGTCCCGGCGATGAGCAGGTGGGGCATGGCCGCCAGATCGGCGACGATCGGTTGGCCGGCGACATTTTGCCCCAGGCCGATGCGCAGGGGTGACTTCATCCTGGCGTACTCGTTCGACTCCATCACGTCGCGCAACGAGACCAGCGCCTTGGCACTGTTGGGCACTTCAATACCCACATAACCTTTGCCCGGCACCGGAGCCTGGATGCGGATGGAGCGGGCGGCCAGTGCAAGCGCCAGGTCATCGGCCAGGCTGGCGATCTTGCCGACTTTGACTTTCGTTCGTTTGCCGCCGCGCATGATAATGTAGTTCGGTTCGACACCGAATTGGGTGATGGTTGGCCCCTGGTTGATCTCGACCACTGTGGCCGGCGCGCCGAAGCTCTCCAGGGTGTGCTCGATGATCTCGACCCGCTCGCGAATGCCGGCGCTGTTGACATCGACATCAGTGCCCGATTCCAAAATGTCAGCAATAGCCGGAAGTGTCCAGGCGGGTCCGCCCGGCGTGCCACCCGACAGCGACGGATTCTCCGTTCCCAGATAAATCGGCGCGGGAACATCCCGTCCTTTTTTGCTTTTATCCCGGCCACTTTCCTTGGTTGCTTTGGTGGTAACCGCTACCGGGGGATTGCCGGACTGGCTTTTGCTGCCCGATTTGGTCGTGATCGGCAACGGCAATTGGGCAGGCGTGTCGGGTTTCGGAGCTGGTTGCCGGTCCGGATTGATACGAATGGCGCGCTCTCCGGCCGGCTCAGCCCCCGTAGAAGGTTGAGGTTCGCGATCCAGCCAGCCGGCCACTGTTTCGCGGCTGATACCGAAAATCAGGACAGCGCCGGCTATGCCGGTAACGACCAGCGTAATAATGGCCCCCAGATCCCCTAGCAACCGTGTCAGCAACGAGGCGATCAACGAGCCGACATAGCCGCCCCCTTGTCCGGCGGCCGCCACCGCGTACAGGTCGGCGAAGGTCTCATTGCGTCGAAAAGCCACTAAAGAGGCAAAAGCCAGAAAGACGAGGTAGATGATGCCAAAACCAAGCAACCGGTAATACGGCAGCTCCGGCTCTTGCTCCATGCCACGCATAACAAGATAGCCGCCGATGCCACCGGTGATTACCGGGATGACATAGCGACCAATGCCGAAGATCGTTGCGGCCAGTTCGGACAGCCAGCGAGTGAATTGACCCTGGTTTGGGGCGATGAGGCTCAGGGTCAGAATTGCCGTCAAGAACAGGATGATGATGCCCAGTAGCAGATCTTTCTGCCCCGGATTCATCCGCGGCGTGCTCTTTTTCGTCGCTCTGGGCCTGGTTGCCGGTTTTTTGGCAGCAGACTTGCTCCGCGTCGAGGACTTGCTCTTGCTCGACGCGCTGACCTTGCGCGAAGCGCCGGATTTGCCGCTGTTCTTGCTGGTTGCCATAGCTCAAATGTTCCCGCAGGAGCATTATAGCATAGACATAAGGATGATGCAGGGGTTGGAAATGGCGATGCTAGCCCTCATATACCCGGCTGATACCCGGCAAGCGCTCCAAAGCCTCGATCAACTCAATCGAGCAATCGGTGCGGTGATTGGGAAAATCCATCGTCATTTCCTGCCCGGCCAGCTTGAGCCGAATGGCCGAGTCACCCTCGTAACGATCAGCCAGCTTCAGCGTTTGCCGGCAGGCATCTTTCCAATTACCCGATGGTCTTATCTCGACCACCAGGAGTTTGGATACCGGTCGCGGTGAATCGGTGATCGCCGGTTCCGTTAATCCCGGTGGCAATTCGCCATTCGTCGTCTGTCTTTGTTCATTCATAGCCTGGTAATCGGCGGGAATCTCCGGCATCACGACCACCGGCGGCGGTGGCGGTGCCAACACCTCATCGATGGCTGCCGGATCCGGCATGGTCGGAGCGTCTTCATTCTCGGCCAGGTAATTCGTATGGTCCTCACCGTCATCATCGTCGGCCGGCGGCAGGGGCGCGCCGTTGCTATAGGCTGTCGCGTATGACCCTGCCGCTTTGGCCATGGCGCCATTACCGGCCACCGGTTCGTCCCATTCCGGCGGATACATGTTATCGATCGGAGGGGGCCAATCTTCGGGAGGCGCAGGCACATCACGGGCTTGGGAAGCATCTCTGGCAAGCGTTAGCTTGGTCTGGACACTGGTCACCAATACGGACAGATCTTCGCCCTGAAGTTGCACGGTCCCGCGAGCGACGATGATCTGGTTCGTCTGCACCTGGGGACGGTTGGCGACCCACACTTTGGGGAAGAGCACCAGGTCAGCCTTGCCATCCAGGTCTTCCAGGGTGACGAATGCCATCGCTTGGCCTTTCTTGGTCGTCACAATTCGCACCCCGGCCACCATCCCGGCCAGTGTTACATTCTTGCCGTTCCAGGTCGCGTCCAGTTCACCGGTGTGGGCCGTGATAACACTCTGCAATTCGCTGAGGCGGTGCTCCAACGGGTGCTCGGTCAGGTAAACGCCGATCAACTCCTTCTCCCAATCGAGTTGCTCGCGGCGGTCGGCTGCTTTTACCTCTTTCACCGGGCCCAGCAAGTTGACATCGAGCTTCGCGGGGCTACCATTGCCGCCGAAGAGGGTCATTTGACCGGCGGCGGCCGCGGCATGGGTATTGCCACTGTGGCCAATGATCCGGTCGAGCGCGTCCAGCAATTGCGGCCGCGTTCCCCACTCATCGAATACCCCCACTTTGACCATCGATTCCAGTGCGCGCTTGCCGACGCGCCGCAGATCAATACGATCGCACAGGTCAACCAGGTTCTTGAATGGGCCATTAGCCTGGCGATCATCGACGATGAGTTGCACCGCGCCTTCGCCCGCGTTCTTGATCGCCGCCAATCCGTAACGAATTGTTGGTTGTGCGCCATCCTCGATGGTGAAATCGAGCGCGGCCCGGTTAACGGACGGCGGCGCGACGGTGATCCCCAACCGGCGAGCGTCGGTGACGTACTTGGCAACCTTCTCCGTGTTCTGGTGATCGACGGTCAGCAAGGCGGTGATGTACTCAACCGGGTAGTGGGCCTTCAAGTATGCCGTCTGGCAGCAGATAACGGCATAGTCAGC
>Ga0114939_10001154_pt1 | contig 21255 bp, 11 predicted proteins | sample AshMeaCrysSpring_FD_87196 | JGI IMG/M metagenome (GOLD analysis project Ga0114939, IMG submission 87196) | Groundwater microbial communities from Big Spring, Nevada to study Microbial Dark Matter (Phase II) - Ash Meadows Crystal Spring | ecosystem: Environmental > Aquatic > Deep subsurface >...
ATTCCAGGCCAGCGTGTAACGGTCGGTCCAGCAAACCCGTGTGTCGAAACCGAGGGATTCTCCACATTGGAAAAATTCGACGTAAACCACGGCACCGGTGTCGGTGGCTTCGGCTTCGAGAACGACGGGCAAGGCCTCGCTGGCGGAACTGCCGCCGAGCGGGCTCAGCAAGGCAATGCTCGGCGGGATATTGGCGTTGGTGATTTGCATGGACACCAAAGCGGAAAGACCGATAACCCCGGAGTTATCGGTGGCGCGGGCTTGGAGGGTGCGCGTGCCGGTCGTGGCCGGAGTCCATCCCAAGCTGTAAGGTGCGGTGGAGTCTTCGCCGACCTTGGCATTGTCCACGAAAAACTCAACCTTGGTCACGAATCCCGGCGATTCATCCCGGGCGGAGGCGGCCAATGTGAGGGGCTGATTGACCTGCGCGCTCGCACCCGCGGATGGGGAGGTGAGGGAGACAGTGGGCGCCAATTCCATGCGCACGGTGGCGGAAGCCGATGCCGTCGTTGCCCCCTTGTCATCGCTGGCAAGGGCTTGGATGGAATAGATGGTGCCCTCGACTCCGCCGGGAGTCCATCTGAAGGAATAGGGCACGGCGGTCGAGGTGTGGACGAGCGAACCGTTGGCGTAAAAGGCAACACTTGCGATGGTGCCATCGGCATCGCTGGCTTGGGCGAGGAGGTCGAGACTGTTGCCGGGGCGCAGGGAGACTGTGCCCGCAGGTTGGGCCAGCGTGCATGCGGGCGGAATGTTCGCCGAAGTGGTGAAGGACAATCGTCCGAAGAACGCGGTTTGATTCTCGGGGGCGGTTCGCCCCCATGAGGGCACTTTGGAGACCGGGAGCGGATTGCCCAGGGCGACGCCACCGGCGGCAAGGTGGTTGCCCACGGCAAGGATACCGCCGCTGGTTGGGAAAACGGCACGGAGTTCCGTATTGTTGGCCCCGATCGGTTCGGCACCCGGCGACGGGTAGGTCCATATTCCGGTGAGAGCGGTCGAATATACCAGAGTCGCGAGGTCGGCATCATAGACGCGCAGGAAGGCGTTCCACGGAGCGATCCCCTGGTTGAGCGTGCCCGTGATTTTGGGCAATTTTTGGTGGGCGTTGAAGGTCGTGACCATGCGAGGTCCGGCACCGACGACGGAGACGCGCCCTTGGGCATCCACGCGCACCGAGCCGGGTTCCGCCCGGGTGGTCGTGAGGTTGTTCCATCCCTGGTTGTGCGAAGGCCAGCCGTCGTGAATCGGCTCGGGATAGGTGGCCTGCGTAAGGGCGGTGTTGCGGAAGTAGCCGGAGAGCCACGAGGCGCGCAGCGCGGCGCCATCGGAAGCCCGGAGTTTTCCGATCCAGGAAACATGGATGTTGCCCTCTGTGCCGGTAAAGGCGTTTTGGAAAGCGTTTCCGCCCGGGTTTGCAGAGAGAGCGTTGCCGCTCCAGAAATTGGACGCGTTATTGCCATGGCAGCGGGCGTTGACCACGAGCCGCGTATCGCCCGGCGTCGAGTAGTCGAGGGCGAGCCCGTCCAAATATTGGTCCGGCGAGGACAGCCGCGTTTCCCCCGCATCCACCGCGCCATTGCCGTTGGCGTCCACGACTTCGTGGTAAAGGCGCGACCACCATTTTTGCTCTCCTGTGGCGGTGAAGGCGAGCACGGCGGGCTCGAAGTCGGGTTGTTGCCTGTTGGCCAGAGCATCCCAGAAGGCCGATTGGATGTTGAAGCCGAGGTAGAAGTCGCCGGTGTCGCGGTCCACGGCGATGCCGCCGAGGCGGAATTTTCCGGTGCTCTTGTAGCCGGTGTAGCCATATTCGATGGTGCCTGTGGTGCCGCCGTTCTTGTCTTGCACGGGGAGGAAGAGGTCGTAGGGCCAGCGACCGCGTTTGATCGAGCCATTGCCGTCGGGCAGGACAGCGAGGCGGTCTTCTTCGGTCCACGACCGGAGGTCGCCCGGGAAGGAAATCGCGGAAACGGTGGCGGCGGCGGCGGTGGGGTCGGTGCCGATGGCGGCAATGCGGTTGGCATCGGTGTAAGGGGCCGCGGCAAAATGCGAGCCGCGCAGATCGTCGAGTTTGACCAGTTGATTGTCCGCATCGGCGACGAACACGCGCAGGGCTCCGGTTTCATCCGCGAAAACAATACGCCCATCCGCGCCGACATCCCAGGTTTGCAGACCGTTGTTCTCGCCATAGGTCGAGGACATTTTGGCTTGGCGAACCCATTGCAGTTGCGTCGGCGCGCCGTTGACAAAATTGTTATCCAAGCGGGCGATGAAGTAACTGCCGTCGGTCGAGTTGTTCGATTTCCCGGAGAGGCAGATCGCACCGGTGGGCTGCCCCGGCTTGTTGGTGGTTTTGATCCAGCGGAGGTTGTTCACGTGGCCGTGGGGCAAATGATACACGCCGAGGATGGTTTGGGCGTCGGCGGAGAGGTGGAGGAGGAAGGCGGTTTGTCCGGTGTTGCCGAAGGGCAGGTCGGACGGCACGGTAAGCTGGACTTTCGGGGCGGAAGTCCACGCAAGGTCGGAGGCCGCGCCCGCCAACAGTATGCTCCCGTCGGAAAGCTCATGCACATCAAGGAGCGACTGCGTGCCCGGTCCGCCAACGTAGGTCACGAGCGAGCCGTTCGGGCCGGAGTCGGGCACCACGGAGAGCGTTGCGACGCCGGAGGTCGATGTGATGCCGTAGCGGTCGGTGGCAACGGCGGTGAGGGAGTAGTCGCGATAGAAATCGGGTGTCCAGGACAGCCGCCACTCGCCGTCGATGAGGGTGGCCAGACCGATTTCCACTCCATCGGCGTAAAAACGCACGCCGAGCAACCCATCGGGGTCGCTGGCCGTTGCCCGGAGGGACACGGGGAGTCCCACGGGCGCCTGCGCAGAAATCGTGCCGAGGGCGACTTCCGGGGCGGTGATCGTCACGGCGAGGGGCGCCGAGTCGGTCGAGCTGCCGAGCTCATCGAAAGCCCGGGCGACGACGGTCTGGGTGCCGGGAGGAAGGTTGGCCAGAGTGTGCGACCATCCGGCACCGCTGATCGCGGCCATCCCCGTGAGGCTGCCGTTGACGAAAACCTGAACGGCAGCAATGGATCCATCGGGATCTTCGGCGGAACCGAATACGCGGAGCGAACCGGTCGCCGCCGCGTCGTGGGCAATGGTCACCGAGGGAACGGCGTTGCCGCCAGGGCCGCCGCTTGCCGTCACCCGCACAAAGCGGGCGGCGGAATCTGTCACGAACCCCTCGGCATCGGTCGCCCGGAGCAGGAGCGAGTAATCGCCTTGCTGCGGCGTCCAGGCGATGGACCAGACTCCCGACACGGAGTCATAGGTAGGAGCCCCCAGCGAGACCGCTCCGGCGAAAAGTTCGAGCGACGTGAGGCCTTCGGGATCGGAGGCGGTGCCGGTGATTGTGACGGGCTGACCGGCGGGCAGGTCGGCAAAGGCGACCGGGGCGGTGATGTCGAGGGTGGCATCGCTGTTGGAAAGCGGGGTGCCGGCCGCGTCGAGAAGCTGGAAGTCGATGTCGTCGAAGAACACCACGTTGCCCGCGTCGCGCTCATTGCTCAACCCCACAAGCCCGCGCGTGCCGAGGTAGTTGTTCGTCTCGTCGAGCAGGAGCACGTTGCCGCTGCCGTCCTCGGCGTCCCGCCAGACGCGCAGGCGCGAACCGATGCGTTCCAGCGTGATCCGGAACCAGGACTCGTGCGGGAGGCCGGCAAAATCGGTGCGCGGGTTGTTCGGATAGCCGGTGTCGGTTTTCAGGTGCATGCCGTTGGTGAAGGCAATTTCGGGGCGGTAGCCGCTGTTCCCATAATACCAGACCCGCGTGCCCTGGCGGGCGGAAGTCCACGAATTCGGCGGCTCCACCGAATTCGTGCGAGTGGCCTCGAAGACTACCGGCCCCGTGTCGGCCGTTCCGAAGTTGGTGAAAAAGCTGGGGTTCTGCACCAGAGGTGTTCCGATTTTTGCCCGGTAGGTGAAACGGAAATTTGTGTGATGGCGGTTATTTGAGCCGATGAGATTCGTGATGTGAGAGGAATAATCGTAATTTTTTGTCTCGCGGACACGCAGTCGGAGATCGCCGTCCTTGGGGAGGACCGTCCAGCGATTGTCGGTCGCGAACGTCGTGGGCGCGGTGAAGTTGGCGGCATCGCCCCATTTTGGAATGGAGCTGAAGAACAGCGACCCCTTGATTTCCGTGCCCGCGGAGATCGTCTGGTCGCCGGACGAGTCGAAGGCGACCGCCCACACCGTGTGTGTGCCAACCGGGAGATTGCTCCATGCGTAAGACCATGTCCCGTTGCCCGGGTTGATCGTGGCGTTGCCGAGTTTCGTATCGGCCTTGTTGGCATTTTTATACCAGACCTCGACGCGGGAGAGTTGGTTTTCCGCATCAGTGACCCGCCCGGAGAAGGTGGCGGTCTGGCCGGCAAAAAGTTGAGAGGAGGCGGCGGGCGAGGTCAGAGAAACGACCGGCGGCTGACTGTTGGTGACGCGCACGACCCTTGTGGCGGTGCGGGTGTCCCCGGCATCGTCGGTGGCGATCACCTTGATCGTGTGATCGCCGATAGCGAGGTTGTCGAGGGTGACCGGCCCCCAACTTGCCGATGGTGCGTCCGGGGTGAGCGATTGGCGCAGGACATCGTCCACGTAAAAATCGAGGCGGTTGACAAGACTGTTGTCCGAGGCGCTTCCCGAGACGGAAGTGGTGGCCGGTGCGGGGAAAAAGGCCGCCCCCTCCGCAGGCGAGTTGATCGAAACGGTTGGCGGGTTCCAGCTCGGCGACGTGACCGAGTTGGTGCCGGCATGGATTTGAAACGTCGCCGTGCCGGACGTGACGGTGAACCCACCCGACGGTGAACCCGTGGCCCGGATCTCCGGCAGAGGCTGTCCGGCAGGGACCAACGCCAGCGCGACGAGAGCGTGTCCGTCCGGCAACAATGGGAAATCCACCCAGCGGTTTTGCACGGTCTGCGCGCCGCCAAAATACAATTCGTTGCCGCGGTTGATTGTGCCTCTGCGGGCTTGGGCGTTTGCGGGGTGGATGATTTTTCCGAGCAGGCGATGGCCATCTGGCGACGTGATCACAAACTGACCCGGAGTCGAGGTGTCCACCGTATTGTTGACAAATGTGTTCCAGCGCCAGAATCCGGTCGCGGTATCGGCGGTATCGTAGGTGAGAAGAAATGCCGCCGCGCCGGATTGCCCCGAGTAATCCACCGCCAACCGCCGCGTGTGGTTTGCGCATCCGGTGTCCGAAGTGGACTGCCGGGTGATGACGTAGCCGTCGCCGGTATTCTTTCTCAAAAAGGAATCTACAACTTCATTGCCAAACGGGATAACCCCGAGCGTGCCGGTGCCCATCGTCGCGGGGTCGTAAGGCATGAGCGAAGTCTGCGCGGGGATGATCCACGCGCGCCCGGAGCCCACCGCCCACGGGACACCCAAGCCGTAGAGGCGCAGGCTCTGTGCGTCGGGACCATCGTGCCCGCCCATGGCCGGGCGGAGCTTGATCGTCGTTTGTGTCACAATGTCGGTCGAGGGCGTTTTGAAGCCGGGCGAGCCCGTAGCCCCGTAGGAAAAGTCGGCATCCTGGTATCCGGAACGGAAAAGAAATTCGCCGTAGGCGGGGTCGGTAAAAACGCGACCCCAAACGGTATCGGGGTTTTGTTCGACGATGGCACCGTCGCCCGAATCGGGGGGGTAATAGATGTAGGCATAAAGACCGTTGCCCGAGGACGAATCCCAAAGGCGGTCCCCCTTCGCGCCGCAGATGCGGTTGAAGAGGTATTTGATACCCGCTCGGTAGTCAAAATCCGGAATCGCGTCGGAGGGGTTGTTGTTGTGGGCAAAGGCGAAGGCGAGAGCCGCCGTGCCCTCGCCATCCCAGACATTGTGGTCGTCGTCGAAATCGGGTTTCACTCCGAGTCCGGTGCCCGAAACCGGATCTCCGAGACGCGACTTGCGTTCCCACGGCAGGGCTCCGAGATAAGTTGTCCAGAGGGCGTAACGCATGGCCGGGTGCTCGGCGATGAGGTCGCGCCCGGTGAGGCGCTTGAGGGCGATGGCCGCGGGGTAGGTGGTCCACCCCGGATATTGGGCGTAGGAAACGCCCTCGGGATTCCAGCCCATCGCCAGGGGACTCGTCGAGAGGTTGACGGAAAGGTAGGTTTTGAGGCGGCTGATCGCGGTGTTATAGTTGGCCGACCCGATCAAACCGGGCTCGTCCGAGACAAGGTAGGCGAGCAGGGCGGACCCGTAACGGACGGCCCACCAGTTGTTCCCGGTTTTGTCATTGCCGGGCCAACCGGAACCGCCGGAGCGGATGTTTGAGTCGCCATTGTTCTTGAGTGCAAGTGAGATGGCATCCCGCAAAGTCAGGCCGACATATTTTGAGGGCACTGTGATCGTGCGCCCGGTGTAGCTCGTGTGCCATTTCCCGGTCGGGTCCGTTCCCGCGCCCGTGCCCGGCACGAGGACATTCACGCCTTCCACGAGAAAGGTTTCCGGCGCGATGATTGCGGGCACAATCGTGTTCTGCCAATAAGGCGAGTGGTAACAGAAGTCATACATGAGCATCACCGCGGTGATGTCGATGCCCCGTCGGAGACCGAAGTTGTTGTCGTTCTCCCAACGGTCGAGATTGCTGATGTAGTCGAGGGCTCGCAAGCCGCTCATTCGCGCCCAATCCTCGTTTTCATCGAGCAGATACGTGAACGCCATATTTCCGCCACGCTGCGGGTAATCCACGGAGAGCACATTTTTTCGGATTTGCGCGGCGATGGAGGCGTAGGGTTCTGTTGTGCGGCGAGCCCGCAGGGCGGGGACATCGGAGGCGTCAAAAAACAACCGCGGGTGTTCCGCTGCTGCCGGGGATGCGAGGCCCAGGAAAAGGGCGAAGTGCAACTGGAGGGACCGAAAAATACGGAAAGCGTTCACGGGTGCGAAATTGTCTGGGGTGCGGGCTATGTCATCCGCGAGTATTGGGCCTTGCCGATGAGGTGATCGAGGGGTTGTCCGTCGAGGAAGCGGGCGAGATTTTCGAGGCAGGTTTTGTGGAAGAAGGCGAGTTGTTTGTCCTCGCTGGAAATGGGCGTCTGCCAATAGGAATCGCCGACGCGGTGGGAGGTGAGGATGAGGTTTTTGAAGCGGATGGCCGGATGGTCGAGGGCCAGCCAGTCCTCGCCCGCGAGCACGTCGAGCCCGGCGCGGAGGCGTCCGGCGGCCAGCTCGGCGAAGAGGTCGTCCTGATTGATGATATCGCCCCGGGCGGTGTTCACGAGGATCGCGTGGTCGGGCAGGAGGGCGAGCAGGCTTTTACCCACCGAGCCGCGTGTCTCTTCCGTGAGCGCGGCAAAAATCATGACCGCCTCGGAGTCGGCGAAAAGCCCGCGCAGGGAATCCGCGCGGCGGCAATCGTGGGGTAGTTCAGTCGCGCAAGGGTCGAAGACCCGGATGTCCGGCCCGAGTTCCCGTACGATGCGGTGGAACGCGCGCGCGATGTGGCCGAAGCCGTAGAAGCCGAGTTTGAGGCCTTGCAGCGATCCGATGGTGCCGGCTTCTTCGCAAACCCAGCGGCCTGAAAGTTTGTCCTCGATTTGCGGGCGGAGGTTTTTCAGGCAGGCGAGCAGGAGGGCGAGCGCGCCCTCGGCAACGGCCGGTCCGGTCGAGCTGCCCCAGTTGGTCACGACCACCGGGGAGTCCCAGAACGCAGCGGGAATGTAATCCCGCACCGCGCCGTTGATGTGGCAAATGTAACGCAGCGTGCCGGGGTCGGTGGCGAGCGCCTCGGGCAGCCGTGGGCTGCCCCAGGAGGTGAGGAGGACCTCGGTTTCCCGCAGGCGCGCAAGAAGGGAGGCGGGTGGCAGGGTTTCCGCCGCGAGATGCCGCACCGCGAATCCGCTCCGCGCCAGCGCGTCGCGAAAAGCCGCAGTCCAGACCCTCTCCGGCGGAGGGGATTGTCGGGTGAGATAGAGGATGTTCATGGTGACGTGGTAGCGGGCCGGCCGGGGACAGGGCGGATGCTTTCGGCGTGGCGGCTCTCAGCCCAGCCGCCCGCCACGGCGGATTCTGCGAAACGCCATGAGGCCGCCGAGGGAGACCAGGCAGAGAGTGGCGGAGGCGGGCTCGGGGACAACCACGGCAAAAACGGCGGTCGAGTCGGTGGCCTGGGAGGTGATGAGTTTGTTGGTGGTGTCGAGGGATGCGGTGATGTCCGCCCACGAGCCGCCGTTCCACGCGAAGAGCTGCGGGGTGGAGCTGCCGGCCGCGAGGTCGTCGAAACGGAACGTGGCCGTGAGGTTGCCGCCGCCGAAGGCGAACCCTCCGCCGGTTGTGACCTGCCAGAGCCCGATGGCGGTTCCAGGCAGTCCGGCGGGGATGTCGCCGCGGTCGCTGGCGAGAAGGGAGAGGGCGACGGTGCCGCCGGTTGAAATGTCATTGAAGACAAGCCGGGCGCTGTTGATGAGATCGATCATCGCGTCGGCGGACGATTCCCCCCAGTTCTGTGCCGAATCTCCCGCGCTGATCGCGAGAGGCGCGAGCGTGAGCCTGCCGCGGTTTTGCGCAAACCAGCCGTTTGTCCCGCCGGTCACCGGATTTTCGATGTCATTGGCGACCGAGCTGAAGGATGCGAGGTCGAGCGTGCGGTCGGCCGTGCTGTAGCCGTCGGCGACAACGCGTCCGTTGTTGGTGAGATTTCCCGTAAGACCAACCGTGCCGTAGCCATTCACTTGCGCGGCGGCAGACGCATCGGCGCGGACGGTGAGGTTGCGCCCCGCGCCGCCGCCGGATTGGGAAATCGTGACGGCTCCGCCCGCCGCGCTGCCGAGGTTGAGGTGGGCCTGGCCGACCGAGCCGAGCTCGGCGTCGTTGTCCGTGGCCATGATGAGCGTGCCGGAGGTGAGGTTGTAAGTGCCCGTGATGCTCCCGGAGGTGGTGGCCACGCCAAAATAACCGCCGACGGTCACCGTGCCGCCGTTTTGGCCAAGGGTGCCGGAGGCTTTGCTGGCGACTATCAGGGACCCGCCGGCTGCGATCGTCGCCGGGCCGCTGACGGTCAGGTTGCCGGCGCCGTAATCGCCGACGACGATCGTGCCGGCGTTTACCGAGCCGCCGGAGAGGGCAAAAGTGCCGCTGCTTCCCGTCGTTACGCCGATGCGGATCGTATCGGCGGTGAGCGACCCGCCTGTCTGGGTGACCGAGCCCGTGCCTGTGCCGGTATAGCCGCCGACATTCAGGGTATTCGCGACGGTGAGATTGGCGCCGACCGAAAGCTGGAGGGCGCCGTTTTCTCCGTCGTTGTTGCCGAGCGTGAGGCTGTTTGCGGAGCCGTTGCCCGAGAGCTGGGCGGTCCCGCCGTTGTTGATGGCAGCGTCGTCGGACAGTCCGGGCACGGTGCCGCCCCAATTCGACGGGGTGTTCCAATCCCCGATTGCCCCGCTCCACGTGATGTCCGCGGCGCGCAGACCCGGGAGGGTTAAGGCAAGGACGACGAGGCAGGAAAAAATGCTCCCGAGGGCGCGGGGAGCCGGCTGGCGAAGGGATTTCATTTTATGACGCTATGTGATAACCGCACTGTCCTTCCGGCTCCCGTCTGTGTCCACGCAAATCCACTTTTACTGTAAGCCCCAATGCTGATCGGGCGGGCTGGGGCGCTAATGCTTTGCAAAAATTTCCCGCGCCGGGGAAACCGGTCTCAAGGCGCGGTGCAGGAGGCGTCGTCGGCGAGGGCATGGCGGGGCTGGCCGCCAACCACGCGCTCCGCTCCGCCGGAGCCAGGACTCTCCTGCTCGAAACCCGCGCGCGAACCAGCAGGCGCAAGTTGCAGGCACGCTTGCGCGCTACCCGCTGATTGCGCAAGCGGGTAAAAAGGAAGTCGTCGGACACACTGGCGGAAGGATCAAAGTTTTCGCGAGGCGGACGCAGCTCCGGTAATGGGCGGCGCTGATGGGCCATCGCGCCAGAAGCCGATGTGGCGAACCGATTTGGCGGTCCGGGGCACTCCGCGGTCGCCGGCGAGCCACTGCGCGGCAACCATGTCCACGCATTCGCGGTCAAGTTCCGCGTCGTTGCGATCCACGCCGGCGAGGGCGGAGTTGCCGGGGGGCAGACCGATGGCGGCAAAGCCGATGAAATAAGGTTGGCATCCCCCGCAGAGCGCGGAAACCCCGGGCCAGTTGGAAAGCACGCCGCGAGGTTGGATCTGACGGAGTTTTTTTTGAATCTCATCGAGGTCGTAATCCTTCTGGAAAATCGGCTCCGGCCATGCGGCGGATCGTGCGCGGGCGGACAGCGTCCATGCGGCCGCGATTTCGGTGCGGCAGGCGGGAAGCTCGTCGCCAACCCAGACCAAAGCCAGCGGATCGTAGCCAAGCGAGGCCATTTTTCTTGTGGCGAGAAGGACGTTGGCGAAATGGTCCGGGCGCACGTGGTGGAATGCCCGCCTCAGTCCGCCTGGTGTGGCCTGCACGATGGCCAGGCTGCTGCAATCGCGCGGCAAGGGGTCCACCGGGCGTCCGCTGGGCGCCAGAATGAGCGCCTCGATCCTGCGGGTGAGAAGAATTTTCCCGAGCCGCTCTGCGGGAATGCCGTCGGCGATGACCTCGAATTCCTCGGCTTGAAATCCCAGTTCCTCGGCGCGGGCGGCGACGCGTTCCCAAAAGGCGCGGTAATAGGGATTGCGCGCGCGCTCGCCGCGCCGGGGAAACCGGCTGACGACCGCGATGATCGGGCGGTCCGCCCTGGGTTTGCCACGACGGATGTGGGCCATATAGGCGGACGTGCGCGCATCGGCCACGTAGCCGAGTTGCCGCGCGATCCGCAAAACCTTGCGGCGTGTGGCCTCGGAAACCTTGGGCGATCCCGTCAGCGCAAGGGAGACAGCGGATTTTGAGAGACCCAGGCGGGCGGCGATGTCGCGGTGGGAAGGCACTGCCTGCCAGAGTGGTCAACTGGCCACCAAAAAGCAAGTGGAACCCCGCCGCCGGTCCGCTTATCTTTAACCCGTGAAAAGTGCGCCCCCCTCCCGCATGGTCATCGCAGTGATCGGCCTGATCGGTTTGACCGGCCTGCCGGGCTGGCTTTGGGCGGATACGGTGGACCGCACGATCAACCTCGCGCCATCGGCCCAAAAGAGCGGAGCAGTGCCGCAGGCCCTTTTCGGGGCGAATATCGGCTATTGGTCGGTTGTGAACGGCCCAACGCTCGCGGCGGCGGCTCAGGAGGCCGGGCTCACCGTGTTGCGTTACCATCCGGGGACTTACAATGACCCCCACACCGTGCCGGGCGCGATCAACCAATGGGACTTCACCGCGGTGGATGACTTCGGCGCGCAGCGGCTGGGCGACTTCGGGCGCTTTCTCCTCGCTACCGGCGCGGTCGGGCAAATCCATTTCAACTACGGCGCCGGGAGCCCCGCGCAGGCCGCCGCGCTGGTGGCGTATTTGCGCGTGCCGACCGATGCGCCGCAGGCGCTTCTCGACATGCCGCTGGGCTCGGCGGTGGTCGAGTCGAGCATCCTCCCGCCCTACACCCGGACGCGCGATTGGCGGACGGTCGGCTTCTGGGCGAACCTGCGCGCTTCGGAGCCGTTGCCGGTGGACGACGGGTTCAACAAATTGCGGCTGGGGCACCCGGCGCCTTTTCCCGTGATGTATTTCGAGTGCGGAAATGAGGCCGACTACAATTTCGTGCCCTGCCTGCGCTACCGGCTGCCGGGCGAAAATTCGATCACGCACGGCGCCACGGGTTACGGTGGCCGCCGGGCGGACGCCCGCACTTACGCGGAATTTTACGCGGCGGCCAGGGCGCTCATGCAAAGCGTGGACCCGTCGATCAAAGTGGGCGCGAGCGCCGGGTATTTCACGCAGGGTGGCATTGACACCGACAGCCCGGGGGTGCCGTATCTGTTTCCGGGCACATCGGGAACCACGCGGGCCTGGACGCCGGTGGTTCTCACCCGCCTGCGGGAACTCGGGGTGGTGCCCGACTTCATCATCGCGCACCGCTACACCCAGCAGACGGATTTTGCCTGGAACAACGACTATCTTTTGCGCGGCGCCCTGCGCGCCTACCTTGCGCCCGGCCAGGGCGACCTCCCGCGCATCCATGTCACGGAAATCAACTGGGCCGAAAACGAATCGGTGCCCCATACCACGACCATCCAGAATGCGGTCAATCTCGCGCGCAGTTATGCCGACGCGTTGCAGAGCGACGTGGAGAACCTGTGCTGGTTCACGTTCACTTCGGGCGCCAAAAATTACGATCCCTCCTCGACAACCGGGTGGAGAAAGTATCACAACTGGGGGCTCATTGCCGACGACCCGCTGGCCGGCCAGACTCCGAATCCCGCCGCGCTGAGTTGGCCCGGGCTTTTTGCCGGGGCGCGATTTCCCGTTTTCCATGCCTGTGCGCTGCTCAAAGAATTTGTGCGGCCCGGCGATGCCATTTACCGTGCCGACGCGCTCAGCCCGGCCAATACCAACGCGTCCGAGGTGAAAGTTTTCGCGGCCAAACGCCCGACCGGCGAGTTCAGCTTCCTGCTCCTGAACCAGGCCGACGCGGCACGAACCGTGCGGCTTACTTTGAACAACGCCGACCTGGCCGCCTATGCGGGCGAGCTGGCGGGCTTCCGTTACGGCAAGGACCAGGACGAAGAGCAACGCCTCAAGGCCATCGCCACCCCGCCGATTCTTACAAACAACACCCGGGAAACCATTACGGTCACCCGGGAGGGAAATGTGGTCGCGTGTCCGCTGCCGCCGCTCTCGGTGACCGTGCTGCGGCTGCCTCTCGCGCCTGTCGCGCCTGTCGCGCCGCCGGTCTTTCAGTCACCGGACACCGCGACGGGAGTGCGCGGGGCGCCGTTCCAGCATCAAGTGGTCGTCGGCGGTGGACCAGCCCAGGTTGCAGCGGAGTCGTTGCCGGACGCTCTGAGTTTCAATGCCGCCAACCGTCTTATCTCCGGCACGCCGGCATCTGCCGGGGATTTCGCCATCCGGCTGACGGCCAATAACACAGCGGGCACCGCCGGGCAGACAGTGCGCCTGAGCGTGAGAGATGTCGCGGCCAGTGAGATTTACCGGCAGGACTTCCAGGCGGCGACCCCGTCCGCTGCGGGATGGTGGTCGTATCAGGGGGATGGCGGGGTGTCCGGAAATTTGACCATTGGCACCACCGGCCCGGCGGGCGCGCGTTGCCTCCTCCATTCTGTGAATGTGAACGCGCCACCGGCGACGTATTGGTATGGCGGAGTCGGAACGACCATCGCAAAGCCGCCGGGATTTTCCGCTCAGAATCTTGATGAGCACCACATCGAACTGTCCCTGTGGACGGGTGGAACAGGTCAGAAAGCTTTCCGGGTGATGGTGAAAACCGGCCCTTCGAGCGCCCTCACTTATCGCGTCACGCTTCAGGCGGGCACATGGACGATGGTCTCCTTCTCCCTGGCTGATTCGGAAAACCAGGGCTTCGACCCCGCAGCCGACCAGTGGGATGTGATTGTATCGCCGGTCAGCGGGGAGTGGCCCCTGGCGATGGCGGAATACGGCGTGGCAGGGGTCAGGCTGGAGCGGAGGATTCCGGCCGACACCCCCGCGCAGGCATGGCGGAGAGAGCATTTTGGGGTGATCCATCCCGTCGGGGCGGCAGCCTGGGAGGCGACGCCCGCAGGCGATGGGATTTCCAATTTGCTGAAATACGCGCTGGGTGGTGCGCCGTGGAGTTCCGGGGTGGGGCTTCTTCCTTCAGGCTCCGCAGTCAACCACGGGGGCGGCACCCGCCTGGCACTGACCTTTCAACGAGTGGGCGACCCGCAATTGATTTACGAGGTGTGGGCCAGCGAGGATCTGGCCGACTGGGGCAGCGCGCCCATCTGGACCTCCACCGGAGCGCAGAACCAGCCCGGGCTTTTGACGGTCAACGACGTGGAGTCCGCAGACGCCCGTCCCCGAAGGTTTTTGCGGCTCAAAGTGCGGCGGCCTTAGCCGATGGGAGGGCGTTATTTTAAAACTGGATTCGGACCGGGTAGCGGCGCCACTTCGGGTCGTTGGTCACGGCGGTGGCGCCGTTTTCGATGCACTGGGCAATGAGGAGGCGGTCGAATGGGTCGGCGTGCGCGGCGGGGAGTTTTTCGAGGCGGCAGAGTTCGGGGACTTCCAACCCGATGCGGCGGAATCCGTGGTTGGTCTCCAGAGTGCGCGAGAAGTCGGCGAGGTCGCTTTCGATCCTCAGCTTGCCCAGGGCGCGCTTGATGGCGATTTCCCAAAGCGAGACCGTGCTGAAGAGGACTTCGTCCTGCCCGCCGAGAAAGAGCCTGTCCCATGCGTGCGGTAGGCGGGGGTCATTCTGCCGCCACCAGATCAAAACATGGGTATCGAGCAGATAGCGGGTCACGTGAAGAATTCCTTGAGCTCGTCCAGCTCGTCACAAAAGTCGTCGGACCTCCAAATTTTTCCCTTCATATCGCCACGCAGCGTTTTGACGGACTTCGGTTTATTTTCCTCTGCAACCGGCCCAAGCTGGGCGACCGGTTTGCCGCGCTGGGTGATGACGATGCGCCGCCCCGCCCGCGCGTGGCGCAGCAACTTGGAGAGGTGGGTTTTCGCTTCAAGGGCTCCGACCTGGAGCACAGAATCAGCGGGTGTGGTTGGGGATGCGATTGCCATGGAACAATCTTCCGAGAGGTGGTCTTTTTGTCAAGACCATATCAGCGCACCGCCCGGCGGTGTGACAGATCGAGCGTGTTGAGGAGGCGCGGCGGGCGGCGGGCGCGTGATGCCGGGCCTTGAATCTTCCGGGATTCCACCGCAACAGCGTCCCTTTACAATAAAGCCCCGAAACCTTTGGGCCCCGGATGGAATCCTCATCCCAAATCCCGCAGTTGGCTTGTCACGATGATGCGTCTGCCAGCCAATTTTGCGGGCTGAGCGGGTTGTGCCGGCACAGATATCGCTCGAAGGTCTGCCGGACATCCAACAGCGGCGCAGTTCGGGCCGGCCAGCGATGGAGCTTTTTTTGGGATTGGCTGATGGGCGCCCACCACTTTTCTGAGACGGCCGGTTTGAGGGTTTTTTGCCGCCCGCTTTCGTCCTGAAGCCGTCGCATGTGGGCCAATCGCTTCCCGCCCAGCAGCTCATTGATCATGAAGGAGAACGGTGGCAAGGAATATCGGGCGAGTTGTGTGCTGTTTGGATCTTGGGGGGGGAAGCCTTATTGTTTTTGCAAAGCCCCCCGGAGTTCCTCGCGGCGGGCCGCGCGGCGGAAGGCTTTCTCGGCGGCGTCGCGGAAGACGGTCGGCATCGCGAGGTCGGCGGCGGGCGGAGGCTGGTGGGTGTAGCGCAGGGACCCGACCGGTGTCGAGGCCTCGACCGGCTTTCCGGTCGCCTCGTCGATCCAGACTTCGGTCACCGCATGCATCAGTGGGGTGCCAACGGGGATGGACTCTCTCATAAAGTGGAGCAACCGGCGACCGTCGCGCTCGACCACCTCGGCGGGACTTTGGCCTTTGATCCACCACAGGCCGGGGAAGCCCGGGGAGGCGCCGGATTCGTTTTCCGCGACGCGGTCGGATTTGTATTCGAGCACCGAGGCGGATTGGCCGTCCGGGTTGAGGCTGAAGAGGAAGCCTTTGGCGAACCAGTATTCCTCGCGGGTGCCGTCGGAGAAATGAATGATGTCGCGTTTGAGGGTGCCGGCTTTTACAGATTCGATGCGGACCGGCTGGCGAGGGGCGCCTTGGGAGGGGGTGTCGGGCGCGCTGGGCGCGACCGAGATTTCGACGACCCAGGCGGCGCGCTCGGGGACGACGCCCGTCTCGGCGGCCAGCAGGGCGCTTGCGGTCAGGAGAAAGGTGGCGAAAAGGCGGGTGGGGCGCATGAGCGGGGATTTACTCGGTGGGTTTTTCCGATTGCCGGTCCACGACGCGCGCGAGGAACCGGTCGATGGCCAGCGTGGTCCATGTGCGGGATTCCCCCTCGATGATCCACTGATCGGCATTGGCGCCGCCGATGGCGGGGAATTGGCCGGTCTGCACGATGATGTCGGCGAGGAGGTTCCATGTGCGGGTTTGTGAGATCCCGGCGAGGGCGCGGGCGAGGGTTTCGCGGCTGGGCTTGCGGTTTTCGTTGGCGCCGGTGGGGTGCACAGTCTCGCTGAGGCCGGCCATGGCGGCGGGATTGGTGGCTTTCGTCGAGGCGGTCCGGGCGACAAGCGCGGAAGCGAGCGCGGCCGCATCGGAATCGGAGAGTGCGCCGGATCCGTCGGGGTTGGTGGGGAGGTCCCGCAGGAGCGCCTCGAAGACGCGGGCGTGGGGCGAGTTGAGGCTCACGGCGCCCGCGCGCAGGGGCGCTTCGCTTTCAGTCAGGCAGAGAAGGTCGATCAGACCGCCATCGGCCGAGAGCGCGGTAAAAAAGTCCAACGAGCGAAAAGGCAGGTCGCGGCAGGCCATGCCCATCTCGGCCACCGAGCGGAACGGGCGGTTGAGCACGACGGGGCGGTCGGCGGTGTTGGCGTAGGGATTGCCATCGGCGCCGCTGCCCGTGAAAAGGCCCGAGTCGGCGATGCGCCGGATGCTGTCGTTGTCGGTGTATTGGCTGTCGGAGTTGTTATTGCGGGCCAGCAGGGCGGGATAGGCGGAGGAACCGAAGATGCCGGGTGGTTTTAGTTGAACGCTTCCGTTTGCGGGGTCGCCGAAGCCGGTCGATGAGCTGGTATCCGACCAGAGCGAGCCCGCAAACATCCCGGCTGGCGGGTGGTCGAACTGCACCGGCGTGAAGCGCCGCACACGCGGGTCGGTGCGCGCAAACAACGGGCGGTCGTTGAGAAGGGCCGGCGAAAAATCCGGCGGACGCAGCGGCATGGTGGCCGGGTAGCCACCTGCGATCCATTGCTGATAGTTGTTCCGAATCCATGTGTCCGGGTCGTTGTTTCCTGTGAGGAACGAATACCCGCGCCAAACGCCCGGTGCGGCCTCGTATTCGAGCATCATCTGGAATGGGTTGTTGGTGTCCGGGGTGTAGCGGACGATGACGTTGTTTCCCGAGCTGCCGCCGTAAAGCGTCCCGTTGGCGCCGGCAGCCGGCAAATAGTCGGGTAGGCGGAAGCCGGCGTAATTGCCAAGCGCGGCGGGCGCCGAAACCCACTCCATGCCTGCGGCGGTCCCGTTTCCAAGGCCCGCCGAGGCAAGAATGCCGGGCAGGAAAAACGACGGGCTCACGCTCACCGAACTCGCGGGGATGGCAAAGTCCTGGGTGGTTCCGGCCACGTTGCGGGTGACGACCCGCACCGACCCGCGCACGGTCAGCCGCAGCGCCGGGGTCTGGCCGGACGGCGGTGCCTGATGCGGGTTCCAAAGGTTCGCCAGGAAATAAATGGCGACACGGTTGGCGGGGTTGTCGGGGCTTTTGCCGGCGACGGCCTTGAATTGCGCGAGGCCGGGCAGGCTCTCAATGCCGACGGCTTCCCAGGCCGCGCCCGCCCGGTCGATTCCGATGGCGGTGGGGATCGAGTCGGCGTCCCATTGATCGATGAGGTTGGCGCCGATCTGGAGGATCTGCAGGTCGCTGTCCGCCTCGATGAGGCTGTCGAAAACGAGACTGCCCCCTCCGCCTGTGCCGCCGCCACCATCCTTGCCTGTCGAACCCGTGAGGATGCCCGCTTTGAGCAACTCGAAAAAATTCGGGTCCCGGTTCTCCGCCGCGACCTGGGCGAGGGTCTTGATCGCGGGCGTGCCGCCGCCCGTGCCCGCAGTGTAGTTCCAGCGTTTGGCCGCGTTGTCCCATGCAAGGCCGAAGCAACTTTCGATGGCCGCCGCATTTGCTGTGACCGGGCCGCCCGCCCCGATCCATGCCATTTTTGCCAGTGAGAAACGGGTGTTGACGAGGGGCGCGCCGCTGCGGATTTGGGTGGGGTAAGATGAACCGTCGTCGCGGTAGCGGGTGAGGGTCAGGTTCCCCGGGGCGCGGACGCGGGGGAGGAAGCGGTTGGCTTTCGCGGGATCATTGGCCTCAGCGGCGTAAGCGACGGAGCTGCCGGATGGCGTTTCCGGCGACCACGATGGCGCGGCGACCTCGCGGGAGAAATGGGTCAGAAACGGCAATGCGGGCGCCAGCGCGGGCACGTCGCGCGTGGCGAAGCGGATGAGGTCCTGCCGCGTGGCGAAGTGCCGGTTACCGGCACCGGCTTCGAGGAACCCGCGGGTGGAGGCATCCGTGACAAGCCCGGGGTAGTCCGAGAGGTTCGTGTGGCGGAAGGCCATGAGGCTATCCACCGCTGCCGGGGAGACTCCCAGGGCGGTGAGGTCGGCTGCGGCCTGTGTGCCGCGCAAGGCCGCCCGATCGGCAGAGGAAAGCGAGGCGGGAAACCCGGCAACATTCGCGTCGAGGAGTCCGCCGACCTCATAAACATGGAAAGCAAAGCGGGCGATGGCGTCGGCGTGGGGGGCGGCCTGCACGGTGCCATCGGCGCGGAGGTAGAGCCACGACGGCGCGGTCGAGGCCGTGAAGGATTTATTGCCCGAGACAAGGCGCGGCGCGTCCCATCGCGCGGGTTCGATCCGCCGCCCATTGCGTGCGGGGTCGGCGGAGGAGTGGGTGGCGGTGGTTCCGTTGAAGGACAGGCTCTGCCAGACGAGGCCCGCAAAATCCGCGTCCGAGGCCAGCGCGGAGGCCACCTCGCGGACCGGATAGGCGGGTGGCGCGTCGAGGATGGCGACACCTTGGACGGTGTCCGATGTCGTGTTGGCCGAGAGGGCTTGCAGGAGGCGGCCTGCAAGCCAGTCCTCGGCGCCGCGCGCGGCGTCCGCGGTCTGGTGGTTGCGGGCGCGGGCGGACTCGGCGCCGAGGTTCGAGGTTGCGAGCGAGAAGAACGCGACCACCGCGAACGTCACCAGCACGAGCAGCGCCAGGGTTATGACCAGCGCCATGCCGCGGGATTTCAAAGCGCGCGATATTTTTGAATGACGTTTCACAGGAGGGGGATGCGTTTTTGGAAAACCCGCAGGCCCTGCCCGGCGACCGCAGGCAGCGAGGGGGCTTTGGAAACCAGGCTCTCCCAGTAACCGGGCAGGTCGCGCATTTGCGCCTGGCTGGATGGGTCGGCAAGCGCGTCGCGCACGGCCTCCACCCCGGTGGCACCAAGTTTGGCCAGCGAGATGTCGTCGAGGGTGGCCATGCAAACAATCAGCGCCCGCACGCGCGGGGTTCCATCCGCGGGGTCGGGCACCGGCGGCAGCAAGGCCGACCAGCCGCCCGGGACTGTGGATCCATGATAGTCGCCGCCCGCCGCGACGGCCGCCCCCGGTGGCGGTTGCAGGGCGAGCGAACCATCCACGAACTCGAAGAGCACGAGCCCGCGCACGATTCCGCCCGCCACCGGCGTCGGCGGATACGAACTGCCCTGACGGGCCTGAACAGCGGAGTCGAGCGGGTTGGATGCGCTGGCGGCGGCGGGCGCGTAGCCACGCCAGATCGTGCCATTATTCGACCACCAACTCACCGCAAGAAATCGTGGCGCGGCATCGGAGGGCGAGCCGGTTGATGCGGGGCCCCGCCCATGAACGAGAAAAGCCAGGTCGTCCATTTCGGGCGGGGGATTCGTTTTGACTAACACAGCGGCTCCTCCGGTCCGCGCGGCATGGGTGAAGTCGGCCTCGAGGGCATCGAGCGCGCGGCGCGCGGCGCTGGTCTGCTCGATGCCGCGCGTCGCGGTGCCGGTCGAGCGCATCGTCTGGTCCACAATCTGGAGCAGCATCACAGAAAGCAGCGCCAGCACCGCCACGGCGACCAGCAACTCGAGGATCGTAAAAGCTTGCAAGCGCGGACGGAGATTCATCGGGGGAAAAACGTAATGGCGCTGCTCGCGCTTCCCTCGGCGCCCTGCCACGAGCCCGAACTGAACGTCGCGGATGAGGGCCAGGCGGTGCGGATGACCGCGCGCGCGGGCGCGAACCGGCTTGCGGGCGGCTCGATATCGAGCCGGGCCGCCACAGCTCCCTGGCCGTGCAAGGCCGGAGTTCCCGTTGCCGTGAATGGCGGGAGGGCAAACGATTGCGGGGTGTTGAGTTGGTAGGTGAATGTCGAGTTCCCGATAGTGAACGAAAAATTCGTGCCGTCGGCCGTGGCCGCCGACCGGAGCGATTCGGCGATCGAGCGTTCGGTCATCGACACCGCGTTGCGCACACCCGACTCGCGCACCGATTTGAGCCCCACCGGCAGCAACGCCACGATGCCCAGAAACGCGAAGGCCACGATCCCGATGGCCATCGAAACTTCAACCAACGAGAAACCGGCGGATGGGCGGAGGGAGGGATTCATCTGACACGGAGGGTCGAGGGCTGGGCGATGCTGCCATCGAGAATCACGGCGAGTTCCTGCGCGTTGGCGGGCACATCGGTGCCGCGGGCCTGCCGCAGCGCGAGGCCGATTGCGGGGTTGAAGCCATCCGCCGGGGCCGGGGAGCCCGTCAATGTCGCCTCGCCGCGTGGCGTGAAGGTGATCGTGCGGGAAAATGTCACGCCGCCATTGGTGATCGAGGCGCCTGCTGTCGAAGTCGCCACATCGGCAAGGAGCGCGGCGCGGGCCGGTTCCAGCAGCCCGCTGGTCTCATTCCGCAGCTCGGCGAAGGGGCGCAGCGCGATGCCGGGGAATTTGGAAGCACGCCCCAGCGGAACAAGGTTGGCTACAGCCGGGTTCATGCTCGCATCGCGGGACTGGAAGGCCGCCACCAGCAACTCCAGTTTCCCCGCATTTGTGCGGGTCGCGAAGCCCAGCCAGACCGGGCTCTGCCTGGCCACCGCCTCCATGCGGGCGGACTCGATGGCGGCCACGATTTCATTGCCCGCCGCGCCGACTCCCTGGGATGAGACCATGCTTTGAAAGCCCGGCACCGCAAACGCCGCCAGAATGCCAACGATGGCCACCACTACGAGCAACTCGATGAGACTGAATGCCCTCATGGTGCAAGCTCGATCCGCAGCCGCAGGAAGCGGCGGGGGGTGGTGGTGAGGTCGGCGGAGTCGCTGAAAGTGTAGGCCGAGCCGGGTGTGAGGCTGGCGGTGATGTCGGTCGCGGACCAGGCGGCGAGGTCGCTGGAGGCCTCGACGAAGTAGCGCAGGCCGGTGGTCACGGCGGGTGTAAAGTTGAGGGTGAGGTGGTTTCCGCTGGTGGCGAGGGACAGATCGGTCGGATCGGTCGGATCAGTCGGATCATTGCCCAGGGCATACTCGAGCAGGTTGGCCGCGCCGTCGGCGTCGGGGTCGGC
>Ga0114939_10001156_pt1 | contig 21225 bp, 14 predicted proteins | sample AshMeaCrysSpring_FD_87196 | JGI IMG/M metagenome (GOLD analysis project Ga0114939, IMG submission 87196) | Groundwater microbial communities from Big Spring, Nevada to study Microbial Dark Matter (Phase II) - Ash Meadows Crystal Spring | ecosystem: Environmental > Aquatic > Deep subsurface >...
ACTTCCCCGAGGCCGCGGCGCTCGCGCGGCGCGTGCCGGCAGCGCGACCGGGCCGCATCGAGGCAGGGCAGGTCGATTACGTGCGCAACCTGCCTTCGCGAGACAAAGAGGTCCTGCAGGTGGACACGCTGGTTGTCGGGAACGGCTGTGCGTCGAACGGCGCCACGCAGGGCTTCATGACCACGCTCGCCGAGGTGTATCCGACGTTCGTCGCCCAGAACAAGGGTCGGCCCAATCTGACCGGGCTGCCGATGTCCCCGGTCGCGAAAGGCTTCTTCCAGGAGGAGGGACCCGACCTACTCGGGACATACCTGCCGAAGGCGGTCGACATCATGCCGCTGCCGACGTGGATCCAGCTCGGCGTCGCCCTCTCGGTGCTGTTCAGCGCGATGGCGCTCTGGCACCGCTTCCGTCTGTGGCGCATCGATGCCGACCGCGTGAAGATCGAGAGCGAGGTTCCTGCGCTGTTCGGGCACGGCGTCACGGTAGGCGAGATCGCCGACATGACGCCCGACCCGCGGCATGCGACGCCCGCGGCCCGCGCCGAGCTCGACGCGGTACTGCAGCGACTGTCCTCGCTCGGTGAACGCTGCCGGAAGCAGTCGCTTTCGGTGCTCGTGCCGATGGGCCAGGAGATGGCGTACCGCTACCAGGAAACGCTCATCCAGGATCTGCTCCACGCGCTGCGCATCTACCGCCAGAAGCTGCGGTCGTGAGCACCGTACGCCGCTGCGCCGCTCGGGCGCCAGCGCGAACGAAAAGGGCGGCGCCGCCTGAGCATCCGCCGCCCGATGTCCTTGCGTTGGTCGGGGACTACTTCAGAACCGTCTTCAGCAGCTTGCCCATCTCCGCGGGATTGCGCGTGACCTTGATGCCGCACGCGTCCATCACCTCGAGCTTCTCCTGCGCCGTGCCCTTGCCGCCGGAGATGATCGCGCCCGCATGGCCCATGCGCTTCCCGGGCGGTGCCGTGACGCCGGCGATGAAGCCGACCACGGGCTTGCGCATGTTGTCCTTCGCCCAGAGCGCTGCGGTCTCCTCGTCCGAGCCGCCGATCTCGCCGATCATGATGACGGCATCCGTATCGGGGTCGTCGTTGAAGAGCTTGAGCACGTCGATGTGCTTGAGGCCGTTGACCGGGTCGCCGCCGATGCCGACCGCGCTCGACTGGCCGAGGCCCATCTCCGTCACCTGCGCGACCGCCTCGTAGGTGAGCGTGCCGGAGCGTGACACGACGCCGATGCGCCCCTTGCGGTGGATGTGGCCGGGCATGATGCCGATCTTGATCTCCTCGGGCGTGATCACGCCCGGGCAGTTCGGGCCCACGAGCATCGTGCGGCGGTTCTCCTTGCGCATGCGGTCGCGCACCTCGATCATGTCGCGCACCGGAATGCCCTCGGTGATGCAGATGACGAGGTCGAGGTCTGCCTCGACCGCTTCCCAGATCGCCGCTGCCGCGCCCGGCGGCGGCACGTAGATCACGCTCACGTTCACGCCGCTCTTCGCCTTGGCGTCCCTCACGCTCGCGAAGATCGGCACGCCCTCGAACTCCTCGCCCGCCCGCTTCGGGTTCACGCCCGCGACGAAGCAGTTCTTGCCGTTCGCGTACTCGCGGCACATGCGCGTGTGGAACTGCCCGGTCTTGCCCGTGATGCCTTGCGTGACGACGCGGGTGTTCTTGTTGATCAGGATCGACATGATTGGCCCCCGCTCTTCAGTGCTTGCCCTTGGCCGCGGCGACCACGCGCTCGGCGGCCTCGGCCATGTTGTCCGCCGAGATGATCGGCAGCCCGGAATCGGCGAGGATCTTCTTGCCGATGTCCTCGTTGGTGCCCTTCATGCGCACGACCAGAGGCACGGAGAGATGCGTCACCTTCGCGGCCTCGACGACGCCGGTGGCGATCACGTCGCACTTCATGATGCCGCCGAAGATGTTGACGAGTATCGCCTTGATGTTCGGATTGCTGAGCATCAGCTTGAAAGCCTCGGTCACCTTCTCGGTGGTGGCACCGCCGCCGACGTCGAGGAAGTTCGCCGGACTTGCCCCGTAGAGCTTGATGGTGTCCATCGTCGCCATCGCGAGGCCGGCGCCGTTCACGAGGCACCCGATGTCGCCGTCGAGCGAGATGTACGAGAGGTCGTGCTTGGACGCCTCGACCTCCGCCGGGTCCTCCTCGTCGAGGTCGCGCATCGAGACGATCTCGGGATGGCGCATGAGCGCGTTCGAATCGAAGTTCATCTTGGCGTCGAGCGCCACCACGCGGCCGTCGCCGGTGAGGATCATCGGATTGATCTCGGCGAGCGAGGCGTCGCAGTCCCAGAACGCCTTGTAGAGCCCCTGGAGCGTCGCGCGCGCCTGCGGCACGGCGGCTTCCGGCACGCCTATCTTGCGCGCGATGTCGTCCGCTTCGGCGTCCTTGAGGCCGGTCGCCGGATCGATCATCACCTTGTGGATCTTCTCGGGGGTCTTGGCGGCGACCTCCTCGATGTCCATGCCGCCCTCGCTCGAGGCCATCAGCACGACCTTCTGCGTGCCGCGGTCGACGACCATGCCGACGTAGAGCTCCTTCTTGATGTCGGCGCCCTCCTCGATCAGCAGCCGCCGCACCTTCTGGCCCTGCGGCCCGGTCTGATGCGTGACGAGCTGCATGCCGAGGATCTTGCCGGCGAGGTCGCGCACCTCATCGACGGACTTCGCGAGCTTCACGCCGCCGCCCTTGCCGCGGCCGCCGGCGTGGATCTGCGCCTTCACCACGCACACCTTGGTGCCGAGCGTCTGCGCCGCGTTCACCGCCTCGTCGACGGAGAAGCAGGCGATACCCTTCGGCGTCGGCACTCCGTACTTGCGCAGGATCTCCTTCGCCTGATACTCGTGGATCTTCATCTCATTCCCTTCTTCGGCAAGCGCGAACGTTCGACAGTCGTGGAGGGGGCTACTCCGCGCCGGTGCGTGCGGCGCGATACCAGCGCGGGTAGTAGCGGCGGACCGCCTCGCCATGGGTCTCCAGGGCGTGGCAGCGGTCGAGCTGGAAAGGCTTGTGCCCGCGATCCTCGTTGTCGCGGACCTCGCCGGCGAAGGTCTGCATGGCGATCGTCGGCAGCTGCGCGACGAGCTCGCTCATGTGGCTGCAGCCGAGCGTGCCGCCGAGCCGTTCGCGCAGCGCCTTGCGGAAGCCGTGCATGAGGTTGAGACCGACGAGCTTGCCGTATCCGGGCGCGATCGAGCTGCACAGCGCGTCGTAGGGCGCGCCGTCGATGACCGCTTCGGCGGCGACCACTTTGAACTCCCGGTCGATGGTGATGCGCACCAGCATGTCGTGCACCGGCGTGCCGGCGGGTCGCGTGCCGCTCGACAGCCAGTAGTCGTGCGGCTTCACGTCGGTCAAGTGCGCCTCGATGTCCCACAGACCGTCGGCGCGGCGGTAGCCCGCGAAGCTCACGCGGCGCGAGTGCGTGAGCGTGCGCAAGGCGGACGGCGGCGGCAGCGGCATGAGCGCGAAGGTCAGGCGTTGCGCGCGGAGGCGGCGCCGCGGCGTGACCGACGGCGCCTGAAAAGTTTTCGGAGCGGGCGGAGTCTAGCACAGGCCCCCCGCTGCGCTGCGTTGCCGCATCGCCGCTGCGACACGCCACTGGAAGCGTTCGACGACATCCCGCCGGGGCCGCCGCTGCCGGCACCTCCTCCCGCGATAGCGACTAAAGTTCGCTTCTCGCGAGCCGGCGCGGCGTGGCGGCCGCGAAGACCGAAGGAGACAAGCACCGATGCGCTACCTGCTCGCCCTCGACCAGGGCACCACCAGCTCGCGCGCGATCGTGTTCGGCGAGGACGGCGCGGTGCGCGCCTCCGCCCAGGGCGAGCTCGCGCAGCACTTCCCGCAGCCGGGCTGGGTCGAGCACGACGCCGAGGAGATCTGGTCGACGCAGCTGCGGACCGCCACCGACGCCCTGCGCGCGGCCGGGCTCGGCGCGCAGGACATCGCCGCGATCGGGATCGCGAACCAGCGCGAGACGACCGTCGTGTGGGAGCGGGCCACGGGTCGACCCATCCACCGGGCGATCGTGTGGCAGGACCGCCGCACCGCCGTGCGCTGCGACGCCCTGAAGCAGGCCGGACACCTCGACCTCGTGCGCGAGAAGACGGGCCTCGTCATCGACCCCTACTTCTCGGCGACGAAGATCGAGTGGCTCCTGGACAACGTCCCCGGCGCGCGGGCGCGCGCAGCAGCGGGCGAGCTCGCCTTCGGCACGATCGACAGCTGGCTCGTGTGGAAGCTCACCGGGGGCCGGGTCCACGTCACCGATCCCTCGAACGCCTCGCGCACGTCGCTCTACAACCTCGCCACCGGTGCCTGGGACGACGAGCTGCTCGCGCTCTTCCGCGTGCCGCGTGCGCTGCTGCCCGAAGTGCGGCCGTCGTCGGGGAGCTTCGGCGAGAGCGTTCCGGCATTGCTCGGGTCGAGCCTGCCGATCGCAGGGATCGCAGGCGACCAGCAGGCCGCGCTCTTCGGGCAGGCGTGCACCGCGCCCGGCATGGCGAAGAACACCTATGGCACCGGCTGCTTCATGCTCATGCACACGGGCACGGAGCGCATCGCCTCGCATGCGGGGCTGCTCACCACCGCGGCGGCGCAGGTCGGCGCGCGGGAGTACGCGCTCGAAGGCAGCGTGTTCATCGCCGGCGCCGTCGTGCAGTGGCTGCGCGACGGACTCGGCATCGTCGAGTCCGCGGCACAGATCGAGTCGCTCGCGAAGTCGGTCCCGGATGCCGGCGGCATCGTGATGGTCCCGGCGTTCGCGGGGCTTGGCGCGCCGCACTGGGACGCATTCGCACGCGGCGCCGTGCTCGGCATCACGCGCGGGACGAAGGCGGCGCATTTCGCGCGCGCGGCCCTCGAATCGATCGCGTTCCAGTCGGCGGACGTGCTCACCGCGATGGAGCGCGACGCAGGGATGAAGCTCGCGGAGCTGCGGGTGGACGGCGGCGCCGCCGCGAACGACTTGCTCATGCAGTTCCAGGCCGACCTCCTCGGCGTGCCGGTCGTGCGCCCCCAGACGGTCGAGACGACGGCGCTCGGCGTCGCCTATCTCGCCGGTCTCGCGACCGGCGTGTGGCGCGATCTGCCGCAGATCGCGATGCAGTGGCAGCGCGCGCGCGTGTTCGAGCCGCAGATGGGACGCGACGAGGCGCAGGCGCGCATGGCCGGATGGAGTCGGGCGGTCGAGCGCGCGAAGGGCTGGGAGCGCAGGTAGCCTGCCGCGCTTGCTCTGCGCGGGCGGCGCTCGCCGTCGTCGCGGGCGCAGTACGCCTCGCCGCCGATTTGCCGCGGCGCGTGCCGAGCGGGTAAATTCGGCCGGAGGAGGAATCACCCTTGAATGCCCCGACCTATACGACAGAAAACCTCCGCACCGTGGCTCTGGTCGGCCACGGCTTCGCCGGCAAGACCAGCCTCGCCGAAGCGCTGCTCGCCAAGAGCGGGATGATCGGCGCCGCGGGCTCGGTGGACCGCGGCACCACCGTATGCGACTTCGACCCGCTCGAGAAGGACTACAAGCACTCGCTGCGCGCATCGCTCTGCCATGTCGACTACAAGGGCACGCGCGTCCACCTGATCGACACGCCCGGCTATCCGGACTTCATCGGCCAGGCGATCGGCGCGCTCGACGCGGTCGAGACCGTCGCCGTGGTGGTGAGCGCGGCCGCCGGGATCGAGCTCGTGACGGCGCGCATGATGGAATGGGCCAAGGAGCGCAACCTCTGCCGGATGATCGTGGTGAACAAGATCGACCACGAGAACGTCGACCTGCCGGGCCTGCTCGCGCAGCTGCAGGAGACGTTCGGCAAGGAATGCCTGCCGATCAACCTGCCCGCCGAGGGCGGTGCGCGCGTCATCGACTGTTTCGCGAACGAGAAGGGCGACGCCGATTTCCTCTCCGTCGCCGATGTCCACCGGATGGTGATCGAGCAGATCGTGGAGGTCGACGAGGAGGCGATGAACCGCTACCTCGAGGAAGGCGAGGCCGACCCGGCGACCCTGCACGCGCCGCTCGAGAAGGCGCTGCGCGAAGGGCACATCGTTCCGGTGTGCTTCGCTTCGGCGCGTACGGGCGCCGGCGTGGGCGATCTGCTCGAGGTCTTCGCGCGCCACCTGCCGAGCCCGGCCGAGGGCAATTCGCCCCTGTTCTTCCGCGGCACGGGCGAAGGCGAGAGCTTCCGCTCCGAGCCGGATGCCGCCAAGCACGTGCTCGCGCACGTCTTCAAGGTCGTGAACGACCCCTACGTCGGCAAGATCGGCATCTTCCGCGTGCACCAGGGGACGATCTCCAAGGACACGCAGCTCTACGTCGGCGAGGGCAAGAAGGCGTTCAAGGTCGGCCACCTGCTCGCGCTGCAGGGGAAGGACCAGGTCGAGGTGCCGCGGCTCGTGCCCGGCGACATCGGCGCCGTGGCCAAGGTGGACGAGATCACGTTCGACTGCGTGCTGCACGACTCGCACGACGAGGACGAGATCCGCATGAAGCCGCTCGAGTTCCCGCAGCCGATGTTCGGGCTGGCGATCGAGCCGAAGCGGCGCGGCGACGAAGGCCGCATCTCCGAGATCCTCAACAAGATGGCGGCCGAGGACCCCACCTTCACGGTCGAGCACGACGTCGCGATGAACGAGACCGTGATCCGCGGTCTCTCCGAGCTGCACCTGCGCTCGATACTGGAGCGCATGAGCTCGCAGTTCAAGCTCGAGGTCTCGACGCGGCCGCCGCGCATCCCCTATCGCGAGACGATCACCGCCAATGCCGAGGGCCATGCGCGTCACAAGAAGCAGACCGGCGGCGCCGGGCAGTTCGGCGAGGTCTACCTCAAGGTCGAGCCGCTGCCGCGCGGCTCGGGGTTCGAGTTCGTCGACCAGGTGAAAGGCGGCGTGATCCCGAACCAGTTCATCCCGGCCGTGGAGAAGGGCGTGCGCGAGGTCATGGAGTCCGGGCACCTCGCCGGTTACGCGATGCAGGACGTGCGCGTCATCGTCTACGACGGCAAGCATCATCCGGTGGACTCCAAGGAGGTCGCCTTCGTCTCCGCCGGTCGCAAGGCGTTCCTCGATGCGCTGGAGAAGGCACGCCCGATCGTGCTCGAGCCGATCGTCTCGGTCGAGATCGTCGCGCCGGACGCGAACATGGGCGACATCACCGGGGACCTCTCCGGTCGTCGCGGTCAGGTCACCGGCACGCGCAATCTGGCCGGCTCGCAGATGGCCATCACCGGCATCGTGCCGCTCGCGGAGCTCGACGGCTATGCCAACCGGCTGAAGTCGATCACGGCGGGTCGGGGGGCGTACTCGATGCAGCTCTCGCACTACGAGCCGGTGCCGCCGCCCGTGCAGCGCGAACTGGCGGCGACCTACCAGGCGAAGCGCAAGCACGCGGAGGAGGAGTAGCGATTCGCCTCCGATCCTCTGCTCGGCAAGCGCGTTCTCGCACGAACACGAGTCGGCGGAGGCCGCACCCCCACCCTGACCCTCCCCCTACGAGGGGTAGGGAAAGCCGCTCCTTCCCCCCGAGGGGGAAGCCCGGGATGGGGCTTCGCCGCTCGCCCCCGCCCTAGAGCTGCCCTAGCTGCACCCCGTTGGTGAGCGCCCCTTCCACCACGAGATTCGTCGCGGTGGTCGAGCTCGCCGCAGGACGCGCGCAGGACACGGCCGCCTCGCCGTGTCCTGCGATGTCCCCATGCGCCGCGCGAGGTTGAGCGCCAGTTGCGCTTGCGGTGCGTCCACGCGCGACCGAGGCGTCGCTGTGGCGCCGCTGCAACAGTCATGCACCGTCGCGGGTCAACGACGGAAAAACTTCGCGCGTTTCGAGACCGCCGTCTTTCCCTCGTGCGCGCGTTTTCCCAGAATCCCCGATCATGTCCCTCACTCGCGAGCATCTCGAGTCCGGCTTCATGCGGAGCCTGTTTGCGGCGCACCCCGCGAGCGGCCGCTGCCTGACCGACGAGGAGCACGCCGCCTCGATCGCCGCCCTGCTCGACGACTATTGCCCGGAGTGCGACATCTGGGTGTTCGGCTACGGATCGCTGGTGTGGAACCCGCTGTTCGACTTCGTGGAGCGACGCTGCGCGACCCTCTACGGCTACCATCGCCGCTTCTGCCTCTGGTCGATCGGCAGCCGCGGCACGCCGGAATGTCCGGGACTGGTCCTCGGCCTCGACCGCGGCGGCGCCTGCCGCGGTGTCGTGTTCCGCATCGCGCGGGCGCGCGCGAGCCGCGAGCTGCTTCTGCTCTGGCGCCGCGAGATGGTGATCGGGGCCTACGAGCCGCGCTTGACGACCGTGCGCGACGCGTCCGGGCGCGAGATCCGCGCCATCGCCTTCGTCGTGCGCCGCGAGCACGGTTCCTATGCGGGCCGGCTGCCCACGCAGCGGGTCGCGGAGACCATGTCCGTCGCCCGCGGCGCACTCGGACCGAGCTCCGAGTACCTGCAGCGCACCGTCGAGGCTCTGGCGGCGCACGGCATCCGGGACGCCCATCTCTTCGACCTGCACCGGCGGGTTTTCGGGGAGACGCAGGCCCTGCACCAGGTCGCCTGACCAGGCACTCGAGTCGCGCCCTGGCCCTGCGCGCAGGTGCGCTTCCGCGCCATGGCACGCCGCGAGCACGGGACGCTTGCGAACCGCCGCGGGTCGCTCACGCCGGGCTCACGGGCGTCCGCGGCTAGAATCCGCCCAGACCAGAACCCGAACAGGTAGGTGCCGGTGGCGAGCGTCTCGCAGCCTGCCGCCCGAGTATCCACGCCTCCGAGCCGGCTCCCGGCGCTCACCCTCGGCGCGCTCGGCGTCGTCTTCGGCGACATCGGAACGAGCCCCCTCTACGCCTTCAAGGAGGCGTTCAGCGGCGCGCACGCCATCCCGATGACCACGGACAGCGTCTACGGCGTCCTGTCCATGATCTTCTGGGCGGTGACGCTCATCGTCTCCATCAAGTACGTCTCGTTCGTCCTGCGCTTCGACAACAACGGCGAAGGCGGCGTGCTCGCCCTGCTCGCGTACGCGACGCGGCTAACGCGCCGCAACCCGACCATGCAGTGGTGGGTGGCGGTGATCGCGGTCTTCGCCGCCTCGCTCTTCTATGGCGATGCCGTGATCACGCCGGCGATCTCCGTGCTCTCGGCCGTCGAGGGCCTCGCCGTCGCCACGCCCGCGCTGGAGCACTGGATCGTGCCGACCACGCTTGCGATCCTCGTCGCGCTGTTCGCACTGCAGAGCCGCGGCACCGCCGGCGTCGGCAAGCTATTCGGCCCGATCTCGCTCGTCTGGTTCCTCACGCTCGCCGCGCTCGGCGTGCACAGCATCCTGCAGTCGCCGCACATCATCGGCGCCATCGACCCGCGGCATGCCCTCGCCTTCGTGGTGCAGCATCCGCACCTCGCCTTCCTCGCGCTCGGGGCGGTGTTCCTGACCCTGACGGGCGGCGAAGCGTTGTATGCCGACATGGGCCACTTCGGTCGCGCGCCGATCCGCGTGAGCTGGTTCGCGATCGTGTTCCCGTGCCTGATGCTCAATTACCTCGGGCAGGGCGCACTGGTACTGCGCGATCCGGAGGCGGCGAAGAACCCGTTCTACCTGCTCGCGCCGGAAGCGCTGCTGCTGCCGCTCGTCGCCCTCGCGACCGCGGCGACCGTGATCGCGTCGCAGGCGGTCATCTCCGGCGCGTTCTCGGTCACGCAGCAGGCCTCCCGCCTGGGCTACCTGCCGCACATTCCCGCGAAGCACACCTCGGAATCGGAGCGCGGGCAGATCTACATCCCGCAGATCAACTGGGTGATGCTCGTGGTCGTCGTCATGCTGGTGCTCGAGTTCGGCTCGTCGAGCGCGCTTGCCGCCGCCTACGGTATCGCCGTCTCGGCGACCATGCTGCTCGAGACCGGCCTCGTTGCCGTCGTCGCCTACGTCATGCTGCCCAAGTGGCGCGTGCCGCTCGTGATCGCGCTCGCGGCGGTCGGGTTCGTCGAGCTCATGTTCGTCGCTTCGAACTCGACGAAGATCCTCGCCGGCGGCTGGTTCCCGCTCGTGTGCGGCCTCGGCGTCTTCACCCTGCTCACGACGTGGAAGCGCGCCACCGCGGTCATCCGGGCCGACGAGGATCGCAAGCGCGTCCCGCTGAAGGGCTTCTTCGAGATGCTCGGCGATTCAGTGCCGACCGTTCCCGGCACCGCGATCTATCTCTCGTCCGACCCCGACGCTGTGCCCGTCACGCTCCTCCACAACCTCAAGCACAACAAGGTGCTCCACGAGCGCATCCTGTTCGTCTCCATCGGCACGGAGGACGTGCCGCGACTGCGCGACGCGGAGCGCACCGAGGTGGAGGTGCTCGTGCCGAAGCGCCGCTACCTCGTGAAGCTGCGCTACGGGTTCATGGAGGACCCGGACGTGCTGCGCGGCCTCGAGCTGCTCGAGCGGCACGGCCTGCGCTTCGACCTGATGGACACGACGTTCTTCCTCGGCAAGGCGACCATCGCCGCACCCGAGAAGCGCGGTCTCTTCACCTGGCGCCGCAGCCTCTTCCGCTGGATGCAGCGGAACAGCCCCGGCGCGGCGGAGTACTTCCGCCTGCCGGCCGACCGGGTGATCGAGCTCGGGACGCGGGTGACGGCGTGAGGGCATCCGCCCTGCGATGGCGCTAGGAGAAGTAGCGCCTCGCAAGCGCACCGCGCCACTCGTCCCCGAAGACCAGGTCGCACACCACTCGTTCGCCTTCCCAGCTCACGAGCTCCAGCTCACCCGCCTGCTTCAAGCAACCGCTCCGGTACATCTCGGTCAGCCTCGCGAGCAGCTTCTGCTTGTAGACGGTGTCCTCGGTGTTCTTGAGCTGCAGGCCCTTCGTCTCCATGACGACGAGCGTTTGCGAGGCATCGGCTTCCAGCTTCGCGAACACGAAGTCCGGATAGACCTTGTCCCGTCGCCAGCCCTGTAGCCCGTATTGCGTCTTGGCGACGTTGCGGTGCCACCACTTCAACGCGGACTGCGCGTCGAGATAGCAGGCGAACTCGGTCTCCAGACGATTACCGACGCTGCCCTCGAAGACGGGCTGCAGCAGGCTCTTTCGGACCGGCTCGCCGTCGGGCCGGAAGAGCGGCCGACTGCCCGGCGGGACCGCCTCTTCGACCAGCGTCGGCAGCTCGTAATCCAGCGTGTCGGCGACGAGGGAGAACGCTATCGTGCCCGCCGCGACCAGCGACTCGAAACGGCCCTCTGCGAGCCGGTCGCGCTCCGCGATGCAGCCGCGCCGCAACGCCTCGACCAGCGACGCACTCGACCCTGCGATCTTCGCCTCCGAGTGGCCGCGCGCAAGCAGCGCCGCGACGCATTCCTCGACCCACTGCCAAAGCAGCCAGGGGTTCGGTACGACGTCGGTCAGCGCCCGGACGATGCGGGCGCGATCGAGTGGTGCATCGCTGCTCGAAACCGCCGCGACCACCGGGAACGCGCCCTCCTCGAGTACCTCGAGGCCCATGCGGATCAGCGCCTCGCAGGCCGCCTGCGCGTCTGGCGCCCAATCGCCGATCAAGGCGCCCACATCGACCTGCGGCCAGTCGAGCCCGCCGAGGATGTCGCTGTCGTAGGCGAGCTCGCGACGGCCTTTGCCGTCCAGGATCGAGACGCGCGGGAGGAAGATGCGCACCGACGCGAGCTCCGCCGGACGCCTGCGCTCCCGGGCCTGCCGGCCCTCCGCGTCGCCGCTCACGCGGACGTTCGACGCGAGGTCGCCCATGCCCTCCTCTTCGAGCGACTTCTTCACCGCGGCGATCACGTCCGCAGTGCGCGCATCGTTGCAGTAGACGTAGCACTCGTTGAGCGCTGCGGACGACGTCTTGAGCGTCTGTGGCTGCCGCAGGATGCGGCCGACGAGCTGCGTGAGCGCGGCCTGCTGCCGCCCCGCCGCCAGCGCGCACAGGACGTAGGCGAACGGGCAGTCCCAGCCCTCCTGCAGAGCCTGCTTGGTAATGATCGCCTGCACTTTGTTCGCAGGCGACAGCAGATCCAGATTCTCCGGCTGCTTCAGCTCGTCCTTCTCGGATGTCTTCTCCGCGATCTGCGCGGCGCCGAAACCGAGCTGCTGCAGATGCGCGCGCGCGTCCTCGGCGTGGATGAAGCCGAGGTCCCGCTGCTCCTTCCCGGTCCGCTCGACCTGCACGAGGAGGATCGGCCGGATGTAGCGCAGCGTCTCCTCGTTCAGCCGCTCCGCCTCGGCGTCGAGCGCACGCAGCTTCTCGACCGCCGCGGTCAGGCAGCTCTTCCAATCCGCCCATGGACGCACGTCGATGTTGATCGGCAGCTTGATCATCTCGGCGTCGTCGAGGTCGGTGCCGCGCACGTCGACCAGGATGTTCGAGCCGTGGCCGCGCCGCCCGTCGGGCGTCCGCGGTGTCGCGGAAAGCTCCAGCACGAGCGAAGGGTTGAACCCGTCGATGGTGGCGAGCGCCGTCTCGGTGTAGGTGTGGTGCCCCTCGTCGATCACGACCATCGGCCGCCAGGCACGCAGGACGTTGCCGAGCGAGTCCTTGATGATCGAGCCCCGCTGCGCGCGCGCCTCCTCCTGGGACGTGCCGATGGGCGCGTAGACGTCGAGGTTCGGCACCCGCTCCAGCCAGGCCCAGTGCGCGTCGAGATCGTCCTCGCGCGGGAAGAAGCCGTGGACGTCGCCGCGGTCCCGGAACAGGCGCAGCGTCTCCCGCGACTGCCGCGCCGCCGACTGCAACATCAGGACGATGACGACGAGGTGGGTCTCGACGTCCGTGCGGTTGAGCGGCGTCTGCTTCTCCAGCACCTTGACGCGGCCGGCGCCGGCGGTGTTCAGCATCTGCCGGTACGGGTGGTCGCGATCGCGCAGCGCCTTCAGGGTCTGACGATAGATGGCCTCGTTCGGCACCACCCAGACCACGAGCCCGGTGGTGCGCCGGTAGAAGATCGCGAACGCCGACGCGACCGCAGCCGAGGCGAGCAGCGTCTTGCCGCCGCCCGTGGGGACCTTGAGGCAGACGTTGGGAATCGGACGTCGCTGCGCGCCTTCGGGCGTCCACCGCGCGGAGTAGCGATGATATGCGCCGAGCTGCGGCAGCAGGCCTTCGTCGCGCATCTGCTCCCATGCCTGCCGCGGGAAATCGCGCGCCGCGTCGAGCGCTGCGGCATCCAGGGCCTCCATCGCCGCGAGCTTGGCGGCGTCGTTCGCCACGATCGTGGCGCGTTCGTCCAGCTTGCGGAGCCACGTCGACACCTGCGCGAGCGCCTTGCGCTGGAACTCCTTCAGCTCGATGCCACCGCCGGTCGCTCGCTTCGTCTCGCCCCGCGCCCGCTCCCAGAACAAACGGCGGTCGCGCTCGATCGCCTGCGTGAGCGTCGGCGAAAGCTCGGTGTCGAGCAGGACGACGTCGAGCGCATGGACGATCGGTTGCTGCTGCAACTCGTCCTTGAGGCGCAGCAGCTCGGTCTGACTCCAACCCGGCGCTTCGATCGCGAGATCGACGTCCGAGCGGTCGCGATGGTCCCCGCGTGCCCGCGAGCCGAAGACCCAAACCCGGCGCACTCCGTTCGCCCGCTCGAGCACGGCGCGGAGCGCAGCCACCGCCTCGCGCGTGAGCCCGAATGGCCCTCTTTCGCCCTCGGCGGCACGCAGATCGTCGCGGACTGCGGCGTCGTTCACGCGGTTCCCTTTCGCAACTCCACGGCCAGGGCGCGGAACAGGTCCACGGCCTGCGAACGGATGAAGGCCGCGACTTCGATCGCGACCTTCTCGTCGTAGGTGTGAGACGTGAGGTTGCGGTACTTGCGCATGTCGCCCCAGCCGGCCTGATCGGTGATCAACCGGCGCGCGAACGCCGCCGGAATCACCTGGTAGGCTTCCTCGTCGATGTCGTTACCGCGCGCCCGAAGCAGGCGGTATAGCGCCTTCCATGCCGTTTCGAACGTGAACTCGAAGCGCTGGATCATCGCATCGCGGACCACGTCGTCCTCGGGACGCAGCAGCACCTGCTCGAGCCGAGCGAGCGCACGCTCGAAGTGGTCGCGCTGCAACTGGAAGCGTTCCACGGCCGCGTTCACCGCTCAGAAGCTGCGAATGAATTCGGCGCGGCCGAGCGGGCCGCACCAACGGTGCCAATCGAGGCGCGAAGCGCAGCCATAGCCCGCGCTATGGCGAGCATTCGCAACGACGAGTGGCGCCGTTCGGGCGGCACGAGCGGGCGTGCAGGGTTCTTTCACAGCTTCTCAGCCCTCGGCGTAGAGGGCGAACGGCAGCGCGGCGAACTCGACGCCTTCCTCCGCGAGCTGTCGGTTCGACAGGTACTTGGCCGGCGCGAACACGAGGCTCCGCCTGCCTTCGCCGTGCTTGCGCGTCCACTCACCGATGCGTCGCGCGAGCGTCAGCGTCAAGGCCGCATCGGGGGACTTGAGGAAGGAGAGGTCCGGCTTGTAGATCAGCCACACGTGCCGGTCAGTCGCTTCCGCGAGATACCACTCGGGCTTTCCCGGCACCGGGGGCGGGAGCGTCGCCCCGGTCGCCGTGTGAAAGAGCCAGGCGCCGAGGGTGCGGGCATCCGGCAGGTCTTCTCCGGCGAGCATCTTCTGGATGTCGAGCGGCGCGCCGAGCGTGCAGTAGGTGAATTCGCCGCCGAGCCCCGGTACGCGTTCCGAGATGCGCTTCTCGCCCTCGACCTTCAACACCCCGTCGTCCACGCGCACGGAGACGCGGTCGAAGCGCTTCTCCACGGGCCTGCTCCGGTCCGCGAGGTCGCCCTCGCCGAAGCCTTCGCGTACCTTGATCGCCTCGACTTTCGCGAGCAGATCGTCGGCACGCTGCAGCCGCGTCCACGTGACCTTCTCCGAGAGCAGCGCCTCCCGCTGCGTCCCTTCCCACGCGTAGCCCTTGATGACCCGCCGGACGCGCTCGGCGGTGAGGCGGTCGGCATAGTCCTCCCCCTCGACGAGGATGAAGCGGCGCGTACCGTTGTCGGCGGCGTTCGCCTTGAGCACGGCGTGGGCGGTCGTGCCTGAGCCGGCGAAGCTGTCGAGTACGAGTGCGTCGTAGTCGGCGCCGATTTCGAGAACGCGCTCGATCAAGCCGACAGGCTTGGGCGTGATGCTCTCCTCCTCGCCCGACAGAACGCCGATTTCCAGGAGCTGCTTCTTGGCGTCCTGCGTATGGCCGACGTCATCGTAGAACCACAGCGTTTGGGGCACACGCCCCTGCTTCACATCAGCCAAGTATCGCTTTAGTCTAGGTTGGTTGTTCTTGTCGGCTCCCCACCATATTCGGCCGTCGCGATCGAGATCTCGGAAGCGCTCCTTGTTCACCCTCCAGTAGGTTCCGGGAGGAGGTCCCTTGATCAGCCGGCCTCCGGGACACGTAATCGGGTATCGGCCCTCGCTGTAGTAATTGCGGGCCGACAGGTCGCCCGAAGTCCACGGCCCCCTCGGATCGTTGTCCGGATTGGAGTAGCGAGCCTCCATCTCCGCAGTTCGTTCCAATAGACGTGGCCGCCACAGCGGCTGGTTCTTGGCGATCACTAGGACATAGTCGTGGTCCTCGCTGAAGAACTGCGCACTGTTCTTCGGCGCGAAGTTCTTCTGCCAGACACACGTCGCAACGAAATTCTCCGCCCCGAAAATCTCATCGAGCATCATCCTCGCACGATGCACCTCGTTGTCGTCGAGGGTCATCCACAACGATCCGCGGTCTGACAGAAGCTCGCGCAGCAGCGTGAGCCGCGGCCACATCATGGCGAGCCACTTGTCGTGCCGCAGCGTGTCTTCGATCCCAACCGGATTGGACGACAGCCACTCCTTGATGAACGGCGAACGGACGTTGTCGTTGTAGCACCAGCCCTCGTTGCCGGTGTTGTAGGGCGGGTCGATGAAGACGAGATCGACGCTGCCGGCATACCTCGGCAGCAGCGCCTTCAACGCGTGCAGGTTGTCGCCGTGGATGACGAGGTTGCCGTTCATGTCGGCCGCGCCCACGGACTTCGCCGCATCGGGCAGCAGCGGACGGTAGGGCACCGTCAGGTGGTGGTTGTAGACGTACTCCTTGCCCTTGAAGATCAGCTCAGGCATGGGCGCCGAACGCGGTCGAGGGAAGCGGGCAACCTAACACGCGCGACGCGACGGCTCAATGAGACCGGCAGGCGCGCAGCGGATGCAGGGGCCCGCGCGTCCTCGGCCGCCGGACCGCGCCGCGATCGCCGGGGCGCCGAGTCTTCCGTCTGCTCGCAGACCGCGAATCGCCCTGCGGCACGATCGGCCGGCAGGTTCGGAACACGCGGATCAGGGCGTGAACGCGGCTCGCTTCGACCGCTCCGAGGGCCCGCCCGGCTCCTGATCCCTGACTCCGGTTTCCTTGTTCCTGAACCCCAGCCGCCGCGACAGTCCCGCAGCCGCCTCCCGCAACGCCTTCGCGGTCCCGCCCTCCCAGCGCGCGTCGAAACCGCCCGAGTAGCCGAGCGCGATCATCGCCAGCACCATGCTGCCGTTCGCGTCGAACACCGGCGCGGCGAGGCCGCTGATGCCGTCGACCAGCTCGCCTTCGGCGCGCGCGAGACCGCGTGCCCGGGTGTCGGCGACGAGGCGATCGACCTCGGCGTGCGTCCTCGGCCCGATGCCCTCGCGGGCGTTCGAGGCCAGCTCCGCCTTGACCAGCGGCGCCGTCGCGGCCGGCGCCCGGAAGGCGAGGAACGAGCGTCCGGTCGCCGACCGTGTGAGCGGCAGGACAGCGCCGGTACGCAATGCCGCATTGACCGGATGGCTCGACTCGAGCCAGCGAATGATCGTTGCGCCGCGGTTCGCCCACACCGCGAGCGCCACGGTGACGTCGATCTCGTCGCGCAGGCGCTCGATTGCCTCGAGCCCGAGGCGCACGGGATCGAGCCGCGCCAGGCCGGCCAGGCCGAGCTCGAGCGCGAAAGCACCGAGGTCGTAGCGGCCGGTGCCGGCCTCCTGTTCGACGAGTCCCGTCCGCACGAGGCTGACGAGGTAACGATGGGCCTTGGGCGCGCTCATGTGCCCGGCCGCGGCCAGCTCCTTGAGCATCATCGGGCGCGCCGCCGCCGCGAGCGCGCCGAGTAGCCGCCCGCCGATCTCGATCGACTGGATGCCCTGCCGGGATCGCGTGGCCTGCTTCTGCATGTCCCCTCCCCTGCCCGACGCCCCGCGCCTCGCCTTGACTCTCCTACCCACGCCGATTACGATATGCGCAAGCAGTTCACCATAACGTAATCGTGCGGCCGCGACAATCGGGCTCGCGGCCGGCCCCTCCGAACGGCGCGGGCGCGAGGAGACGCGGAGTTGCCGGAGACGTACACGCAGCCGCGTTTCGCCTATGTGCGCTCGCCCGACCAGTCGGCAGCCACACCCGTTCGACATAGCGTCATCGTCGTCGGCGCCGGCCCCGTCGGCCTCGCAGCGGCGATGGACCTCGCGCTCCACGGCATTCCTGCCGTCGTGCTCGATGACGACGACACCGTGAGTGTCGGCTCGCGCGCGATCTGCTACGCGAAGCGCACGCTCGAAATCCTCGACCGGCTCGGCTGCGGACAGCCGGTGTGCGATCGCGGTGTCTCCTGGAACGTCGGCAAGGTATTCTTCCAGGATCGGCTCGTCTACTCGTTCAACCTGCTCCCGGAGGAGGGGCACCGCCGTCCGGCATTCGTCAATCTGCAGCAGTACCACTTCGAGGACATCCTCGTTGCCCGAGCGAGGGAGCTCGCCGTGATCGACCTAAGGTGGAGGAGCAAGGTCGTCGACGTGAAGAGGCACGCGGATCGAGTGGAGCTGCAGATTCATACGCCGGACGGCGGCTATGCCCTCGCGTGCGACTGGCTGATCGTCGCCGACGGCGCGCGTTCGCCGGTGCGACACGCGCTCGGCCTCGAGTCGAAGGGGCAGGTGTTCCGCGACCACTTCCTGATCGCGGACGTGATCATGAAGGCGGAGTTCCCCGCCGAGCGCTGGTTCTGGTTCGACCCGCCGTTCCATCGCAACCAGTCGACGCTGCTCCACCGGCAGGCCGACAACGTCTGGCGAATCGACTTCCAGCTGGGCCGCGACGCCGACCCCGAGGAGGAGAAGAAGCCCGAGCGCGTGATTCCGCGCATCCGCGCGATGCTCGGCGACGACCGGCCGTTCGAGCTCGAGTGGGTGAGCGTCTACACCTTCCAGTGCCGGCGCATGGAGCGCTTCCGGCACGGCCGGGTGATCTTCGCGGGCGATGCCGCGCACCAGGTCTCGCCGTTCGGCGCGCGCGGCGCGAACTCCGGCATCCAGGACACCGACAACCTCGTCTGGAAGCTCGCGCTGGTGCTCGCGGGCCGGGCGCCGGAGCAGTTGCTCGACACCTACGACGCCGAGCGCGTTCGCGCTGCAGACGAGAACCTCCTCAACTCGACGCGCTCGACCGACTTCATCACGCCCAAGACCCCGATGGACCGCGTGTTCCGCGACGCGACGCTCGAGCTCGCGCACACGCATCCGTTCGCGCGCAGGCTCGTGAACAGCGGCCGGCTCTCCGTGCCGGCAACCCTCCGCACTTCGGCGCTCAACACCGCGGATGCACCGACGGCGCGGTTCACCGGACCGATGATCCCCGGTGCACCGGCGGCCGATGCGCCGTTACGAAGCGGCGAGAAGGATGCATGGCTGCTCGACGGACTCGGCGGCGGCTTCGACCTGCTGCTGTTCGCGCCCGGGGACAACTTCGTCGCACCGGACGCTGCCGACCTGGCCGCGCTCGGGCGCGATTCGATCCCGGTGCGCGTCACGATCGTCGTCCCGCACGGACGGGGAGCGCTGCGCGCGCCGGCAGGTTGCCGCGTCTTCGAGGACGTCGCCGGCTTCGCCGAGAAGCGCTACGACGGCCGCCCGGGAAGCGTCTACCTGCTGCGGCCGGATCAGCACGTCTGCGCGCGCTGGCGGCGATTCGATGCGGCCGCCGTGCGCCGCGCCGTCCGGCGCGCGACTTGCACCGACTCTGCGGACGACGTGCGCGTCGCTGCCTGAGCACGATCGCGCGACCGCGGAAGCCGGCATGAGCGGACTCATCACCGAGCCGAACCTCGGCGCGCCCGACGACTTCTACGAGGCGCTGATCGCCATGCACCAGGGCCTCGACGAGGCGCGGAGCGCCAAGGTGAACGCGAAGCTGATCCTGCTGCTCGCGAACCACGTCGGCGACCTCGGCGTGTTGCGCGAGGCGATGCGGCTCGCGCGCGAAGGCGCCTGACGCGCCAACGCCCCACTCCACCGTTCCGGAGGTCCGGCCATGACGACGCGCGAGTCCGAGGCCCGCGCCGCGACCGCCACTTCCCGCTCCACGCCCGCGGTCGCCTATCTCACCGGGTTCAACAACGAGCACGCGACCGAGGCGCTGCCCGGCGCGCTACCGGTCGGGCGCAACTCGCCGCAGAAGTGTCCCTACGGGCTCTATGCGGAGCAGCTCTCCGGCACCGCGTTCACGGCGCTGCGCGGCGCAAACCGGCGCACGTGGATGTACCGGATCCGTCCGGGCGTGATGCACAAGCCGTTCGCGCGCATCGACGACGGCCGCATGACCAACGACTGGAGCGGCGCCCCCGCGACGCCGAACCAGTTGCGCTGGAGCCCGCTGCCGATCCCCACGACGCCCACCGACTTCGTCGACGGTTGGGTAACCATGGGGGGCCACGGCGCGCCGGACGCGATGGCGGGCTGCGCGATCCACATCTACGTTGCGAACCGGTCGATGACCGACCGCTACTTCACGAACGCGGACGGCGAGCTACTCGTCGTGCCGCAGCTCGGGCGCCTGCGCGCGATCAGCGAGCTCGGCGTGCTCGACGTCGAGCCGCACGAGATCCTCGTCGTCCCGCGCGGCGTGCGCTTTCGCGTCGAGCTGCCCGACGGCCAGGCACGCGGCTACATCTGCGAGAACTTCGGCGCCTACCTGCGCCTGCCCGACCTCGGCCCCATCGGCTCGAACGGCCTCGCGAATCCGCGCGACTTCCTCTATCCGGTCGCCGCGTACGAAGACCGCGAAGGTCGCTTCCAGCTCGTCAACAAGTTCCTCGGACACCTCTGGGCCGCAGAGATGGACTACTCGCCGTGCGACGTGGTCGCGTGGCACGGCAACTTCGCGCCGTACAAGTACGACCTGCGGCGCTTCAACACCATCGGCTCGATCAGCTACGACCACCCGGATCCGTCGATCTTCCTCGTGCTGCAGTCGCAGTCCGACACTCCGGGGGTCGACATGATCGACTTCGTCATCTTCCCGCCGCGCATCCTCGCGATGGAGGCCACGTTCCGGCCGCCGTGGTTTCACAGGAACGTCGCGAGCGAGTTCATGGGGCTGATCCACGGCGTGTACGACGCCAAGGCGGAGGGCTTCCTGCCCGGCGGCGCCAGCCTGCACAACATGATGACCGGCCACGGCCCGGATGCCGCGACGTTCGAGAAGGCCTCGAACGCCGACACGTCGAAGCCCGACTACGTGCGCGACACCATGGCGTTCATGTTCGAGACCCGACTGCCGATCCGGCCGACGAGCTTCGCGCTCGAGGCCGCAGAACTGCAGCACGACTACCACGAGTGCTGGCAGGGGCTCGCGAAGCACTTCGACCCGGCGCGGCCTTGAGCGGCTAGCATCGCCGCGCCGATACGAACGGCAACGCCGCGCTGCCCGGCGTTCGCGCGAGCCACCCTGGCCCGCGGCTGCACGAGCTCCGCCGCGACGCGTTGCGCCGGCACGCCACCCGAACGCGCTCACCCAGGGCGCTGATGTCGCAAGCGAATCGGTCCGACGCCCGGGTCGAAGCCAGCCAGGAAGAGACCTCGCGCCGGGTCGCTTGACGAGGCGCGCCATCGGAGCCGCCGACCGGTGACCGTCGCGCGCGGGCGTTATCATCCTCGGCCTGCTTCCGCCCGCCGGCCGGCCAGCCGTGCCGCGCACTGCCACGTCCGCTCTGCGGCGACGTCTCGAACCTCGGCATGCACGACATCCGCAACCGTCACGACTCGATCCGGATCTCGACGATCCAGCTCGCGATCGTGCTGTCGCTGCTGCTGCACGCGCTGTTCCTCTGGCAGGTCGGTCCCCGCATCGACCTCAACCCGCTGTCGGGCCTCAAGGGCGACACTGCCGAGGGCCCGTTGGTCGTGCAGCTCACGCCCGAGCAGCCGCGGACGCCACCCGCCCCGCGCGCGCCGGCGCCCTCGCGCGC
>Ga0114939_10001157_pt1 | contig 21224 bp, 21 predicted proteins | sample AshMeaCrysSpring_FD_87196 | JGI IMG/M metagenome (GOLD analysis project Ga0114939, IMG submission 87196) | Groundwater microbial communities from Big Spring, Nevada to study Microbial Dark Matter (Phase II) - Ash Meadows Crystal Spring | ecosystem: Environmental > Aquatic > Deep subsurface >...
AAATTTCACAACAAAGAAACCAATGAACATACTGGGCATAGAATCGAGTTGTGATGAAACGGCTGCAGCCATATGCCGCAACGGAGCCATTTTGAGCAATATAATTGCCACGCAGGCTGTACACGAACAATATGGCGGTGTAGTACCCGAACTTGCCAGCAGGGCACATATGGAAAACATACTGCCTGTGGTGCACAGGGCACTGGCACACGCTGGCATTACCCTGCAAGAAATAGACGGAATTGCCTTTACGCAAGCGCCCGGCCTGATAGGCGCTTTGCTGGTGGGCAGCAGTTTTGCCAAAAGCCTGGCCCTGGCGCTCAATAAGCCATTAATTGCCGTGCACCATATGCAAGCACATGTACTAGCAAACCTAATAGAGCATCCACACCTTTCCTTTCCATTTTTATGCCTTACAGTAAGCGGCGGCCACACGCAAATAGTACTGGCCCACAATGCTACCCGCCAGGAAATACTGGGGCAAACGCGTGACGATGCTGCCGGTGAAGCATTTGATAAAAGTGCCAAAATACTAGGGCTGCCCTATCCCGGCGGCCCACTTATTGACAAATATGCTGCACAAGGCGAACCGGTATACGATTTTCCCGAGCCCCAAATACCGGGCCTTAATTTTAGTTTTAGTGGGCTCAAAACATCCATCCTGTATTTTCTGCAGGAGCATACAAAAACCGATCCGGCCTTTGCGCAAATCAATATGCCCAACCTATGCGCATCTATTCAGCATCGCATTATCACCATTTTGCTGCGCAAGCTAAAGAAGGCTTCTGCGCAAACAGGCATAACCCGGGTATGCCTGGCAGGCGGTGTAAGTGCAAACGGCGGGTTGCGAAAATCTTTTGCCGAACTAGGCAAACAACAGGGTTGGGAAACATTTATTCCTTCGCTTGAATACTGCACCGACAATGCCGCCATGATAGCCATAACAGGGTACCATAAACTGCAGGCAGGCGAAACCGTGGACCTTAACGTTAGCCCATCAGCACGAGGATAAATACACATGGCAAACGACTATTTCCAATTCAAGCAATTTACTATATGGCATCAGCACTGTGCTATGAAAGTGACCACCGATGCCTGCCTGCTTGGGGCACTGCCATTGCCTTCGTCTTTACCCAACCGAATGCGCATTTTAGACATTGGTACCGGTACCGGCCTGCTATCGCTTATGAAGGCACAATTGCACCCGGAATCTACCATAGATGCCATTGAAATTGACCCTCTTGCTGCAGCACAAGCCGCAGACAATGCAGCAAAATCGCCATTCGCTAATCGCATACAGGTTATGCAATCTGATGCACGACTTTTTAAACCTCTTGAGCTGTACGATGCGATTATCTGCAATGCCCCGTTTCATGAGGGGCAACTTGCTTCCGGCACGCATGCTAAAGACCTGGCACACCATAGTACCGAACTTACCTATGCACAGGTATTGAATTTGGCTGCACAATGGATACATAACCAAGGGGTAATAGCGTTACTGCTGCCTCATTACCGCACCCGCGACGTATATGAACTGGCAGCCATGCAGGCACTGAGTGTGACCAAACAGCTGGAAATACGCCAGCACCCGAGTAAGGCATTTTTCCGAACCATACTCTACTTTTCCAGGCAGGTGCCTGCAAATACCGTGGAAATTGAATCCCTTGATATTTGCGATGCAAATTTTGCTTTCACACCAGCCTTCCACGATTTGCTCAGGCCATTTTACCTGAAACTTTAGTACTGGCAGCAAATCATATTTCCCCAATTGCACCTTTACCTGTAATCCACTTTTAGGCTGCAGCTATTTCCACCACTCTTTTCATAAGTGCGTCGGGCCTGATGAATTGTTGGTAGTACTCATAATTACTCCGCATCATTTCTTTCATGGCTGTTGGGTTTTCCAACAACATTTGGGCATGTTGTGCACATTGCTGCGCGTTTTCGAATACCAGGTAATGCTTCCCTTCGGTAAGTGTTCCGGGCAGGGCCACCTCGCGTATGTTGGGCACAGAAAGTACGGCCACACCAGCGGCCATATATTCGGCAAATTTGAACCCTACCGAACCCTTCAGCCCTGTTGAAGCTACACCAACCGTGAGTGTTTTGAGCAATTTCAGGTAAGCACCCTTTTTGGTTAAGGTCCTTGGCAAAATGAGGTCGCCATAGGTTTCTGCCAACCGATTGCTCATACTCAGCCCTCCAAAGAAGCGATTGCCAAAACTTTTTCGCAATTGGCGCACAAGCAAAATGCGCTCTTCATTTATGCGAACTCTTTCCTCTCGTGCCTTTTCTCCATTGGCCCGTGCGGGATCCCACACCTGGGTTTGGAAGCCTATTGCAAACGTCCTTGACAAGTCATTGCATTCAAACATATGAAGAAGCATGTTGGCGGCGGTAGCTCCGCCACCCGGCAACCATGGCAATGGCAAATAACGAAGCCCCTGCTTTAGCTGAGCGGGCGATGGGCGTGTTCGCAGGAAATAACCCAATTGCTTAACCGGACGATAATAGCAAGGAAAAATTAGCCCCAACGGACGCAGCTTGGCGTAGTTTACAAGGTCTGCTTTAAGGCACATTCGCTTAAAATACAAGTAAGCATGCTCATAACGTTCCTGCCGCACTTCGGTATCGTCGTGTAAATCAAGCATTACGAGGCGCCCGTTTACCCGCATGGCCACCATGGGATTTGATATCCGATACGGCTTAGCAGTTACATGCAATTGTATTGCATGCTGCTCCTCCAGGGCAAGCAAACCAGAAATGACAGGGAGTGTGGGATCCTGATTCGTGTCAAAGAAGTACTCTACGGTAATCATACTTAAATGGTGTGCATGAGGCATGCAAGATGGCCATTAAACGAATTCCACCATCAGGTTCGGCAGCAAAATACCCAATTACAATTTAGTAGACATTTGGCGATCTTTGAAGGCAACGAACACTACCTAATGCATGAAACGGCTGTCTTTTAGCCTTGTTGCTTCACAATTGCTTCTGCTAGCTATGCTAATTGTGTCGGGGCCCCGGCTGCCGCAATATTCCATAGGCTGGATTCTGTGGGCTTCAGCCGCAGCGTTGGCCCTATGGGCAGTAGCATCAGTAAGGCTTCATTCTCTTAGCATATTTCCGGAACCGGTGCATGGCGGCCAGCTTTGCCAAAATGGACCTTACCGCCTTGTAAGACACCCCATGTATTTGGCGTTACTCATTTTGTGCACAGCATATTGTGTTGACCATTTGAGCGTTTGGCGCTTGCTGGCTACAATACTTCTTATAATTGTGTTGCTGGCAAAAATTTCGATTGAGGAAGCCCTTTTACTTGGCAAATATCCAGAATATGAAGGCTACCGCAAACATACCTGGCGCATAGTGCCATATGTGTGGTAGGCAATAGACCAATGCTGCCATTTACTGCTCGACGCAGTAAAAAAACTCACGCAATATGATTGGCCTTTCACATTGCGGGAGTTTCCACAAAACCAGCATCGAAGCCCTATTTACCGCTATCGCCAATTGGCTGCAAACTGTCGGGATTGCCAATAATTTGCTTGCCTTCAGGCGACTTTGGCTTAAGCATTGTTTCCATCTGATCCAGCATTTGCAGCATCATTTGGGTACGCTGTTGTTCAAACTCCATACCACCGGCGCGCTTTTCACCAATTTTATCGTAGTAAGCCATTTGTTCATTCAGGTCCTTGCGAACTGCTTTGCCAATTTTTTCTGCCAAGGCATTATCTTCTGCCCTGTAGGCTGCTTCCAGCAGCATCAGGCTAGTTTGGTTGTGAAGGTTGTAGCGGCTAACCAGTCCGTAAGGGTTATTACTTTCTAGCATACCCTTGTCCACCTTGTTCAATACTTTGCGGGCGCTATCCTTTTGGCCTTTAATAGCAAGGGCTACGGCAAGGTCAGCATAAGCCCCCCTGATGTTGTTAAGGTGCCGCCTGTTTTCTTCATCGAAATACACTCCCTTTTTGTCAGCATTGCCATAAGCAAATTTGCTCATCAGTTTGTCGTAAGCCCATTCTGTATTAACCTCTTCGCCGGCAACGGGCACAAAACGATAGGTCATACCATCGCGGCGCAGATAGGACGCGAAGCCCAGATCTTCGAACTTGGAAGTAAAGTATATAGGCCGCTTCCACTGACTACCTGCAATTACCGCCAGCACGGCAAGGTCGTTTTTGAGTAGTACCTGCCTGTTTACACTAAACTTAACGGTATCCACCACTGCTGTGTCTGATGGCATTACGGTGCCGTTTTGACGAACCAACTTTTTATTTACCGGTATAGCAAAATTGTTGGTGGGGAAAATAGGAATGCTTTCTCCCTCGGCTGTGTACATAAGGCGGGTATCGCTGGTACCCACCCAATCTTTTAATACTGTGTACAGGTCGGTAAAGCCTGCAAAGCCCGGGCGCGGCTCGTTGAAGGCATAATTAAGTTTGTCGCCCTCAATTTGATCTGTGCTCCAAATTACATCCATAGGGTCACTGTCGTTTACCCTATAGCGCAATTGATTAATATACCAGTCTATACCCAGCAGGCTATAGTTAATAACACGTATATCGCGGCGCACACCCTGCACCTCCTGGGCATACCAAAGGGGGTAAGTATCGTTGTCGCCAAAACTGAACAGGATGGCATTGGGAGCACAACTTTCCAGGTAATCTTTTGCCAGGTCTGGAGCCATGGTTTTGTTGCTGCGATCGTGGTCATCCCATTCCTGTACCGCCATCCAGGCGGGTACTAATACCAGGCCAAGTACCGTTGCACCTACTATAACGCTTCTTTCGTTGCCCACCCTGGATAGCAAGAGGTACAACCCCCATACAACTGCGGTGGCAAAAACGCCCAACAATGCCAGCGATACGAAAGCAGAACCGGTACCGGTAGCAATGCTTGCAATCATAGCGCCTACCAGGTACACAATTCCGGCACTTATCGTAATACTCTGCACTAGCTTCTGATCCTTTTTGGTAGCCAGGTGTACCAGTGCAGGTACGGCAAGCCCTATCCACACAGCAAAGGCGTAAAAACTGCCTACATAAGCATAGTCACGTTCGCGAGGCTGGTTGCCGGCCTGGTTCAGATAAAGTACAATAGCCATACCGGTAAAGAAAAACAGCAGCATGTTTACCAGGAAATCGCGGCGGTGGCGGTAGTAATGGAAAAACAGGCCAAGCAAACCCATAATGAGCGGCAGGGCCAACAGTTTGTTGTGCGCTTTGCTTGCTTTTATAGTCTCGGGCATAGCGTTTTGGTCGCCATACAGCATATTGTCTACAAAAGGCAGACCAGTTACCCAGTTGCCATCGCGCACATTCAAAATGTTTACACCCTGCACGTCGTTTTGCTTTCCACTGAAGTTCCACATAAAGTAGCGCAGGTACATCCAATAGGTTTGGTAAGCCAAAAAGAACTTTACATTGTCGGCCATGGTGGGGCGGCGTTCGTAGGGGCCGGTTTCAGGATCAGCCATTTTGGGATCATCCGTTTTACCAATACCCAAAAACTGTGCATAATAATCGGCATGCTGCTGATCGTTGCTGCGGTCCCACACACGGGGGAAGAACATCATGTCTTCCGGTGCATATACCTCTTTTACAGTGGGGCCCAGCTCAATGTATTTATCCTTGCTTTTCTGATAGCGCATTTTACCATCTTCGCGGCCAATATTGCGGTTTTGGGCCGTAAATACCTGGCCATACAGCAAGGGAAAATCGCCATACTGCTCACGGCCCAGGTAGCCAACCAGGCTCATCGGGTTGTCTACATTATACATATCCACGCCAGGGTCGGCACTGCTGCGAATCATGGTGGTGAGGTAGCTACTGTAGCCAATAAGCATAAACGCAAAGCACCATAAGGCAAGGCGCAGATAATACCAGCCTTTTTTAACGGCCGTGCGCAAGCCAAACCAAACCAAAACGGAAATCAGCACAAAAAAGCTGGCGAACCCGCTGAAGAAAGGCAGGCTGAAACTGTTTACAAACAGCCTGTCGAACCAGCCTGCAATATCAATACTGTATTGAATGACAACCTTTTGTACTACACCTGTAATAATACAACCCACCAAAAAGGCCCATACCGTACCCCATTTGGTTACATTGTAGCGCTTAAAGTAGTAGATCATTACAATGGCTGGTATGGTAAGCAGGTTCAGCAGGTGTACACCAATACTGAGGCCCATCATAAAAAAGATGAACACGATCCAGCGGTCGGCATTAAAGTGGTTGGCGGCCCGCTCGTCGGTGCGGCTGTCGCGGTCTACCTGGTGCTCCCACTTGAGCATGGCCCAAAACACCAATGCTGTAAAGAAGGAGCTTAGGGCATAAACCTCACCCTCTACGGCACTGTACCAAAACGAGTCGGAAAACGTGTAAGTCAAAGCACCTAACACACCGGCACCCATAATGGTAATGGCCTGGTTTTGGGTAATGGTAGTTACATCGGGATTCACCAGTTTGCGGGCAAAGTGGGTGATCGTCCAAAACAAAAAGAGGATGGTAAAACTACTTGCCAATGCGCTCATAATATTTACAGCCTTGGCTGCGGTGGCGGGGTTATCGCCAAAAAGGATAACAAAAGTGCGCCCAAGCAGCACAAACAGAGGGGCGCCAGGCGGGTGGGGTATTTGCAGACGGAAACAGCTGGCTACAAACTCACCGCAATCCCAAAGGCTGCCATTTTTTTCGGCAGTCAAAATATACACGATACTGGCAATAAAAAATACGATCCAGCCTACAATGTTGTTAATCCGATTAAAACTCATACTCAGGAGGTTTTTTTGGCAATGTGGCCATGCTGTTATGGCCCGAAAATGAGGCGGCGAATATAGGTTTCTTTAGCTAATGGGGCCAGAAGGAACACTGCCAATGAAAAACAAAGAAATGAATAAACAACCTGCTGGTGCAGGGAGCCTGTACAATGGTTCACGATAAGCTGTCAGTTACAATTGCAAGGCCACTCGGTACCCAGATCTATTACGGTTACCACCGTTACCTCTTCGCGGCAGGATGCAAAAATGATGCGCACCTTCTGTTTGTCGTTTGTGATGCCCTCCACAGCATACTTGTTTTGGCAATCGGTGCCGTCCAACTCGCTTTTGCGGTAGTTAATCTTTCCGTTTTTCAAGATGAAGAGCACTTCGCTTTCGGATATGCGGCGGCAGTCCATGCGGCAGCGGGCATGTTTGGAATACGACACATGGGTCGGATTCCGGTTGAGGCCGCGAGTCTCGCCCCGGGTAGTTTCCCGCTCGGTACGTTCTTTGGGGCGCACTACATCGTTGCCCTGGTTGCCACAACCCTTCATCAGGCGCACCGCACCCAGTGCCAGCAGCAGCATGATTATTGCCACCAATGGCGCATACCTGTTCCCTCTTCGTGAAGCCATGGTGCAATTTTGCATTTTGCCCGCAAACAACGAAAACCTGCTTTCTAAAGCACTCAACCGGCTGGTTCCACGTACCAGCCAAGCTCAAACCAACCTGCAGGCTATCCACGCAAATTTCACCATATTGAGCTGCAGGTCTGTGTACCTTTATAGTGGGTACATTATGCACAAAAAGCGACACACCATTACAAAATGAATAAGCCATGTTTCAGTTTGCTGCAAGGATTCAAAGGTAAAATGCTGTTGCCCGCGGTGGTATCCGTATTGCTGGCGGCCTGCAGCCAACACGAATCTTACCGGATATTGCAATACCAAGGGCCATATGTTGCCCTAAACCTGGGTAAGAACTTCGACTTTTTTATGACGGGCGATGACACTGTATTTTCGCAAGGCTTACCTGCTGCGCCCAACGATTTGATATGGTTTTTTGGCGGCGACAACATTCAGGGGTTCCTGCTGGCAAAACAATTGCCCGACAAGCCATTTACCATGAATATGTTAAAAGGCATAGTGCTTGTGAACAACAGGGCTGTAGGACTCGAACTCAATGAAACATCTGACAGTGTTGCCAATATTTCGATGCTGGCAGACAGTTCGTTGAAAACGATTGTTTCGGTTGACCTGGGAACGCTCAACCCTGAAAAAGAGGCCTTGCTCAGGCGCCTGAGTAAAATGAACGCAGATGTAAGCTTCGTCACCAACATGGATTCGGCCGATGCTTCGGCAGTAGCCTTGAATAAGCTCAGCGGCTTGTTTGCCCCGGAATTCCTGATGACTACCTTGTACGGTGAAAACCTAAACCTTGTGGGAAATTTCAAGTCGCTGAAGATGCTTCATCTGGAGGTAGACGACAGCATTATTTCGGAAAGCCTTCCGCCTTTGCCCAATCTGATGGCGCTCACCCTGGGGCTCAACGGCACCCCATTACCCGAAGATTTTTTCGTAAATAACCAACAAATTCAATCACTTACCCTTAGTAACCCGGCCTTGGATTTTGATTTCCTGGAAGAACTACCACGGCTGAAATCACTTTCTGTTTGCGGCAATGGAAACTCAACCACTATTCCAACGGACTTTTATAGTTCTTTGGGATCATTAGTATCGCTTACTCTTAACGATGTTGATTCTGCAAACCTGACCCTTGTGTCGCGGCTTAAGTCTTTGCGATGGCTTGGCCTTCCCCAAACCTTATCGCAGCAGCAGTTAGTGGCCATTACGGATGCCCTGCCAAACCTGGAAGTAGTTTATTTGTACAAAACAAATGAGGTAACCAACTACAAGCCGCTTGTGGAGCTGAAAAAACTAATCTGCCTGGTCATTACCGATAGTGTTACCGACTACGGTAGCCTGAGATCTTTGAAACAACTCAAATACCTGAGTATACCTGCATCAAAAAATGAAACAGACAGTTTGGCTTTAGCGGCACTGAGGAAGCAACTTCCCTCTACGCTTATTGTGCCTAATGATGGCTTTTGCCTGGGCAGTGGCTGGTTGCTGCTATTTGTTCCGTTGGTGGTACTAAGTGTTCTGGTTTTACGGAGGTTTGGCAAAAAGCCCGTAGCTGCCTAAGGCATGACAAAGCCAATCAATCCGCTCCGCGAAACAGTGGGTATACTATTTTTCCTGCTGTGCATACTCATTTTTGCCTGGTGGGTGCAGGGAGATGGCTTATTGAAAGTTGGTGCACTTGTAGCCCTGGTAGTTTGCTGTTTACAGGCCGGATGGTTTTATGCATCGGGTGGCCCCGAAACCTGGGGTATTTATAGCCTGCGGCCCGTTAGCAAACATTTCCTGGCTTTAGGTATAACCTTGTTGGTTGCAACTATTTTGGCTTCCGGCTATCGCCAGGCATCCGGGTTTGGGTACATGCCCCAATCACTTCATTCTTTTGCCTTTATCGCCATTGCCATTGGAACTACTGAAGAAATTGTTTTTCGAGGCTACCTGCAGCAAAGAATGAGTATCGCAATAAAAAAGCCGGGCATCATTATCGTTTTATCTGCTATGGCACATGCGCTGTACAAAATGGCTCTTTTTGCATCGGGATATGCAATGCAGTGTGTTGACCTGATGAGTATGCTGCTGTACACAGCATTAGCAGGCTTTGCCCTCGCCGCTGTTACTATGCACACCCGCTCGGTTTGGATTGCCGTAGCGGCGCATGCCTTGTTTGACCTGGTGGTGTACGGGAATGCCTCAGCAGCGCCCTGGTGGGTATGGTAAACCGAATTTTCAACTGCCAAAAGCGGGGACCTTGTTTAGCGGCAGAAATTGCCCGTCCTGCACATGCCAGGCTGCATGATGGCTGCCATTGCTAACCATTATCACCGGGCATCCAAGCATAGACTGATAACTGAGCATTTGTTGCACGGTTTTGTCCGAAACCGGCTCTCCATGGGCCTTGCATTCCAGCAACAACCAGGGTGTACCCTGCCTGCTGAAGACCACTACATCAAATCGCCGCCTTCGCTCACCCACCTGCAGTTCGCGTTCCACAGCTATGAGCGATGCAGGGTAATGCAGAATATTGATAAAATACGCCAGCCAATTTTGACGCACCCATTCTTCGGGTGTAAGGGCCACCCATTTGCGACGTACAAGATCAAAAATTTCTTCGCAACCATGCCCCTGCCTTATGCGGAATGCCGGCGGTGGAAAGGTTACGGTGAGCATGCTTTTAGCGTTTTATTGTACTTTTAGCGGTTTATATCGGCCCCCCGCACGGGGTATTATTGCAAAAGCTGCAACCACAACCATGCACTTGCACGACAAGGGTTCAAAGAAATCAAGAAACGATGAAGACAAAAGAAGATATTGTAAACAACTGGCTGCCAAGGTACACGGGCGAAAAACTCCAAAATTTTGGCAAGTACATTTTGCTAACCAACTTCAGCAACTATGTAAACATGTTTGCCATGTGGCATAAAGTTGCTGTAATTGGGCAAGACAAGCCCATGCAGTGCGCTACAAAAGACAATATTACTATTATCAACTTTGGTATGGGCAGCCCCGGCGCAGCCACCATCATGGATTTGCTCAGCGCTATTGAGCCGCAAGCAGTATTGTTTCTGGGAAAATGCGGAGGGCTCAAAAAGCGCAACAAATTAGGCGATCTTATTCTGCCCATTGCGGCAATTAGGGGTGAGGGTACCAGCAATGATTATTTTCCACCTGAGGTGCCGGCTCTTCCTGCATTTGCGCTACAAAAAGCCGTGAGCACTACCATACGCGATCATGGAGTAGACTATTGGACGGGCACTTGCTACACTACCAACCGCCGGGTGTGGGAGCACGACGAGGACTTTAAAGCTTACCTGCAGCGTATTAGGGCCTACGCAATAGATATGGAAACCGCTACCGTTTTTACAGTTGGGTTCTACAACAAAATACCCACCGGCGCCCTACTGCTGGTAAGTGACCAACCCATGGTACCCGAGGGGGTAAAGACGGCGGAATCGGACAAAAAGGTAACTGATAAATTTGTAACAAGGCACCTCCAAATCGGCATTGACTCGCTGAAACAACTCATAAACGGTGGCACTACCGTTAGGCACCTTAAATTCTGATCTGCCACCGAATACACCACACTTATTCATGTATTGGAAGTAACCTTACTCGCACTTTCCAGCAGGTAGAAATGCCAATATGTAAAAAATGCACTAACATAGTTGGAAACTGGGGCCTGGGGCACTACCTTTGCACCCCATTAAAATAACTCGTGCCGTAACACGATAAGAGCCTGGCGCCGTAAGGCCAGACTAGAACATGGAAAGCATACAGACAACTTGCGTCTGGCTCTCTATCGGCGGGCAAGCCAAATCCAGATCATTTCAAGCATGAAACTATCTCAGTTCAAGTTCGACCTGCCGCTAAACCTGATTGCCCAAAGCCCAACCAAAAAACGCGAAGACAGCCGGATGATGGTGATAAACCGCAAAACCGGTAGTATGGAAAACCACCATTTTCGCGAAATACTCAACTTTTTCGACGATAAAGATGTGTTTGCAGTAAACAACACCAAAGTGTTTCCTGCACGCATGTATGGCCGAAAAGAAAAGACGGGTGCCAAAATAGAAGTGTTTTTGCTGCGCGAACTAAACAGGCTCAACAGGCTGTGGGATGTAATAGTGGATCCGGCACGTAAAATACGGGTTGGAAACAAACTGTACTTTGGCGACAATGATGAACTGGTGGCCGAAGTAATAGACAACACAACCAGCCGCGGCCGAACCATCAAGTTTTTGTGGGATGGCGACGAAGAAGATTTCCGAAAGGTACTCGATTCGCTGGGCGAAACACCCCTGCCCAAGTACATTAAGCGCAAGCCTGACGAAACCGACCGCAAGCGCTACCAAACCGTATATGCCAAATACGAAGGCGCTGTGGCGGCCCCTACTGCTGGCCTGCACTTTAGCCGCGAACTCATAAAGCGCTGCGAAATAAAAGGCATCCGTTTTGCCGAAGTAACGCTACACACTGGTCTCGGCACCTTTCGCCCTATAGAAGTGGAAGACCTGAGCAAGCACAAAATGGATGCTGAGTACTATCGTATTGACGATACCGCCACCCGCATTATCAACAATGCCAAAAACGGCGGCCATCGCATTTGCTCCATAGGCACTACTACTATGCGCTGCATGGAAACCTCGTTTACCGCGGAAAAACTGGTAAAACCAAGCGAAGGATGGACCAACATGTTTATCCACCCGCCTTACGAGTTTAATATTGCCGATAGCCTGGTTACTAATTTTCACTTACCCAAAACAAGCCTGCTCATCATGGCATGTGCCTTTGCCGGGTACGACCTGATTATGGAAGCTTACAAGAAAGCTATTAAAGATAAGTATCGCTTCTTCACTTATGGCGACGCGATGCTTATAATCTAAGAAATTTGAGTTGCCTCATTAAAATTTAATCCCCGGATAACTGCCTCCGGGGATTATTTTTAAGCATCTGCCTGGTTGTTGATTTAAAGCAACGCCACTTTAGCGTGCCTGCTTTTGCATGGTGCTCACCTGTTGCTGCAGGCTATTTACCACGTTGGCTAATTGATTTACATCCCATACAGGCCTTTCCACCGGTTTACTTATAATCATTTTGGCCTGCCACACTTCTGCAATATCCTCGGCTTTTACGGAATAAGGCGGATAGCTGGGGTTATCGCTTACCAGGGTTAACATTGCCTTGTTTCGGTTTGCACGCTGCACTCTTTTATACACAATGCCGTCGGTACGGCTCACCACTATGCAAGGCTCGCCATTCTTTATAAAATCAAGCTTTTCCACTTTTTCGCCCACAATCACGCTACCGCTTGGTGTAGGCAACATGCTATCACCAATAATTTCAAATGCCCTGAAGTGCCCTCCCGACAGCATAGGTAAAGTGAATGTGTTGAGTTCATCCACAAAGTCGGGGTCTTCGTAGCCGGCAAGGTAGCCTGCCGCAGCTTTTACCGGCACAAACTGTATAACCTGCCGTTCGGCGCCTTGCTTCAGCCTGCGCCGTTTAGCAAGGTAGTTTTCGCTACTGTCTGCAAGGTCTTTCAATAGTAATTCGTCGAGCGAAAGACTAAACATTTCCGACAACTGCTCCAGCACGTCGAGCCTGGGCTCTGCCCGTTCTTCTTCGTAGGCGCCTATCAGCGACCTCTTGATGCCAAGCTTAACAGCGCATTCTTCCTGCGTCCAGCCCTTTTGCTTGCGCAGGTATTTCAGGTTTTTTCCGGCAACACTCATTGCGAAAGTATTTAGGGCAATATTACTAAATAGTTTCGCAATACTGAAATCTTTTTTCAGTATTAAAGTTCCGTTATTGCGTAAGCAAATGATAATACTACCCGAACGGTAAACTATTTTCCTCATTTGGACAGCAAAGGTGAATTTTGCACCACCATTTGATCCCAATGAAAAAACACAAAAAGGAACAGCCAATCATTTTGATTACCAATGATGACGGCATAACCGCACCGGGCATAAGAAACCTGGTGGAAGCGGTGCAGGAACTGGGAATTGCCCGCATAGTTGTAGTAGCCCCCGACAAGCCCCAAAGCGGCATGGGACATGCCATTACCATTGGCGAGCCGCTGCGTATGCGACAGGTAAAAACCTTTGAAGGCATAGAATCGTGGCAGGTAAGCGGCACACCTGTTGATTGCGTGAAGCTGGCTGTAGACAAAATACTGCACCGCAAACCCGACCTATGCCTCAGTGGTATTAATCATGGTGCCAATCATTCTATCAACGTTATTTATAGCGGCACCATGAGTGCAGCTATGGAGGCAGCCATCGAAAGCATACCTTCTATTGGCTTTTCGCTCAACGATTTTAGCATAGAGGCTGATTTTGCAGGCGCCAGGCTGGTGGTAAAAGAAATGGTGCAACGGGTGATGAAAACTAAACAGGATAAGCACTTGCTGCTCAATGTGAACATACCATCTGTAGCGCCCGAGTTGATCAAAGGCATACGCATTTGCCGGCAGGCATACGCCAAATACGAAGAAGATTTTGATGAACGCAAAGACCCAAGTGGCAGGTCATATTACTGGCTAACCGGGCAGTTTGTTAATTTCGACAAAGGAAAAGACACCGATGTATGGGCACTACAGCACAATTATGTAAGCGTGGTACCCGTTAGCATTGACTTCACTAATTATACCCTTAAAAAGCAACTGGAGGAGGCATGGGGCAAATGATTTTGAAACGCGACAGCTTGAAACTGGGCCTCCTGCTAGGCTTACTTACTCCCACCCTGGGCATTGTTATTTATTACTACTGGAAAATTGCCCCCAACAGCTGGAGCGATTTCTTTTTCTATCTTAAAACCAACAAAAGCCTGGTAACCAGCCTTACCATGATATGCCTGCTGTGTAATGTTGGTGTATTTACTGCCTATGTAAACACAAAGCGTGACCAAACAGCCAAAGGTATTTTTGCCATGACGCTCATTTATGCTATCGCATCCCTTTTATTCAAGTTTTCTGGATAGGTTCGAACATGTTGTCGGCAACCCTACTATATAATTTGAACCCAACCCCACACAAAGCATGGTAACCACCCCGCATAAATACTACGTAATAGCCGGCGAAGCCAGTGGCGACTTGCATGGCGGCAACCTGCTGAAAGCTTTATATGCTGCAGACCCCGGGGCCAATGTGCGGTGCTGGGGTGGCGACTACATGCAAAGCACCGGGGCGACACTGGTAAAGCACTATCGCGATCTTGCCTTTATGGGCTTTGTGGAAGTGGTGGCCAACCTGCGCACCATTTTTCGCAATATCAGCTTCTGTAAAAAAGACATTACCCAATTTAAGCCCGACCTGCTGGTACTTATTGATTACCCGGGCTTTAACCTGCGCATTGCCAAATGGGCCCATAAACAAGGCATTAAAGTTGTTTACTATATTAGTCCGCAGGTGTGGGCATGGAAGGAAAGCCGTGTAAAAACCATCAAGCGCGATATAGACAAAATGCTTTGCATCCTTCCTTTTGAGCAGGAATTCTACAGCAAATGGGGGTATGGGGTTAGTTATGTGGGCCATCCCCTGGTTCAGGTAATAATCAACTACAAACCCTCCATACCCAGCCTGAGCATCAAACCCATAGTTGCATTACTGCCCGGAAGCCGCAAGCAGGAAATAAAGGCCAAGCTACCCCTGATGCTACAGGTAGCATCAGAATTTCCTGACTACCTGTTTGTGGTAGCCAAGGCTCCCGGCCTGGAAGACACATTCTACCAATCTATGCTGGCGCCCTATACAAACGTAGTATCGGTAAAGGGCCTCACCTACGACCTACTTACGCAAGCCAAAGCGGCCTTGGTAACCAGCGGCACCGCTACCCTGGAAACAGCCCTGTTTGGTGTGCCGCAGGTAGTATGCTACAAAGGCAACTCCATTAGCTATGCCATTGCCAAAAGGCTCATAAAAGTGAAATATATAAGCCTGGTAAACCTGATTATGGACCAACAGGTTGTGCATGAACTTATACAGGATGAATTAACTGCTGTCCGCCTAAAACAGGAACTCTACACCTTGCTCAACGATGTGAACAGGCGACGCCAATTGGCCGAGGATTATGCTCAGCTAAAACATGTTTTATCGGAAAAAGGTAATGCCAGCAATAACGCAGCGCAGGAAATAGTAACTATGCTTGGCTGAATGTGTTCCTACTTTTTTACCATAAGCTTTATAGCCAAAATAATTAGGGCAACCAAAAACAGCAGGATAGACAATCTGTTGATTCCATGCATGTACTTCACCCACTGTGTACGCGGCCGGTTGGGGTCGGGCTTGCGCAAATACAGGTACTCGGATATTTGACGAAGGAAACTCATAAACTATAAAGCCTTCTAATACGCAAAGCCCATGCTATTTGTTCGGAAAGTTAAGGACGCTAAAGCCTGGACTCGGCAAAATCATACTTGAATAAATTGTCATACACCCCATCTTCATAGTGCAGGCCAATCTCAGTAAAGCCTGCTTTCCTGAGAATGTGCTTTGAAGCGTGGTTCTGCTGCCGTGTTACCGCCACTACATAAGGAAGGCCCAATTGGCTGCTGCAGTATTTCAATCCTTCCAAAACGAGTTCGTAGGCCAGGCCTTTGCCCCACCACCATGGCATGAGCAGATAGCCAATTTGTATATGTGGGGTGTATTGCAGAGGTATTACTGCAAATGAACCTGCAAAACGACCGTCGGCATTGTCAATAGCAGCCCACCTGCCGTGCCCGGGCATTGATTTATACAAATCCAAATTTTCGAGAAGAAAAGAGATGGCATCATGCCGTGACTTGGCCGGTCTGATGAAGCGCATCACCTCTTCGTTGGCGTTCATGGCCACAAAGTCTTCCACATCTGCAGGGGTAAACTCCCTTACCAGCATTCGTTTCGTTTCAAAAATAATTTGAGCCATGCCCAACATCAATACTGCCCGAATATCAGGGAAAAACTTCTTTGAGGTCAAAAACAAGGTCAGGAAACAATTCAGGGCTCAATTTCTGATGACGGCCAAAGGTGTCGGTGTATTCGTATTTGTCATCCACCAGCACATACTGATTAATAGCATTGGCATCAGGAAAAACAACCCAATATTCCTGAACTCCATTTTCCTCGTACAAATTGTACTTGTCGTTCAAATCCTTTTTGGCTGTGGAGGGACTTACAATTTCAATAATCCAATCAGGAGCGCCTGCGCAGCCGCGTTCGTCAACCTTGGTGGAGTCACAAATCACACAAATATCCGGCTGCACGACCGTGAGCACCTCTGCATCATCCGCGCTTTTCCCGGAAGGCCTTACATCAAATGGAGCATGATATACCTTACAATCCTTTGACCAAAAATAGTATATTGTATTACGCAAAAGGGCTGCTGATAAGTCCTGATGCTTGGAGGCAGGAGCAGGAGAGGTAATGAACAACCTGCCTTTAATAAGTTCTACCATTTCGCTAAAACGCCAGGTAAGGTAATCAGCATAGGTGTACACTCCATGTTTGTCGAGCTGAGAAATGCTTGTAATAGGTGCTGGCATAGGCCAAATTAAGGCCAAAACTATTTGTGTACCTCGCTGGTAAAGTGAAACTCAATATCGGGATTGTTGTTGCGCTCGGTATTCAGGAACCATTCGCTTTGGGCCAGATATACCGGGTGGCCGTCTTTATCCTCGGCTATGTTTTGCATTTTAAACCGGGCAAAGTCTTCCAGCTTTTTGGCATTGTTGCTGGTTATCCAGCAGGCTTTGTAAAACGGCAGCGTATTAAACTGTACGCTGGCGCCATATTCTTGCAGCAGGCGGTACTGTATTACCTCAAACTGTAGTTCGCCAACACAGCCAATGATCTTTTTATTGCCTCCAAATTGGGTAAATAGCTGGGCCACTCCTTCGTCTGTTAGTTGCAGTAAACCTTTTTCCAACTGCTTGGTTTTCATAGGGTCTCTATTCACCACTTCTTTAAAAATTTCAGGTGAAAAGGTGGGTATGCCGGTAAAAAAGAAGTCTTCACCCTCCGTTAGGGTATCACCTATTTTGAAGTTGCCGGTATCGAATAAGCCTACGATATCGCCGGCGTAGGCATCCTCCACCACATCTTTGCTGCGTGCCAAAAAGGTATAAGGATTGCTGAAACGAATATCCTTATCGAGGCGTACGTGGTGGTAATATTTATTCCGTTCAAAGCGACCACTACAAATGCGCATGAAGGCAATTCGGTCGCGGTGCTTGGGGTCGAGGTTGGCGTGGATCTTAAATACGAAGCCCGTAAGTTTATCTTCCTGCACGTCTACCGGGCGGGTAGTAGTTGCGCGGTTGCGCGGTACAGGGGCAATGCGCACAAAGGTTTCCAGCAGTTCGCATACACCAAAGTTGTTTACCGCGCTTCCAAAAAACACGGGGGCAGTTTGACCCGCCAGGTAATCCTCCACATCCAGTTCGCCATACACACCGTCTATCAGTGCCACATCTTCGCGCAGGGTGGCGGCATCATGTTCTCCCACCTTGGCATCCAGCACATTGCTAGCCAAATCGTTGATGGTAACCACATCTTCATCGCTGGCTTTAGTACCGGCTGTAAACAGCACCAGATCTTTACTACTCAGGTTGTACACCCCTTTAAAGTCTTTGCCACTATTGATGGGCCAGGTCATGGGGTGCAGGTGAATCTTCAGCTCCTTTTCAATTTCTTCCAGCAGGTCGTAGCGGTTTTTGCCGTCGCGGTCCATTTTGTTGATGAACACCATCACTGGTGTATTGCGCATACTGATCACTTCCATCAGTCGGCGGGTTTGCTCCTCCACGCCATTTACGCTGTCCACTACCAATATTACGCTGTCCACGGCGGTTAAAGTGCGATATGTATCCTCGGCAAAGTCTTTGTGGCCGGGTGTATCGAGCAGGTTAATCAGGTGACCATCATACTCAAATGTCATTACGCTGGTAGCGACGCTAATGCCGCGTTGCCGTTCAATCTCCATAAAGTCGCTGGTAGCGTGCTTTTTGATCTTATTGCTCTTTACGGCGCCGGCTGTTTGAATAGCACCTCCAAAAAGCAGGAGTTTCTCGGTAAGGGTGGTTTTACCGGCATCGGGGTGGCTAATGATGGCAAATGTTTTGCGGCGTGCTATTTCGTGGCTGTACTTCATAAAACGGCGGCAAAAATAGCAGAATCAGCCTTGAGGACTGCGTGTGAAGCTGAACCGAGGTATAATGAGGATTTCTCAGGGCTTTCTTCCCGCCGTCACTTGTGTAATATTTGATGAAAACCCTTCCGGCAACTGCCCCTCCTTTACCACCCGCAGGTATTTGTGTTGGGCATCGGTTTTGCCCAGGCCCTTCATCCACTGACCGAAGTGGCTATTAGTAAGGGAATGTATGGTGGGGCGGCCGAGCAACTGCTGCTTGCGCAAGGTGTGGTAATCGTCGTTCAGCCTGCACAATTCAGCGTCTATTTCGGCACAAAGGCTTTCGGGCACATTTGAGCCTGCAATGATCCAGCGATGTGCCACCGGCAGGTTTGTATCGTCGGGCCATACGGCAAACTCCTTTACATGTGCACCAACAGTGGCCGTAGCGCGGGCAAACGCCATCTCGAGATTGGCTACGCTTACGTGTTCACCAGCCAGGCTCACAAACTGAGCCGTGCGGCCCATCCATTGCACCCGGGGCGGTGTAAGCGACGTAAACCGGATTACATCTCCCAACAGATAGCGCCAGGCCCCGCTATTGGAGCTTAGCAGCAATGCGTACAATTTGTTTTCCTCCACATCTTGCAGCGAAATTGCTTTGGCACCCTGCATCAAACTGCCATTTTCATCAAAATGCGGCTGCTCAAAAGGCACAAATTCGAAATACAATCCACCATGGCAAATCAAATCCATGCCGTTTGAATCGGGATTAAGCTGATGGGCTATATACCCTTCGGAAGCCACATAGCTTTCCAACCTGGGCAAAGGTTTGGCAAAACATTTGGCCAACCGCAGCCGGTAGGGTTCAATACTCATGCCGCCATGCAGGTAAAGTGCCAAGTTGGGCCAAATTTCATGGATGTTGTTTAAGCGATATTTCTCCATCACAGCCTCCATCATGGGCACAGCCCACACCGGAAATGCCGAAAGAATTGCTACATCCCATTGCGGAGCATACTGCACAATATGGTCCAGTTTCTGGCTCCAGCTTTTTAGTGCATGCACCTCTATGGGCGGCAGTATGCGCTCCTTGTACCAGCCGGGCGAGTTTTTCATCATGATGCCGCTGAAATCGCCCGCCTCTACGCCGCCGTACTGCTGCAGTGTGGTACTGCCATTCAGGCTTAGCATTTTTCTCTCCAGCATTTTGGCAGCCCCAGGCATGGCAGCTATGACCCTGGCCATTTCGGTACCGGCCTGCTTTACACTTCTTATGCTGTCTTTGGAAAGCGGCAGGTACTTGCTTGCCGCCTGCGAAGTGCCCGACGATAAGGCAAAATAGGCAGCATTGCCCGGCCAGCTAATATTATGTTCGCCTTTGCCAAGCAGGTGCCACCATTGTTCCTGCATCATGTCGTAATTGTATATAGGAACAGCCAGCCTAAATGCTTGCATAAGCTGGGCATTGCTGCCATTCCTGAGCAGGCCGGCAAAATTATACTGCTTCCCAAAACGTGTTGCCTTTGTCTTGTGCAGCAAAAAGCGAAGCACTTTTGCCTGCGCCACCGTGGGTTCGTTTGCCGGTTTTGCCGACACATGGCCGCTTAACAGCAGCAGGTTTTTCAAAACATATCCCCGCATAACAACCCTGTTAATTAAATAGTGAGAATAAGGCCCCCTATAGAAAAGCCAGCACCAGTGCCGAGTAGCATAATTGTATCGCCACTTCTGATGCGGCCATTTTTAAGAGATTCATGTAGGGCAATGCCTACCGAAGCTGAGAGTGTGTTGCCAAAGCGCTCGATGTTCACCACGATTTTGCTCTCTTCTATTGCCATCAGGCGCACAAAACCTTTGATACCGTTAAGACTTGCCTGGTGGGGTACGATGGCTGCCAAATCAGCTATTTGCGCATCTGCATCAGCCAGCAATGCTTCGGTAAACGGCTTCAAATGTTTCAATGCCAGGGTGAGCAGGTGCCGGCCGTCCATCCGGAAATAATGATCGGTAAGCGGAGGGTTGTTCAGCCCCAGGTTAGCAGCGCCACCCGCAGGTACCATGGCCATCAAAGCAGCTTCAGGCCAGGTTTGCATGTGGGCTGCCACAATACCCTGCGTGCATTCGGCAGGTTTTTCTGCAATTATGGCAAAAGCGCCATCTGCCAGCAGGCCGTAGGTTTCCATATCGGCGGGATTGAGGCTTCGACTGCATATTTCGCTGCACACAATGGCAATGCGTTTGTATCGATTCCCATCAAGCAATCGGCTGGCTACATCAAGAGCGGTAATGAAGCCAAGACAAGTAGCATCAATATCCCATCCGGGCACTGGCTTCAGCCCTGTACCCATTGCATACTGTATGCGGCAAGCTGTATGCGGAATGGGATAGTCGAAAGTAGCCGAACCACAAATAACCAGTCCAAGGTCATTGTACCCAATACTTGCATCATCCAATGCTGCTTGCAGGGCTCTGGCACCCAGGCTTCCTACACTTTCTTCGGGTAGCGCCCAGTAGCGTTGGCTTACCCCGGTATGTTCTTGCAAATAGCCAGGCTCCCACCCCTGCGTTGTTTCCAGTTCATTGGATTGAACCATCCTGCCGGGTAATGCAATGCCGGTGCCGACGATTTTAATGGGGAACGAAACTGGATTCACCGCCGCAATTTAGTCAGGCGCAATGGTTTGTGAGCTTACAGGAATGGTAAGCCATCAACTG
>Ga0114939_10001158_pt1 | contig 21220 bp, 11 predicted proteins | sample AshMeaCrysSpring_FD_87196 | JGI IMG/M metagenome (GOLD analysis project Ga0114939, IMG submission 87196) | Groundwater microbial communities from Big Spring, Nevada to study Microbial Dark Matter (Phase II) - Ash Meadows Crystal Spring | ecosystem: Environmental > Aquatic > Deep subsurface >...
AGACGGTGTCGGTGACGCAGGCCGCGCCGTCGTGCACGGTCACGGTGTCACCCACCTCCCTCTCGGTGGCGGCCACGGCAGGGACGTCCTCGGTGAGCGTGAGCGCCGCGTCGGGGTGCGGGTGGTCGGCCTCGAGCGGCGCGTCGTGGATCACGGTGAGCCCGGCCTCGGGCGGTGGGGCGGGCACGGTGGCCATCTCGTTCACCGTGAACACGGGTACGACCGCTCGCACGGGCACGATCACGGTGGGCGGCCGGAGCGTGACGATCACGCAGGCCGGGGCGCCGTGCGACACGAGCCTCTCGCCGACCTCGACGACCATGAGTCCGGCCGGCGGCACCGCGTCGGTGTCGCTCAGGACCGGCACCGGGTGTGGCTGGACCTCGTCGTCGCCGGTCTACTGGGTGCGCCCGTCGCCGAGCTCCGGCACGGGCGCCTCCACGGTGGCGGTCACGGTGAAACCGTACACCGGCAAGTACACGCGCACCACGTCCGCCACGATCGGCGGGAAGTCGTTCACCATCACCCAGGAGGGGAGCTGCGCGCCCACGCTCACGACGACCAGGTCGTCGCTGGCAGCCGAGGGCGGGACGGCGATCCTCGAGGTGATCGTGCCGGACGGCTGCCGCTGGTCGGCGTCGAGCAACCGGACCTGGCTCACCCTGATGCCGGAGTCCGGGACCCGCGCGGCGGCCGTCACCCTCATCGCGAGGCCCAACACCAAGGGGGTCACCCGCAAGGCGACGGTCGAGGTCGGTGGCCGGAGCCTGCGGATCGAACAGGATTCCCTCGTCTCGGCGGCTGCGGCGCCGGAAGCCGGTGCGTTCGCCTACTACCTCGACGAAGGAGCGACGCGCGAGGCGGCGGGCACCACCATCTCGCTCGCGAATCCCGCAGACGAGGCGGTGAAGGTCCGGCTCTCGTTCGCGCCCGAGAACGACGCTCCGGTGCACTACACGGTCGCGGTGCCAGCACGCACCCAGGTGCCGCTCGACCCGAGCGACCTGCCGGGGGTCACCCCCTCTGGCGCCGGATTGGCCATCGCCGCCGACGGCCCCCTCGCGGTGGACCGCACCGTGATCGCTGGCGCCGGCGAGCACGGCGCCGAGGCCGACGCGGCGGCCCCGGCGCGCTCGAAGTGGGTCTTCGAGGAGGTGGCGGGAGACGATGGCCGCTTCCTCCTGCGGATCGCCAACCCGAACACGGTCGGTGCCGAGGTGCGGGTCCGCCTCGTCCTCCCGGGCCACCGCGACGTGGTGCAGCACTACCGCGTCGCGCCACTCGGACGGTCCACGATTCGCGTGGGGGACACCGGCGCGATCCCCGCGTCGGGGACACCCTCGGTCATCGTCGAATCCGCCAACGGGGAACCGGTGGTGGCGGAGCGGGCCACGCGGTGGCGCGGCACCCCGGGACGGGAACGGGCCGCCTGGTCCTCCCCGGGCCTGACCGCACCGGCCGCGCGCTGGCTCGTTGCGGGCGCCGAAACGGGCGGCGTGGACGAGGCGTCGAGCTGGCTGCACGTCACCAACACGAGCGCGCGGGCCACGGTGCTCGATGTGACGATGATTCCGGAGCTGGACGGCGGCGTCTCGAGCACGCGGACGGTGACGGTGGAGGGATCGGGGGCCTCGCGCCTCGATCTCGGCGAACTCTTCCCCGAGACGGCGGGACGGCGGTTTGGGGTGCTGGTGGAGGCGCACGACCCCGCCGCCCGGCTCGTGGTGGAGCGCGCGACGCAGTGGACGGGCCCGTCGCGGCTCGGCTCGGTGAGGGTGCCTGGGAGCCGCCTTACGCCTTAGTTCAGGCCTTACGCCTTAGGCCTTACGCCCTAGGCCCTTGTCTGGCCTTACGCCTTGGGCGTAAGGCGGCCCGGGCGCAAGGCGTTGGGCGTGGGCATGAGGCGGAAGTACGGGGGGGCGGGGCTTCAGCCCCGCCTCTCGGCACCGGGATCCGAGCCCAAGGCGTAGGGCGTAAGGCGTAAGGCAGACCCGGGCGTAAGGCCTAAGGCCTAAGCCCTACGGCGTGAGGCGCAAGGCAGACCCGGGCGTAAGGCCTAAGGCCTAAGGCCTAAGGCGTTCCGCGTCCGGCACAATGTCTCCCGCCAGGGCGTCTTCGAGGTTGACAGAGCAGAGAAGTCTGCCTATAGTCAGCATCTCGTCGGCCCGTCGCCATCCCAGATAGAGATTAAGTTAAGTGCTCGGCCCTCTGACGCTGGTTCCGTGTCCGCGCCCGGAGGGGAACCGTCTACTCGTTTGGGCGCTCGCCTGCCTGGCGCTGGTCGTTCCCGGACGGGTCGCACCTGTCCACGCCCAGCCCATCGTGGGTCGCGCGGTCGAGTTCATGCGCTCCGCCGACCACGCGAGGCTGCTCCCCGATGGGCGCCCTGCGGTCTCCGAATACCGCTTCGAGCTTTACACCGCCGGTGCGACGGTGCCGTTCCACTGGATCAGCCTGGGCAAGCCCGCGCCGGCCGCCGACGGCAACATCCGCTTCGACTTCTCGGGCCTGGTCGGCCGCTGGCCGCTGCCGGACGGCGTGCACGCGTACGAGGCGAGGGTGTCGGCCGTCGGGCCGCTGGGGACGGGCCGCAGCACGCCCTCAAACCCCTTCACGCTGGAGGCGCCCGGCTGCCGCTATTCCGTGTCCCCGGCGGACGTGTCGATGGGGGCAGGGGCGGACACGGCGAGCCTCGCCGTGACGACGGACTCGGGCTGCGCCTGGACGGCCTCGAGTGGGGTGTCGTGGATCGCCGTGAGCCCGGCCTCCGGGAGGGGCAACGGGCCGGTGGCGCTCTCCATCGCCGCAAACCCGAGCGCGAGTTCTCGCACCGGGACGGCGACGGTGGCCGGCAAGACGGTCACGGTTGCGCAGGCCGGCACCTCGACCTCGTGCACCGTCACGCTCTCGCCCGGCGCGTCCATGCTGGGCGCGGCCGGCGGGAGCGCGTCGGTCACGCTCAAGACCAGTGCGGGCTGTGGATGGGCCGCCGCCTCGCCCGTGTCCTGGATCCGTCTGTCGAAGTCCTCCGGCACGGGCGGCTCCACGATAGGCGTCACCGTGAAGCCGTATCGGGGGAAGTACCCTCGCGGCGCGACGGTCACGATTGGCGCGCGGCCGTTCACCGTTACTCAGCACGGCGCCTGTGCCCCTGAGCTGACGCCAACCCGCCTGTCTCTGGGAGCTGCCGGGGCGAAGAAGGCGGTGCGCGTGAGCGTGCCGGACGGCTGCCGCTGGTCGGCGTCGAGCGACAGGAACTGGCTCACCGTGAGTCCCGAGTCGGGGACCGACGCCGGGTCGTTGAAGGTGGTGGCGGCACCCAATCCCAAGACGCGCATCCGCCGGGCCACCGTCGAGGTGGGCGGGCGCACCGTCGAGGTCGTCCAGGCCGCCAGGCTGGCCGCCGCGCCGGATTCGGAGACCGAGGCGGGCTCGGCCGAGCCAGCGGCCGCCGGTTTGTTCTCGTACTACCTGGCCGAGGAGGCGGCGGGCGACGCCGCCGCGGGCGACGCCGCCGCGGGAACCGTGATCTCGATTGCGAACCCCTCGGAGCGGGCGGTGACGGCCAGCCTCTCCTTCGTGCCGGAGGGCGCCACGCCGGTGGAGCACACCGTGAGCGTCCCGGCCCGCACCCAGGTCACCCTCGACCCCTTCGACGTTCCGGGCCTCGCCGCGCCTGGCTTCGCGGTGGCCGTGGCCGCCGATGGCCCCGTGGCCGTGAATCGCGCGGTGGCCTCGCACACCGGCGCGCGACGCGCCTCGGCCGCAACGGCCGCTCCGGCGGGCCCGACGTGGGTGCTCGCGAAGGCTGCCGCGGGCGATGGGCGCGAGCCCGCGTGGCGTGTCGGCAACCCGAACGCGACTTCCGCCGAGATCCGGGTTCGGACCCTGCTGCCGGATGGCCACAGCGTGTTGCGTCACATACGAATCGCGCCGCTCGGGCGGTCCACGATTCGCGTGGACGACGTCGAACCAGAAGCCTGGGCGCTGGAGGAGGATGCGCACGGGGACGAGTCCGCCTCGCCGGCGCTCGGCACCGTCGTGGTCGAGTCCACCAACGGGCAGCCCGTGGCGGTGGAGCGCGCAGCGGCGTCGCGGGACGCGAGGGGACGGGAGCCGACCGCGTGGATGTCGCCAGAACTCACCGCGCCGGGTGCGCGCTGGCTCGTGGCGGGGGCGGAGACGGGCGGAGCGGGCGCGGCATCGAGCTGGCTGCGCGTGACCAACGCGAGCGCGCGGGCGGCCGTGCTCGAGATCACTCTGATTCCGGAACTGGAAAGTGGCGCCCTATCCACGCGGACGGTCGTGGTGGGCGAGTCGGGCACCTCCCGCCTCGACCTCGGCGACCTGTTCCCCGAGGCGGACGGGCAGCGCTTTGGGGTGCTCGTGGAGGCGCAGGACCCGGCTGCGCGGCTCGTGGTGGAACGCGTGACGTGGTGGACGGCACCGTCACGGGCCGCCTCGGTGCGGGCACCGGGAGTGCGCCTTGGCCGTTAGGCTGTTTTGCGCCTTACGTCGTACGCCGTACGCCTCATGCCCGAGTCTGGCGTACGCCTTGCGCCGTACGCGTTACGCCCGCGCCGAAGCCCGGTGCTGTGGGGCACCTCTGTCGTGGCCCTGCCCATCGGAGGCACCTGGCGTGCGTCTGCTCGCGTGGACGCTCGTCCGCCTGGCCCTCGTGCTGCTGGCCACCGCCGCCCCGGCCCACGCCCAGACCGTCGTCGGCCGCGCGGTCGAGTTCGTCCGGTCCGCCGACCACGCGAGGCTCCTACCCGACGGACGTCCCGCCGTCTCCGAGTACCACCTGGAGCTCTACACCGCTGGCGCCGCGGCGCCCTTCCACTGGATCACGCTCGGGAAGCCCGCGCCGGCCGCCGACGGCGTCATCCGGTTCGACTTCTCGGGGCTGGTGGGCGGCTGGCCGCTCCCGGGCGGCGTGTACGAGGCGAGGGTCTCGGCCGTCGGGCCGCTCGGCACGGGCCGGAGCGCGGTCTCCAACCCGTTCACGCTCGCGACGCCCGGCTGCGCGCCGTCGGTTGCCCCGGCAACCGTTCCGGTGGGGGCGGGGTCGAGCGCGTCGATCGTGAGCGTGACCGCGGCGGCCGGTTGCGGCTGGACGGCCTCGAGCGGCGCGTCGTGGATCGCCGTGAGCCCGGCCTCGGGCAGCGGCAGCGCGACGGTCACGATCGCGGTGGCGGCCAACCCGAGCCCCACGCCCCGCACGGGCGCCCTCGCGATCGCCGGGACGCCGGTGACGGTGTCGCAGGCCGGCGCCATGCCGCCGCGGCTGAGCGACCCGGCCAGCCCCCTGGTGATCGGGGGTGCCAACACGGTCTCGGGGACGAGCTTCACCGCCGGCAGTGTGGTGATGCTGTATGTCGCCACCGGCGCGGGCCCGGTGACCTACGGACCCTACAAGCCCACGAGCTGGAACGCGTCCGCGCTCACGTGGGTCATCCCGCGCGAGGTGGCGCCCGGCAACGGCTTCGCGGCCGTGCGCGTGGTGAACACCGACACGGGCTACCTGGAATCGAACCTCGTGGGCGCGCTGCTCGCCGGCAGCGCGGCCGCCGGCCTGCCCACGATCACGCAGATCGACGGCGTCGGCCTGTCTCCTGCGGATCTGGCGACGCCCGTGGCGCACATCGACACGGTGGTGGCGAAGGGCGCGACGATCACGCTCGCCGGCACCGGGTTCAGGGACCCGGTGGTGAACGTGTTCACCGTGGCGGGCAACATCGGTCCGTTGACGCCGCGTGCCGGCGGCAGCGCCACGCGGATCCAGGTGGTGATCCCCTCGACCGCGCCGACCGGGCCCGGGAGCTTCCAGGTGGTGAACCGGCCGGGCTACCAGGCGTCGGCCGCAGTTTCGGCGGTGATCGGTGCGGTGCCAACGATCTCGCGCGTCACCGTGTCGGGCGGGACCATCACGGTGACGGGCACCGGGTTCTCCGCGACCTCGGTGATCAACCTCTTCAACACGCAGGGGTCCTCCCTCGTCAACCTCGGCGGCTTCGGGCCCCGCGGCCCGAAGGTGCCGCTGACCATCGCGAGCGACACGCGGTTCACCTTCGCGCGCCCGGCGGCGGCGATGGCGGGGCCGACGTTCGTCGAGGTGCTCAACCCGCCGTTCATCCCGTTCTCGTCGAGCGGGGCCGACCCGGACGGCGCGTTCACGATGGGAGAGGCGCCCCCGCCGCTGTGGCTCACGGACGCGGCCGCCGCGGCCGGCCCAAACGACTCGATCCAGCGGTACGGCGATGGCGGGGCAGCCGGCGCCGGCGGCGCGTTGGGTGAACCAGTGACGTGGACGCGCGCCGTGAACGCGAGTGTCGAGGGCGGGACGCTCAGCGCCCGCCCCCGCACGTCAGATGCCGGCCGGCCTGCGAGGTCCTGGCGGGCTGGCGCGCGATCGACGCAGGCGATCCTCGACGACGACGTCTACGTGGGATGGGACGTGACCGAGGATGCCGGCGAGGTGACCTTCGGGCTGGGCAACGACGACGCGGATGGGACGCTGGCCGACATTGCCTACGCGTGGCGGCTGGATGCGGCCACCCGTGAACTCCTGGTGTACGAGCGCGGCGTGCGCCAGGCAGCGGTGGGGACCTACGCGGCCGGCGACCGGCTGCACATCGCGGTGCGCAACGGCGTGGTGGAGTACCGGCGCAACGGGGCGGTGGTCTGGGTGTCCCGGCGGGCACCGCGGTATCCGCTCGTCGCCGACGCCAGCCTGGGCGGGCCGGCGTCGCGGCTCGGCGGGGTGCGGATCGCGGGCCGGCTGGGGGCGGTGGTGGACTGGTCGGCGCGGCCGGGCGCCGCCGTCGCCTCGATGCGCGCCTCACTGATACGGCGCGTGCCCAGTGGGCGGCTGCTGTTGGATGGTGGTGCAACGACTGCCGCGCCCGACGTGTCCGGCGCCATCGCGGTGAGCGCCGAGCTGGCCGGCGACGCGGGCATCGGTTTTGGCGCCGGCGCCTGCGACTACTGCCTGGTCCGGTCGGGTAGCCACGTGGAGGTGCGCCACGACGGCGCGGTGCGCGGTACGTGGCCCGCCGAGGCGGGCGCGCGGTACCGCGTCGAGGTTGCGCCAGACGGCGTCGTGCGCTACTGGGTCGGCGATCTGCTGCTCGATGAGGCGCCGGCCGGGACGAACCCAACCCGCACCGTGCGCGGCTGGCTCGGATCCGACCCGGGGTCGGCGATCGTCGGGGCGGCGGCGGAAGAGAGCAGCCGCTGACCTGGCGTCCAGCGCCTTGCGCCGTAGCGGGCGTCCGCCTCACGCAGTACGCCTTACGCCTTACGACTTACGCCTCACGCCCTGGTCTGGCGTAGGCCTTACGCCGTACGCCTTACGCCCGCGCCGAAAGCGAGGGCGGAAGCGCTGCGCCACAAGCACGGCGGCGTCAGGCGTGCGATCTGCGGCGGAGAACCGCGAGCGCCGACAGGCCCAGTGCGAGCCCGCCGAGCGTCGACAGCGGCTCGGGCACTGGCGTCGCCACGAGCGGCCGGCCGATGAAATCCGGGCGTTCGCGTGTTCGGGACGCACCGGTGGCGAGCCACGTCGCGTAGCCATCGGCGCCGTGGGCAGCGCTCTCCGCGATCAGTTGGGCCGCCAGTCTCTTTGCCGCGCCAGAACCCGTCTTGAACTGCGCGTTCCCGCCCGTCAGCGAGTACATGCCGCTCGTCTCGAACAGCAGTTCCCAGATGGCCAGCTGGTAGGCGCCCTTGATGGCGTTGGTGGGGGCTGACGACGGGTAGGTGTCGAAGAACCTGGTGGCGATCCACGATGCACGCTGCTTCTGCTCCTCGCCGGCCGGGCCCAGATTCCAGGCCAGCATCGAGCCCGTCGTGACGTTCGTCGTCCCCCTGAAGCTGCGCTCGAGGTCCACCGAGAAGGTGTAGAGGTCGGCCCCGCCCACGCCGAGGGAACCGGACGTGTCGGAGAGGCGATGTGCTCCCGCGTTCGCCCTGGCGAAGGTGGCGCCGGCGTCGAGCGACACCAACGCGCCGACGCCGCCCGCATAGGCCACCGTCATCGTGCCGGCCGATGCCGTTGCGGCGAGGAGCGAGGACGCGGCGAGCAACGCGATTCCTGCTGGTCCGAACCTCACGGCCACCTCCCTCGCCCACGATGGGAACGAGCGCCCGACAGTCGAGGTCGAGCATACCCAGCGGCAACGGCAGTGGGAATGGCACTATGCGGCCATACCCTGCTCCCCAGGTGGGGGGCGGAGAGGCGAACGACGCAAGACGCCCCGCGCGACCGCCGCCCGGGGCACGGAACGTCCAAGAATCTGGCGGGGGCACGCCCGGGCCGGCCAGCTGGGGGCGCTGGCCAGGCCCGGGCGCAAGGCGTGAGGCCTACGGCGTCAGGTGCGTCGGGCCTACGGCGTCAGGCGCGACGTGTGAGGCCCTCTTCACGGCGCCAGGCCGTGTCCGTTCGTCGCTGCGCCGAGAATCGCGGCGTCGCCGGTGCGTCCGAGCAGGCCGCGCACGGTGAGTGGCTCCGCCGCGGCGAGCGGTGCCTCGTCGAGCAGCAGGTCGCCGTTCCAATACCGCACCGTGCCGGTGGGCCCGAGCTCCACGCGATACCGGGCGCCAGGCTCCGCGTGCCACCGGCCGCGCACGACACCCTCGTGCCGCACTTCCACCGCGGCGCCCGTGCGGACGATGCAGTAGTCGCAGGCGGCGGCGCCGAGGCCGATGCCAGCGGTGCCGGCCAGCTCGGCGCTCACCACGCGGGTGCCGGACGCGTCGGGGGCAACCGTCGGTGCACCACCAATGACCAGCGGCCGCCCGTTGGGCACGCGCCGCGCCACCGAGGCGCGCATCGAGGCGACGGCCACGCCCGTGTGCGCGGGCCAGTCCACCACCGCGCCCAGCCGGCCCGTGAGCCGCACGTCGCTGAGCCGCGTCTCCGGCGAGCCCAGGCTCGCGTCGGCGACGAGCGGATACCGCGGCGCGCGCTCCGAGATCCAGACCACCGCCCCGTTGCGCCGATACTCCACCAAGCCGTTGCGCACCGCGATGTGCAGCAGGTCGCCGGCCGCGTAAGTGCCCACCGCCGCCTGCCGCACGCCGCCCTCGTAGACGAGGAGTTCGCGGGTGGCCGCATCCAGTCGCCACGCGAAGGCGATGTCGGTGAGGGTCCCATCCGCATCGTCCTGATCGAGACCGAACGCCACGTCGCGGGCGTCGTCGGTCACGGTCCACTCCACGTGGCCCTCGCCCTCGAGGAGCGCACGAGTGGACCGGGCGCCGGCGCGCCAGGGCCGCGTGGCCGTGTCGGCGGGGGCGGCGGCGGCGCGCGCGCGCAGCGTCTGCCCCTCGACGGTCGCGTCCACGGCGTGCGTCCACGTCACCGGCTCATCTGAGACGCCGGCCGCCGACGTACTGGCGTCGCCGTCCTGCCCGGGCGCCGCGGACGTGCCGGCCGCGGTGGCCGCGTCGGTCAGCAGCAGCGGCGGGGGCGCAGACCCCATCGTGAACGCGCCGTCCGGGTCGGCGCCGCTCGACGAGAACTCGATGAACGGCGGGTTGAGCACTTGGACGAACGCCGGACCGGCCACCGCCCCCGTCGGGCGCGCGAAGGTGAAGCGCGTGTCGCCCGTGACCGAGAGCGGCACCCTGGGACCGCCTGGCCCGTAGCCACCGAGGTTGACGACGGCGGTGCCCTGCTTGTTGAAGAGGTTGATGACGGAGATCGTGGAGAACCCCGTGCCCGTCACCGTGACCGTTCCCCCCGTCATGCTCACGCGGGAGATGGTTGGCACGGCACCGATCACCGCGGACACCGTGGCCGACACCTGGTAGCCCGGCCGGTTGATCACCTGGAAGTTGCCGGGCCCGGCCGACGCGGTCGCGGGGATCGCCACCTGGATCTGCGTGTCGCTCCCGCCGGCGAGCGGCGTCAACGGCCCGAGGTTCCCCGACGCGGTGAACACGTTCACCACCGGGTCCAGGAACCCCGTGCCGGTGATCGTGACCGTCGCGCCCTTCGCCACCACGGTGCTGATGTGCGCCAGGCCCACCGACATGTTCGCCGGCGCGAGACCCGTGCCGTTGATCTTCGTGATCGTGGGCAGGCCGAGGGCGGCATTGCCACCGAGCAGCGCGCCCACGAGGTTCGACTCCTGGTAGCCAGTGTCCGTGTTGATCACCTGCAGGGCCGCGAAGCCGTTCCCGGGCTCCACGTTGCGCGGGATGGAGAAGGTCAGCGAGGTCGCCGTCGTGCTCGTGGGCTTGTAGGGGCCGTAGGCCACCGGCCCGGCGCCGGTTGCCACGAAGAGCTTGACCACGCTGCCGGGCGTGAGGCTGGTGCCGCTGACCGTGTTGCCCTTGCCGATCACGAGCGAGGGCGGCGGCCCCACGACCGGCCGCCTGGCGCCGAACTGCGACACGGTGACGGCCCGGCCGGCGATGGTGATCGTGCCGATGCGGCTGGACGCGGACGGGTTGTGCGCCACGTTGACGGCGATCGTTCCGGAGCCCGACCCGCCGGGCGCCGAGAGCGTGATCCAGCTCAGGGCGCTCGTCGCCGACCACGAGCAGCCGGCGCTCGACGTGACGTTCACCGTGGCGCTGCCGCCCGCCCCGGGCAGCGACACCGACTCGGTGCTGAGCGCGTACGCGCAGCCCCCGCTGACGGTAAAGGTGAAGGGGTTCGACAGGTCGCTCCGCCCGATGCCGTCGGGCCCGATGGCGGCCACGCGCGCCTCGTAGGCGCCGCCGGGAAGGGGCCAGCTCGCGACCTGGGACCAGAAATTGAAGCCGATCTTGCCGTCGGTGCGCGGCGCCGGCTTGCCGATGTCCACCATGTGGAACGGCGTCGTTGCCCCGGCCCGGTAGATCTCGAGCGCGTAGCTCGACACCATCGGCTGGCCGTCGGCGAGCATCGTTGCATGGTCGGGCGAGGGCTCGAACTCCGCCAACCGCGGGTTGTCGATGCTCTGCGCGCGCAGCGTGCCGGCAGCGGCCAGGATGAAGGTGGTACCGAGGAGGGCCGTGAGGCTCGACCAGGCAGTGTGGCGTCGGGTGCGGGGCATCATGGTGGCGTTCTCGCAACCTGGCTCCACTGGGAGCCCGCCAGCAGTGGGGCAATTGCCATGCCCCGCTGGCTGCCGTGGCTGCGGGCCAGACAGGCCGAGAAACGCGCCGAGATTCGCCCCGCACGCCGAGCACACGCGCTCGAGCGCGGCGGTTCTGTGGGGGGACTTACACTACTGTGACATCCGCCTTAGGCCTTACGCCTTAGGCCTTACGCCCGGGTCTGCCGGACGCCTTATGCCTTGGGCCTCACGCCGGTGCCTGCCGGACGCCTTACGCCTTAGGCCTTACGCCCGGGTCTGCCGGACGCCTTATGCCTTGGGCCTCACGCCGGTGCCTGCCGGACGCCTTACGCCTTAGGCCTTACGCCGGTGTCTGCCGGGCGCCGGACGCCGGACGCCTTAGGCCTTACGCCCGGGTCTGCCGGACGCCGGACGCCTTAGGCCTTACGCCCGGGTCTGCCGGACGCCTTACGCACGCGTCTGGCCTGGGCCTCGCGTCGTACGCCCCACGCCCACGTTGGAGTTCAGGCTGGAGGCAGACAAGGGGAATTCTTGGCAACGCAGTACAGCGCAAGACCCTGCTCCTCATCGACGGCACGACGGGCGCGTCGTCGGTGTTCCTACTGCCGCGCAGCTGGCCAGGGTGAATCTCGGAAGCGTCTCCGGCGTCGTGGTCGGCAGCAGGAGCGTGCCGGCGCCCGGATTCAGGGGCGCGTCCAGAGCGGTGCGTTCGGCCTCAGCTGGCGCAGGAACTCCGCGACGGGCAGAATCCACACACCGTCACGTCGCTCACGGCGGGTGCCGCGATAGACCAGCATCCTGGTCGCCTGCGAGTAGTCCTCTCCGAACGCGGTCAGCCCGCGGAGGTCCTCGGCGCGGACCTTCGTCGCGTTCTTGACCTCGACGGCCCACAGGCCCGAGGCACCGTAGAGAATGAAGTCGACCTCGACGCCGGAGCGGGTGCGCCAGTAGAACAGCTCGTTCCTGCCGGTGCTGTACGCCGTCCACGCGCGAAGGTGCAGAGCCACGAGCCCTTCGAGCGCGGCACCCTCGATTTCCTGGGCCCGGTCCAAGGGACCCGCCGGGCGGAGCGACCGGTAGACCCCGGCATCGAAGAGGTAGAATTTGGGGTGGGCGTTGGTGTCGCGCTTCGCCCGACGGGTGAAGACCGGCACGCGGAACGCGAGGAGCAGGTCCTCCAGCACCTCCAGGTAGCCCGCGGTCGTCTTGCGCTCGGCCTGGCACTCGCGTGCGACGTTGGCGACGTTCAGAACGGCTCCGTGCGAGAAACTGATCGCCTCGAGGAACCGGGCAAATGCTCCGACGTTGCGCGCCCACCCTTCGACGCGGACCTCCTGGTCGAGGTACAGCGAGGCATAGGCGCGGAGGACGTCCTCCGGCTGGTCGGACGCCACGACGAGAGGCAGCAGACCGCGCGTGAGGGCGGCCTGCAGGTCGAAGTGCGGGAGCTCGGCGGCCATGAACGGGTGCAACGTTCTGACGACCGCGCGTCCGGCCAGGAGGTCCACGCCGCCCCGCCGCAGCTTCCGGGCGCTGGACCCCGTGAGGACGAACCGGCGACGCGGCGACGCTTCGATCAGGGCGTGCACGACGCTCAGCACGTCGGGGACACGCTGCACCTCGTCCAGCACGACGGTCGTTCGCGGCGGTGTCGCGGCGACGAGGTCGCGAAGGCGTTCCGGGCGCGCCAGCAGGTCCCGCGCCAGGTCGGGCTGCAGCAGGTCGAGCACCAGCGCGTCGGGCAGGGCCTGCCTCAGCCAGGTCGTCTTGCCCGTGCCGCGCGGACCGAACAGGAAGAAGCTCTGGCGGGGTGGTGTGAGAAATCGACCCAAGACTTCCATTATGAGTCTCAAAAAGGAATTATGACTTCCGAAATGATACCACGCCCGGCTTGTGCAGTCTGGCGGCTGGGAGAGCGTCGCGCGGCCGGCAGAAGCTCTCGCTGTACAGCGGTAACCACCGGAATCGGTGACGCTCTCCTTCGTTCGGCCCGCAGCCTGCGGCGCGCGCCTTGCGCCAGTGTCTGCCGGACGCCTTGTCCTTTCGACTTGGGCCTCTTGAGACGGCGCGGTCCAGCCGTCGCGTCCGACCACGAGCGGCCAGCGGCCAGCTCGCGGCCGGAGACGCGAGTTCCGGCTTGACCTGAGCGAAGTCGAAGGGCCGAGCGAGGGGAACCCGGCGTGGCGTGGCACACCGGCGTCAACAGAGGCGGCGGCCTTCGACAGCCAAGGCGCGAGCGAGGGCGCGAAACGGAGCGTGTCACCGTTTCGGACGGCGCGCGCGCGGCGCCGCACCGCAGACGCCGGGGTGGCGTGCCGCGCCGGGTTCCCTTCGAGCGAGGCCGTGTCCGCGCGGCGAAGCCGGTTCGAACTCGCGTCGCAGGCGGTGGGGACCAGCTCGGGAGGAGGACGCCGCTCTTGAGACGGCGCGGTCCAGCCGTCGCGTCCGACCACGAGCGGCCAGCGGCCAGCTCGCGGCCGGAGACGCGAGTTCCGGCTGAGCGAGGGGAACCCGGCGCGGCACGCCACCCCGGCGCCGACAGGGGCGGCGGCCTTTCGACAGCCAAGGCCCCAGCGAGGGCGCGAAAAGGAAAGTGTCACCTTTTCGGACCGGGACCGACAGGGGCGGCGGCCTTCGATAGCCAAGGCCCCAGCGAGGACGCGAAACGGAAAGTGTCACCGTTTCGGACGACTCACCACCTGCCAGGGTAGCCGGGGCGGCCGTAGCCGGGGCGGCGGTAGTACGACGCCGCTTCGCGGTAGGCGCGGTCGTAGCCGGCGAGGAAGCCCTCGCGGTAGTCACGCTTGTAGTACTCGCGCGGCCCGTAGCGGTGGTCGTACCCGACATCGCCACGACGGTAGCGCCCTTCGCCTATCGGATCGTACCGATCGCGATCGCGCGCATCGTCGAGGCCCTCGCGGTAGCCGTCGTCGAAGCCGCGATCGAATGCGTAGCTGCGGCGATGGCGGTCGTAGCCGTAACCCTGCCGGTCGTTGCGATCGTAGGGACTCGGGTACGCATACCGGCCGGGGTACTGGCCGGAGTTCCACTGCAGGGCGATGCCTCCGCCGTTGCCGGGCGCGCCCGACCACACCTGCACGCCCACCTGCCTGTCCTGGGCGTGCGCTGCGGCCGGTGTCGCGAGCACAGCCAGGGCGAAGAGCCACACGCCAACCGGTGTGATGTTCCGCATTGGTCGTCTCCTTGCCGAATCGCGGCAGCACTCGATGCGACCGCAAAGAGCGGGCCAGCGCAGCACCGCGATGATTCGCGTGATTACGCAAGGAGATGCGCGCGGGCGTCCTCTGCGGAGAACGGCGCCGTGCTGGACTGGCCTCAATCCGACAGAATCACGTCGGTTCGTGGTCCATGGTGCGTGGTTCGTGGTCCGTTCTGCGTGCGTGGTTCTCGGATCGTGCGTCACGCCGCCGGACCACACTGTTGCGTCACCGCCGGCGGCGTGACGTGAGGGTGTGGCCGTCGGGACTCGGCACCACGAACCAGGCACCAGGAACTGGCCGCGTTCTGACGGGTCGGGACTATTCCGTCCAGATGAGCACCCGCGCGCCCTCGATCTCCTCGTCCACGAGGAGCGCGGGGCCGATGCGGTCGAGCTGTTCCAGGTCGAGGGTGACGTGTCGCGTGTCGAGGCCGAGCTCAACGGGAAACGCGCCCGCCCCCCTGAGGCGCACGAGCCACATCGGGATCGAGAGGCGCACGAGCTTGTTCTCCTTGGGGTCGAATGCCATCACGCGGAGCTGCTCCGGCGGCGGGCCTGTGTACCGCGCGGCGCGGCGTTCGATGTCGGACTCGGCCAGTCGCGGCTCGCGGCCCTGCAGGCGAATGAGCGGTGCCTGGTCGCCGAGGCGCGCGCGCGCGTCGGCCAGCTCCCGCTCGGCAGACGCCGGCGTAGACTGGGTGACCCGCATGTCGCGCATGACGAGGTAGACGCTCATGCCGGCGAACCCGATCAACAGCAGCGCCAGAGCGATGGCGACGGCGACGACGATCCAGATCCAGGTGCGACGAGTGGGTCTCTCAGTCATCGGCATCCAGTCCGTCGGTTCTCACGGGGAATCAATCAGTCGCTCAGCCGGGCATCCATTCAATCTGTCGGTTGTGCGACCGAACGACTGTTCAGCCCACGGTTCTCCGCAACAACTCCGCCGCCTCCCGCGCGCCCATCGGATCATTGTCGTTGACGCACAGGTTCCGCGCGAGTTCCAGGTGCCGCCGGGCGCTCGCGCGATCGCCGGTCGCGAGGTCGAGGCGCGCCAGCTCGACCCGGGCGCGTCCCTTGATCCAATTGCGGCCATCGCCGGCGAGCACCGCCGAGAGGTCGCGACGAGCCTCCTCCGGCCGGGAGAGCGCCACCCGCGCGGTGCCGCGCTTCAGTCGCCAGAGGGCCTCCTCGCCCGCGATGCGCGGCCGCGGGTCGCGGGCGAGCTGCGCCATGCCCGCCTCGAGATCGCGCTCCGCATCGGCGGGGCGCTGCGCCCGCAGGTTGGTGGCGCCCGCCTCCAGCGTGAGCAGGCGATTGCGGGGAAACGCGGCGCGCAGCTCGTTGACGAGCGTGAGCGCCTCCAGGTAGCGCCGCTCGCGGCTGAGGATCAGGATCAGGCCGAACTTGGCCTCGATCGCCGCGTCGCTCCCGCGCTGGGCAGCCTCGCGGATGTTCCGGACGCCCTGCTCGCGGCTGGGCGTGAACCCGGCGAAGCGGGCCATCCATCGCAGCGGCGCCGAGAGGGTCGCGGTCACGTACTGATACGTGCCGACGATGAGGCCGGCCTCCTTGCGGCGTGGATCGCGCCGCTGGACCTCGGCGTGATCGAGGTAAGCCCGGCGCGCCTGGCGGAACGCGGGCCACATCCGCCCCTCGATGGTGCCCGTGTAGGAGGCCTGGAGCCCCACGGCCGCGCCGCGCTCGTACAGCGCGTCGAGATCGCCGGGCGCCCGCGCCAGCTGACGCTCGGCGAGGGCAACGGCACGCGTCGCGTATTCGCGAAAGCGAGCGGTCAGCTCCGGCGGCGGCGGCCTGAACGCGAGGTACTGCTTCTGCAGCGGCCCGAGGTAGTCGTCCACGGTGAGCGACCCCCGCGCAAACAGGATCTGCAGCCACGCCATCGTCGCGAGGCTGCGATACAGGCTGGCGTTCTCGGGCCAGCGGCGCGTGCCGGCGCGCAGCAGATCGATGGCGCGGTCGTAGTCGAGGTTGTAGGCGGCGTCGTATGCGCGCCACCGCAGCGAGACGACGGTTTCGCCGGGCGCGAGGGCGACCGCGTCCTGTGCGCCCACGGGCCGCGCGAGCGCGAGCGCGGCGGCGAGCAGGCAGGCCAATCGGACGGCGCGCATTAGACCGTGTTTCACTTAAGTCGAGTGGTTCTCAGTCTTGAGTCTTGAGTTATGAAGGGGGGGTCCGGCCCAGAACTCACAACTCATCACTCACAACTACACTGGAATCCTCTCAACACAAGTGGATTCCGGGTATAGGACGGTTCGATGATACCGCCGCCTCGCCTGGCGGCATTGGAGGGCCCCGCGCTGTCGGGCCTGGGTATCAGCGGCTGGGCGCGGGGCGTGAGGCGGCTCTCGCCGCCTCGCGCACGGTGTTGGCGTGAATGGTGACGATCGCCTCGACGTCGTCGGCGTAGCCGCCGCCCATCGCAACCGCCACGGGCACGCCGGCCGCGGCGCCGCGGGCGAACACGCGGGCATCGCGCTCGCGCAGGCCCTCGACGGTGAGCGCGAGGCGACCGAGACGGTCGCCGGCGTACGCGTCGGCACCGGCCGTGTAGAAGACGAAGTCGGGTCGCGCGCGCTCGAACACGACGTCGAGTGCCCGCTCGAGCGCGTCCAGATACGCTTCGTCCTGCGTGCCGTCGGGCAGCGTGACGTCGAGGTCGCTCTGCTCCTTTCGGAACGGGAAGTTCTTCTCGCCGTGAAGCGAGCAGGTGAACACCGCGGGCTCGTCGTGGAAGATCGCCGCGGTGCCGTTGCCCTGGTGGACATCGCAGTCGACGACCGCCACGCGCGCGACGAGCCCGTCGCGCAGGAGGACGCGCGCCGCGACGGCGACGTCGTTGAACACACAGTACCCCTCGCCGCGATCGCGAAACGCGTGGTGCGTGCCGCCCGCGAGGTTCGCCGCGGTGCCCTCGATCCGCGCGGACCGGGCTGCCGCAATCGTCGCGCCCACCGACCGGCGCGAGCGCTCCACCATCTCGGGCGACCACGGGAAGCCGATACGCCGGATGGCGTCACGCGACAGCGTGCCGCGCGCCACGGCGTCGAGGTAGGCGGGATCGTGCGCCGTGGCGAGGTCGTCCCACGACGCGGGATCGGCCTCGTGGAGATCGCCGGGCGCGAGGACGCCATCGCCGAGCACGCGCTCCCGCAGGCGGGCGTACTTCGCCATCGGGAACCGGTGGCCGTCGGGCAGCGGCAGGACGAAGCGATCGCTGTAGTAGGCTTTCACGCGGTGCGATGGCCCGTTCCATTCTAGCGGGCCGCGGCAAGCCGCGGCCCCCACGCTCACGTGCTCGCCTCGAAACTCGCCTCGGCGAGTCGACGTTCGGGCGGTCAAGGGTTCTGGGCGGCGCGCGGGCGACGCCGTTGCGGCTCACGACGATCGACGCCCACGCCGGCGGTGGTGCGGTGCGCCTCGTGACCGGCGGCATCGAGGTCCCGCGGGGGCGATCCCTCCGGGTGCGTCGCGCCTCGCTCGACCGGATCGCCGCCCCGTGGCTGGGCGCGCTGCTGAGCGAGCCGCGCGGGAGCCCCGACACGACGGTGGCCGTCCTCACCGAGCCCGACCGGCCCGAGGCGCACGCGGGCGTCCTGCTGCTTCGTCGCGAGTCGGCCCCGCCGTTCAGCGGGCACGCCCTGATGGCCGTCGCCGCGCTGGCCACGAACCGCGGCCTCATCACGACGGCCGCGGGTCCGCAGGGGCCAGTGGTGCTCGAGACCGTCACCGGCCCGGTCGAGGTGCACGTCGAGCCGGCGTCCCCCGCGGGCGGGTCAGCCCGCGTGCGCTACGTCTCGCGGTCGGCCTGGGTGATCGCGGGCGGTGTCGAGGTGGTTGTCGAGAGGCGCCGGGTCCTGGTCGATGTGGTCTGCTGCGACGAGTTCCCGATGGTGCTCGTCGACGCCGAGTCTGCCGGGGTCGGGCTGCGCGAGGCGGCACGCCCCGTCCTCCAGCGCGTGGCGCGCGACCTGATGGCCGCCGTTTCGTCGAAGTTCCGCCCTGCGCCCGACCCCCTCGACGATGCAGTGCGGCACGGGCGCGTCCCTCTCGGCCCGGCCCTGAAGCGTCGGGCCGCGAACACCCCGCATCCCATCGTCAGCGGCGTCGTGTTCACCAGCCCCGACGAGACGGGCCAGGCCGACCTCCGCACGTGCGCCATCTGGGAGGACGGCACGATGGATCGTTCGCCGTCCGGCCGCGCGGCGGCGGGGATCGTGGCGCTCTTCGACGAGCTGCGATTCGTGCCCGAGGACCGTGCCCTGGTGCTGCGTGGCCCTGCCGGGGGCACCTTCGAGGTCCGGATCGCCGGCCGCGAGACGCTCGGCGATGCGGCCCCGCGTCAGCCCGGCGAGCCACTGGTCTTCGCGCCCGCCACGGGACGCGGCGTGCGGGTGGAGGTGTCGGGAACGGTGTGGCCCACGGGCGACCACGCGTTCGTCATCGATCCGGCGGATCCGCTGTCCGGTGTCGGTGCCGCACAGCGCTGACCGCCTGCGCGAAGGCTGCGGAGGGCTCGGCGGACGGCAGCCCGAGAGACCGACCGAGAGACTGTCTGACCGACCGACCGACCGAGAGACCGACCGACTAATCGACCGATCAGTGCTGTGCAGACAGCGTCGCTGTCGTCTCCTCCGCGCCGAAGTAGCCCACCACCGCCTCGACGAGCGCCGGCAGCGTGAACTCGTCTGGCATCACGTGCGTCTCGATGCCGAGCCGCTTGGCGGCCTCTGCCGTCACCGGGCCGATGCAGGCGACGACCGTGCTGCCGAGCAGGTCGGCCGCCTGCTCGATGCCGAGCGCGTCGGCCACGCTGCGGACCGAGGACGGCGTGGTGAACAGCACCACGTCGATGGCGTGGTCGAGCAGCATCTTGTAGATGTCGCGGTCGCCGCCAACGCGCAGCGGCTCGGGCACCGTGCGGAAGGCGGCCACCTCGGTGACCTCCGCGCCGCCCTTGCGCAGCTCCTCGGCGAGCAGCTCGCGGCCGCCCTCGCTGCGCGGCAACAGCACGCGGGCGCCCTCGAGCGACCCCTGCCGGCGCATCGCCTCGAGCACCGGTTCGGCGCCGCGTTCCACCGGCAGCACGTCCACCCGGATGCCGTACCGCGACAGCCGCTCGGCCGGCGCGGTGCCGAGCGCGCAGAGGTGCGGTCCCTTCAGCTGCCGCACGTCGGCGCCCGCGCCGAGCAGGCGGCGCATGAAGGCATCGACGCCATTGGCCGTGGTGAAGACGAGCCAGTCGTAGGTGCCGACCTGCGCGCACGCCTCGTCGAGCGGGGCGTAGTCGCTCGGCGGCACGATCCGGAAGGCGGGGGCCTCGATGGCCTCGGCCCCGAGGTCCTCGAGCATCTCGACGAGCTCGCCCGCCTGCTCGCGCGTCCGCGTGACGAGTACCCGCTTGCCGAAGAGCGGCCGCGCGTCGAACCAGCGCAGGTGATCGCGCAGGCCCGCCACCGCGCCCACCACGAGGATGCCCGGCTCGCGCGGCGGCTGCTCCTCGAAGGCGGCCTTCAGATCGGCGAGCGTGCCGTGCCGCGTCGACTGCTGCGGCAGCGTGCCGTTGGTGACGACGGCCGCCCACTCCTTCGGTGACCGCCCGTGCTCGAGGAGCGCGTCCACCATCGCCGGCAGCTGCGCGGGGCCGGCGTAGCAGACGATCGTGCCCTCGAGCCGCGCGATCGTGGCCCAGTCGATTCTCGCGGCCTTGCGGCTGCCGTCCTCGTAGCCGCGCACGAACGTCAGCACGTCGCCGCCGCCGGGATACGTCACCGGGACGCCCGCGTAGGCGGGCGCAGCCACGGGCGCGGTGACGCCGGGCACCACCTCGAAGTCGATCCCCTGCTCGTGGAGGAACAGGGCTTCCTTGCCGCCGCTGTCGAACACGAACGGGTCGCCCCACTTGAGCCGCACCACGACCTTGCCCTCGCGCGCCTTCTCGGCGAGCAGCAGGTTGATGGCGTCCTGCTCGAGGGGCTGCGGCGCCGCCGCGCCGACGTCGATGCGCTCGGCGCGCGCCGGGGCCAGCCGCAGCAGGCGCGGGTGCACCACGTGGTCGTGCACCACCACGTCGGCCCCCGCGAGGTACCGTTGTCCGCGCACTGTGATGAGGAGGGGATCGCCGGGTCCGGCGCCAACGATGTAAACGGTGCCTGGCTCCATGGGCTGGAGTATACGCCCTACGCCTTACGCCCTACGCCTTACGCCCGGGTCTGCCGTGCGCCTTGCGCCCCCTACGCCGTACGCCCGGGTCTGTCACAGCACCAACCGGCGCGGCGTGGGCGTAAGGCAGACAAGGGCGTAGGGCGTAAGTCGTAAGGCGTAGGCCGTAAGGCGTAAGGCGTAAGGCGGATCCAGCGTGGCCTACCGTCCGGGTCCGTAATACCCCGCCTTCGTGCGGGCCGTCGCGTTGGGGCGTTCCACGCGCACCACGATGGTGCGCCACCGACCGTCGCGTCTCGGGTTCTTCGAGGAGTAGCCGAGGGTGTACTGGTTGGCCAGCTCGTCGGCGATCTGCGTGTAGATGTTGGGCAGTTCGGCCACGCCCATCGGAAAGAACGCGCGGCCGCCGGTCTCCTGCGCGAGCGCCTTCAGCACGTACTCGGCTTCGCGGAACCCGCCCTGCGGCCGCGGCTCCTTCTGCCGCAGTCCGATGGCGTACACGGCCGTCTCGGACCGCTTCGCCAACTCGAGCACCTCCTCGAACGGCAGCAGGCTCGAGGTGTCCTCGCCGTCGGAGAGCACGACGATGGCCTGGCGGCGGATGTCCTCGACCGACCTCGCGCGCTGCTTCTTCAGCTCGGTGAGCGCGATGTAGATGGCGTTGTGCAGCGAGGTGGAGCCGCCCGCCGTCGTGCTGCGGATCGCCTTCTCCACCGCCACGCCATCCGCCGTGAAGGTCTGCAGC
>Ga0114939_10001159_pt1 | contig 21190 bp, 19 predicted proteins | sample AshMeaCrysSpring_FD_87196 | JGI IMG/M metagenome (GOLD analysis project Ga0114939, IMG submission 87196) | Groundwater microbial communities from Big Spring, Nevada to study Microbial Dark Matter (Phase II) - Ash Meadows Crystal Spring | ecosystem: Environmental > Aquatic > Deep subsurface >...
CGGCCCGAAGGTTCTCCTCGACCGCCTGCGCATGCGCTCGGAAAATCTCATCCTCACCGGCCAGGGCACGATCCTGATGGATGGCGGGCGCCTCGACCTCGACGCCGCGCTGCTCGTGAACAAAAACCTCCAGAAAAAACTCCGCGCCGTCCTCGGCGAAAATTTCCGTCAGAGCGACGACCCCGAATACAAACAACTCGACTTCGAAGTCACGAACACGCTCGCCAACCCGAAAACCGACCTCCTCGAAAAACTTGTCGGCATGAAGGTCGGCCGCGACCTCGGCGGCGTTCTCAAGAACCTCTTCGGCCCGCCGCGGAAGAAGGCCCCCGACAACCCCGACGCCCAGTAACCATGCGCGTGATCACCGGTTCGGCGCGCGGACTCCCGCTTGCCGCCCCGAAAGCGGGAGCCCGCCCGACCATGGACCGCGTCCGGGAAGCCATCTTCAGCTCGCTCGGCGACGCCGTGCCGGGTTCCCGCGTGCTGGACCTCTTCGCGGGAAGCGGGGCGCTTGGCATCGAGGCGCTGAGCCGCGGGGCCGCCTCGGCCGTCTTTGTGGATTCCTCGCCCGAAGCCGTCCGCTGCATCCGTCGCAATCTCGAGCGGACCCGTCTCGATGGCACGATCATCCGCGCGGATGCCTACCGGTATCTGGAATCCTGCGCCGAAGGGATTTTCGACCTCATTTTTGCCGACCCTCCCTATGCCAAGCGTCCCGGCGACCGGGATTTTGCGAGCGAATTGGCCGCCGCCGCCGCGTTCGCGCGCGCGCTGGCCGGAGGTGGCACGGCTGTCATCGAGTGCGTGCCCGGCAGGCCGCCCGCCGCGCCGGACGGGCTCGAAATGATGGGCTGCCGGAAATATGGAACGACGGCGGTGGTGTATTTTGTGAAGCGGATCGGAGGCGGGGAATGATGCGGTTTTTCTACAACCTGCTTTTTCCGTTTGTGCTGGTGGCGTTGCTGCCATCGTTTGTGCTGCGGATGCTGCGGCGGGGAAATTACCGTCACAAATTCGGCCAGCGTTTCGGGATCTATTCGCGGAGAGTCCGCGAAAAGCTCGCCGGCGGGCGCTGGACATGGGTCCATGCGGTGAGCGTCGGCGAGGTCATGGTTGCGCTCAAGTTGATCGACGCCCTGCGCCGGGCCGATCCCGGGATCCGGGTCGTCCTCACCACCACCACCTCGACCGGCTACCGCCTTGCCCACCGCCACCGATCCGCCACGCTGGAGCCTGTTTACAACCCGCTCGATTTCCCGCCCATCGTCACTGCGGCCTTCCGCGCGTTCCGGCCCGAGCGCCTCGTGCTTGTCGAGGCCGAGGTCTGGCCGAATATTGTCGCGCGCGCGCGGCGGGCGGGCATCCCGCGCATCCTGGTCAACGCGCGGCTCTCTCCGCGGTCGGAGAAGCGCTACCGGATGGTCCGGCTTCTGGCGGGTCCGCTCTTCAATTCCCTCGATGCCATCTGCCTCCAGGAACCCGGCGATATCCCGCGCTGGCTCGGAATCGGGGTAAAACCATCGCGCCTTCATCTCACGGGCAGCGTGAAATTCGACTCCGCCGGCCGGAGCCCCGCCACCCCGTCCCGGGATTTCCGTCCGGTCCTCGACGCCCTCGGGGTCGCGCCCGGAGCCCCCGTGCTCATTGCGGGCAGCACGTTTGACGGCGAGGAAATCCTCCTCGCCGGAGTCGTCCGCGGGCTGCGCGAAAAATTCCCGGGGCTCTTCCTTGTTCTGGTTCCCCGTCATGCCGAGCGGGGCCGGAGCGTGCGCGACCAACTCGCCGCGGAGGGATTCCATGCCGCCCTCCGCTCGGGCGACGACTCGCCCGCCAGCGACGGCATCCTCATCGTCAATACCACCGGCGAACTCCGCGACTGGTATGCCTGCGCTACTGTCGTCTATATCGGCAAAAGCCTCGCCCGCTCCGCAAAGGGCGGCCAGAACCCGGCCGAGGCCATCGAGGCCGGCAAGCCGGTGGTGTTCGGCCCGAATATGCAAAATTTCGAGGCACTGGCGCGCCAGCTCGTCCAGAGCGGCGGAGCGGTGCGGGTGGATTCCGCCGCCGGACTCGAATCCGCCATCGGGGGACTCCTCGCCGATCCCGCCCGCCGCAATGCCATCGCGGCCCGCGGTGCGGACTGCCTCGCGGCCCACGCCGGTGCGGCCGCGCGAACGGCGGAAATGATCCTCGGTCGTGCCGCATTTCCCGTCGCTGTCGCCCCGGATCAAAAGTGAACGGAGACGGAACAAAAGTGGAAAAGTGATATTGGGAGCCCCTTGCCGGAATTGTCTTGTCGGACAGTCCGGCGGGGACTATGCGGTCGGGCATGCATGCGGGATCCCTCCGGAGGTTGGCGTTTTGCAAATCGGCGCTGGCCGGAATTTTTGTCCTCGGCATGGCCGTTTCACCCACAAACGGAGAGGAACCAAGTGCCGAACCGGCGGATCCGCTGGCATTTCTTGAAAAACCGCTCGCGTTTTCCGATTGGATCGAAGGGGAATTCACCAAAGCGGGCGACCATGGTGTGACCCCGTTTTTCAATTACTGGGCGACCTGGCAGGGAAACCCGGTCGGCGGACTGAGCCAGAGCACCGCCTACGCGCAGGAGACGCTTTTCGGAGTCAGCCTCGACATGGAAAAACTCACGGGCTGGCGCGGAGCCTCGTTCCGTGTCTCGGGCTCGGCCAATGCCGGAAAGAATCTTTCGCAGGCCATGGGAAATGTCTTCAACGCCTCGCAGGCCTACGTCGTCCCGACGATCCTTTTCTACGAAGCATACTACGCGCAAAAATTCGGGGCTTTCGAATTCCGCATCGGCCGCCTGTCGCCGTCCGATTGGTTTGCGTCCCTGCCCGCCTTCGGCATGCAGGTCCAGGGCGGCATCGACGGAAACCCGACCAGCCTCTACCTCAACTCCAAATTCATCAGCTCGCCCAACGCGACATGGGGGGGCGCTCTCAAGGCGAGTCCCACGAAGGATACCTACGCCGCCTATGGGATCTATCAGGCCACCGACCGGCTCGGGCTCATCGCGTATCACGGACTCGATTTTTCGGTGCGTCCCGGCGACGCGGTATTCATGATGGCCGAGACCGGCTGGGAACCCACGCTTGCCGCCAGGGAAAGCCGCACCCTCCACGATAAAAGCGGGAAAAAGACCGTGGTGCCGTCCGACCCGGGACTGCCCGGCCAATACAAGTTCGGCGGATATTTCTCAACCTTTCCCCAGCCCGACGCCAACGGCGGTGCGGAACAAAACACCCTCGGGTTTTATCTCATGGCCCAGCAAATGGTCTGGCGCAGTGAGCGCAACCCCGACATCAACTTTTCGCTCTGGGCGGGGGCGACGTATTCGCCGCAATACGAGGTGGCGCAAATGCCGTGGATGGGGTTTGGAGGCACGATTTTCCAAGGGGTCATCCCGGGCCGCCCGCAGGACCAATTTCTCTGCACGTGGATGACGGGTGGATTCGGTCCGGCCTTTTCGACGGCCCCCGGCCAGGAAAGCGGCCATCCATACGCCGAGACCGTCTTCGATGTGAGCTACATCATCAACCTCACCGAGGAACTCTTCGTCCAGCCCGACATCCAATACATCCTGAATCCAAACGGCACCACCACTCCCAACGCACTCGTGCTCGGGCTCCAATTCGGCTGCAATTTTTAACCCCCCATGATCGAACGCACAAACCCCCAACTGCGCCACCGCGTCCTTATCGTCGATGACAAGCTCGCAAGCCCCTCGACCGCCGGCGGCCGTGCGGTGCGCGAGCTGGCCGGGGAATTCCGCGCGCGTGCGATCGATGTCGTCGAGGCGGTGACCGTCGAGGATGGCGAGGCCGTCGTTCTCTCCGACGCCTCGGTGACCTGCGCGTTTGTGGACTGGACGATCGGGGACGATGACGACGGCTCGCATGCCGCCGCGGAGGCCCTTCTGCGGACGATCCGCGCGCGCCGGCACGAGATGCCGGTCTTCCTCATGGCCGACCGCGCGGGAAGCCACGCGCCCGGAGCCTCCGTGATGCGCCTGGCGAATGAATTTGTGTGGATGCTGGAGGACACGGCTCCGTTTGTGGCCGGCCGAGCGGTGGCGGCCATGAAACGTTACGGTGCGAATCTCCTGCCGCCGTTCACAAAGGCCCTCCTGGCCTACACGGCGACGCGCGAGCATTCCTGGGCCGCGCCGGGCCACCAGGGCGGAGTCGCTTTCACGAAAACCCCGGAAGGGCGTGTGTTTTTCGACTACTTCGGCGAGAACCTCTTCCGCACCGACACCGGGATCGAGCGGGTTCCCATGGGGTCGCTCCTCGACCACGAAGGCCCCATCGGCGAGGCGGAAAAATATGCGGCGCGTGTGTTCGGATCGCACCTCAGTTATTCCGTTCTCAACGGCACCTCCGGCTCGAACCGCACCATCATGTCGGCCTGCATCGCGGACGGCGACATCGCCCTCTGCGATAGAAACTGCCACAAGTCGATCGAACAGGGCCTCGTCATCAGCGGCGGTATCCCGGTCTTTTTCAAACCCACCCGCAACCGCTACGGCATCATCGGGCCGATCCCTCCGTCGGAATTCTCACCGGAGGAAATCGCCCGCAAAATCGCCGCCAACCCGCTTGTCACCGGTTCCAGGCTTGTCTATGCGGTCGTCACAAATTGCACCTACGATGGCATGTGCTATGACGCCGCCGCCGTGCAGGACGCGCTCGCGCAAAGCGTGGACACCATCCACTTCGACGAGGCATGGTATGCCTACGCCCGGTTCAACCCGCTCTACCGCGACCGGTTTGCGATGCGGGGCGATCCGGCCTCCCATCCCGCCGACGCCCCCACGGTTTTCGCGACGCATTCGACCCACAAGTTGCTCGCGGCGCTTTCCCAGGCCTCCTACATCCACATCCGCAACGGACGCCGGCCCGTCGAGCACAGCCGCTTCAACGAGGCCTACATGGCGCAGGCCAGCACGTCCCCGCTCTACGCCATCATCGCCTCCAACGAAATCGGCGCGGCCATGATGGACCGCGGCCACGGAGCCGCCCTCACCCGCGAAGTCATCGACGAGGCGGTCGATTTCCGGCAGGCGCTCGCCCGCGCCCATCGCGAATTCAAAGGGCGGAACGATTGGTTCTTCGAGCCATGGAACGCGCCCGGGGTGCGCGATCCCGCAACCGGCGAGACCGTCCCCTTCGCCGACGCCCCCCGCGAACTTCTCGCCACCGATCCCGCGTGCTGGATCCTGCACCCCGGAGAAAGTTGGCACGGGTTCGACGGCATCCCGGATGGCTGGTGCATGCTGGATCCCATCAAGGCCGGGATTGTTTGTCCCGGCATGGGAGCGGACGGCTGCCTGGAAGACTGGGGGGTGCCCGCCGCGGTCCTCAGCGCCTTCCTCTACCGGCGCGGCATCATCCCTTCTCGCACGACCGACTTCATGGTGCTCTGCCTGTTTTCGGTCGGCATCACCAAGGGGAAATGGGGCACCTTGGTCAATACCCTCCTCAATTTCAAAGATGCATGGGACGAAAACGAACCGCTCGCGGATTGCCTGCCGGATCTCGTTGCCACCGCGCCCGGACGATACGGCCGGCTCGGCCTGCGCGACCTGTGCGATGAAATGTTCGCCCGCATGAAATCCAGCGCGATGGACCGGGCCCAGGCCGCCGCTTTCGGAAATCTGCCGCACCCCGACCTCGCTCCCCGCGCGGCCAATACCATGCTCATGCGCGGCGATGTCGAGTTGCTGCCGCTCGATGCCATGGCCGGGCGGACCATCGCGGTGGGAGCCATCCCTTACCCGCCCGGCATCCCGGTTCTCATGCCGGGGGAAAATTGTGGACCCGCCGACGGCCCGTGGCTCGCCTTCCTCCGCTCGATGGAGGCATGGGGACGCGAATTCCCCGGCTTCGAAAAAATTGTCGAGGGTGCCGTTGTCAAAGACGGCCGTTTCCACTTCTGGTGCACCGGACAGGCCGGCCGGTCATGAATCACAACCCATCCACTGCGGCTGCGTGAGACGCGACGGGACGACCATGGGCTCGAATTGCGATTCGGACGGCATGGTGCCGTTCAGCCCTCCAGCTTGGCGAGCAATTCCTCATCCCGCGCACGCAGTTCGAGGGCACGCAGGTGGGAGTTGCTGTTTTTCCGACAGGAGAGTGTGTGTGGACGGCCCGTGGTGATGGTGGTGCAATCAAGATCCAGCGAATGCCGCCTGATATAATCCTCGAGCATGGTCCGCTCGCCCACGGGTTTTGAGAAACGGTGGATTTCCTCCGCCGGATCGGCCAGGAAGGAAAGGAGCTCCCGCACGAGTGCGGATTCGTTTTGAACGGTCCCGGGACCCGGCCTTGACCAATCCGGATAGGGGTCCAGTCGTCGTGTCACCTCTGCCGTGAGGATCTTCTTTGCAAATTCGAGCACCTCGGGTGCAAGCGAGTTTGGAAGCTCCAGCGATTTGCGCGCGGAGGGCTCGACAAGAACCGGAGGGTATTGCGGATATACGCGACCGAGCCATCCGCCTCTAGAAAGGCCGTGGCGGCGGTGCGGGCCACATCGTTTTTCAAGTGATGCGAGGCACAGAGAAGAACTCGCGCCTCCTCGCGGGAGTCGGGCGTACCGGCGTGCAAACGGACGATCGAAGGTTGATTCAAAGCCGGGGAGAGCCCGGCCAACCGCGACGCAATGTCTTCCGCCCGGGTTCCGCCGGCTTTGCTCCCATGGATTGCGTCAAGGTATTGAAAAAGCGCGCGCCGGTTGTTATCGACTCCTTCTTCGACCAGTATCTTGCAGAGGTTGTCGAAGGCGCCGACCCCGAAAACACGGATCAACTTTCTCCAAAGTTTGGAGTCGCAGAGCTCAAAGCTCCCGGTCCCGGCGGCCTCCAGAAAGCACTCCAGCAAATCCTCCGACCCGGCTCGCGCGATGGCGCTCAGGATGATGTGAAACGGATGCCCGGCGGGATCGCGCACAATCGAGGACAAGCCGCCCGCTAACGGCCGACTGCCCGGATATTCCTCAATGATCGCGCGCCCGAGCCGCATGAACGCCGGCCCCTTCCCGCCCGCGGCGGCCAGTTTGGCAAATTCCCCGCAGGCCGCCGGGAAGTTGTGGCGGCAGAGGATGCGCTCATGGTCCGCCTTGGCCCAAAGCACAATGGCGGCCCGCCGATACCAATAATCCATCGTGCATCCCGCTTTGGTGGAGTGTCACCAACGCGAGGTGGGCGACGAGTCCGGCCTTGTCCGCCGCCGCCAAGAGCGCGCGGGCACGGGAATGGTCGTGACCCTTCAGATTTGCGATGCGCAGGTTTGCCTCCGTGTAGCCGTGTTCGAGAAGGACCGCCGTAAGGAGGCCCTCGCGTGAGCGCATCAAATTTTCCAGAGGTCCACGCAAGGTCCGGGCCTGCTGGTCTTCCGGGAGATTCAGCGCGCGGGGTGTCCCCTTCTCGAGCCGTAAATTGTAAACCAAACAGCACCGGAATCCCGAAACTACCGGTTCGACCGCATGTTCGCAGTCCGCAAAAAATGCGGCATACTGGAAGGCGTCGCGTGTTTGGCTGAAGTCGATGCGCACCTCGCGCCCGTCGTGGCGGATGGTCAGGCATCCGCCCTCGTGGGCCGAGGGAAGGGCGATCACCAACGATCCAAACATGGCGTCGAGCTTTTCCGTGTCGCGGTGAGCAAGAAAATGGCCGCCTTTGCCATAGATGAGGAATTTGTAGGGGATCGCTGCGATGCGCCCCCGATGCCAAGATCGGCACGCACCTTCTGAAGCGTCCGCTCCATGAAGGCCAGCCATGCGGGCGAGTTCAAAGAGAGGTGCGCCGCGTCGATCTGCCGGCATTTCCGCACCTTCCCGTCAACAATCGTGCTCTCGCCCCTGCCATAGGGCGCCACCTCCGCAACGCGCATGAGTTGCCCCGCCTAGGCGGCAGGCAGCGGAAATGCCAACTCACCGACCCCCTCCACCGCCAGCCCGGGCAGGAAAAATGGCGACGACCCGGCCGAGTGAAAGCGACCGGTGCCCGTGACTTTGGAAAATGCGGAAAGGAACGCTGCCTCGGGTTCCATCCAGTATCCTCCGGCTATTGATCGAGGAAGGATTCGATCTCGCGGGCAAGGCGCTTTTTATCGCGGTCGCTCATCCGGTCGATGAAGAGGACCCCCTGAAGGTGGTCGAATTCGTGCTGGATCGCACGGGCGAGGAGACCGTCGCATTCAAAGGCCAGCTTCCCGCCGCCGGGCAGGTCGCAGGCCACCCGGGCGCGCGACGGGCGCACAATATCGGCCCGGATCCCGGGAAAGCTCAGGCACCCTTCGCTGCCTTTGTCGTCACGGCCGGAAAGTTCGATCACCGGGTTGAGCAGGACCATCGGCATGTGGTCTTCGGGATCGACCTCCCGGCCGTCCACCCACATTTTGCTCGGACGTTCTTTGGCACCGGAGATATCCACCACACAGAGCTGCAATGGCATGGCAATCTGCTGCGCGGCAAGCCCCACCCCCTCGGCCTCGCGCATTGTTTCCAGCATGTCGGCAACCAACCCGCCGAGCTTGGGGTCGGCGGGATCCACCCGGCGGCCTTTCGCCCGGAGCGCCGGGTGCCCGTAAGTGACAATCTCCAAAACCATGCCGCATACCCTTGCCCCGCGAGCGCTCATCGGCAAGCAGATTTCCCTGGGTCTGCGGGAACCTTGACCTTCGAGCCCGCGCCGGCCGGGCTTGATTCGGGCGGGCGCGTCGGCTAGTGGTATTCGTGTGAGAGGCCTCCCGAAACCCACTGCCGAGCCGTATCTGTGCCAATGCGAGGCCGCGCGCTTCGGGACGAATTACAAGGTGGGCTATATCGGGTTCACGCACCGCATCGCGGATCCGGTGGCCGAGGGGATCGCCCATTTCACGCGGTGGTCGCGCATGAGCGACATACGGGTTTCGCATTGTTTTGTGGTCACCGGCGAGTGGGAATGCGTCGAGGCAACCGTGCGCAAGGGCGTCGTCGAAACCAACCTCGCCCGGTATTTCCAGGATCCGCGCACGCGCGTGTTTTTCCGCAAGCCTCGCAAATTGGACGCGCCGCTCGGCAAACGCATCGCCGCAACCGCGCGGGGTCAGGCGGGCATGAAATACGACCACCTCCTTGTGGCGGCGCAATTTTTGGAGGGCAGCTTCCTGCGCCGGTGGCTGCGGGCCGCTTTCCGGCAATCGCCCGACCTTTTCCTCGGACGCCTTTTGAACCGCGATGAACGCTGGATCTGCAGCGAACTGGCCGCCTACTGCCTCGACGCGCAGCCGGAATACGCCGACCGCGGCATCCTCGCCCGACCGCACTACGCCATCGACCCACAGGAACTCTTTGAAGACCAGGAAATCTTCGCCGCGTGGAGTCAGGACCCGCCCGCCAAATCTCCGCCCCATCCGGACGCCGCCGATGCCCGGAAGGTCTCCCCCACAGCCGGCCGGGATCCCGGGGAATGAAATCCGGCTCCCCAGCGACGGGGGGCGGGCATGCGGACAGGCGGGTTGCCGGCAGAATCGCCGGGAGCCTCGCGGGCGGACTCGGTTTTCTTGGCGGGATCTGGGGCGGGGAGGCCGGCACTTCGCTGGCGGTCGTCGCCGGGGCCTTTCTTTGCACGCTCGCTTTCGGTTCATGGAACGGCCGCGCGGGCGTTGGCGCGTGGTTGTGTTTGGTTCTTGCAGCGGCCCCGCTGCTCGCGCTGCTGCCGACGGCCCTTTATGACGAGCCCCTCTGGCGGGCGGCGATCGCGGGGGCGCTGCCGTTTCCGCTTGGCGGCTCGTGGGCTCCGAATACGTGGGGGGTTCTTCGCGAATGGCCTGCCCACCTCGCGGTTGTGGGCCTGTTGGTCTGGCTGCAAACCGTGTCGTCTCCCTGGCGTCCGTGGAGGGGACTCCGCGAGGGGGCTCTCGTGCTAGCGGCCCTCGTGTCGCTTGTGCTCGCGTTCCAGCGCTGGGATTCCGGCTTCTGGCTCGGACCGCACCGCGCTCTGCTTGAGACCGTCTTCGGCACGCGCAACCAGGCCGGCACATTCGCCGCCCTCGCGCTGGTCGGCGGGCTCTGCATGGGGTTCGGATCGAAGTCCGGTCCGCGTCGTCTGGCATGGCTGGCCTGCGCGGCGGCCGGATTGTGGGGGATATTTGCGCTCGGGTCGCGCGGGGCGGCGATGGCTGGCGCGGCGGGGATCCTTGTGGCGGCCGTGCGGTTGCGGGTGCCGGCTCCCCGGGTGGTTCCGGTCGTTTCGGTTGTGGTGCTGGTGGCGGTTGCGGGATTTGTTTCCAGCCCGCTCGCGAAGCGTGTGATGGGCGAGGGTTTGGGCGGATGGGAACGGCGCGCGGCCATCCAGCGCGACGCGTGGGGGGTCCTCGCAGGCAGCCCCCTGCAGGGAACCGGACTCGGAAACTTCGGAGAGGTCTTCGTCTTTTATCGGGATGCCTCGGCCGATGCGAACGACGTGCGGCACCCCGAAAGCGACTGGCTCTGGCACGCGTGCGAAAACGGTCTCGACTCCGGCCTTGCCGCAGCCGGCCTTGCGGCGCTTTTTGTGTGGAGGTGGCTGTTGTGCCGCGACCCCGCCCTGTCCGCCTGCGGCCTGGGCTGCATTGCGGTTGTTCTGTCGCACGGGTTGCTCGACGTGCCGATGCACGCCCCGGTGCTGGCCTTCCTCGCCGTCCCGTTGTGTGCGGTGGGCGGACCCGGCCCGCCCTGTGGGGAGCCGGCGCGCCGGATCTTCCGGATCCTGCTTCTATCGGCGATGGCGGCCGTGCTGGTAGCCGAGTCGGCCTTCTTCCGGCTTTTTCCCCGCGAGCGGCCCGCGGGATTCTCCCCGCATCGGCCGATCGCGGACATTCCTTCGGTCCGTGAATTGGAACGCTGGCTCGGCTGCTACCCGCTGGATGCCCGGGTGATCGAAATTTGGGGTCACGCCGCCGCAAGGGCCGGCAACCCGCGCGGCTACCAGGCCATTCGGGCGGCCCTGTTGGTCGGGCCGTGGGACCCATCGATCGCCTCGCGCGCCGGATCCCTCGCCCGGGAACTCGGCGATGCGGCCGAAGAGGACGAATTCGCCGCCGAGCACAAACACCGGGAGGCCACCGACTCGGACGGACGCAACGGCGAGTGAAGGAATCTATTTGTGTTCGGTTGGAGCAAGCGGCCTCCGTGCCGAAAACCAGCGGGGTGCCTGCTCGTTGGGGATGGTATCAGGCCAGAGTCCTCACGACTTCCACGGGCAGGCCTGCGATTCTCGCGGCCTGTTCGACCGGGATCCCTTCCCGCAGCATTGCGGCGGCCATGACTTTCTTGGCGGCCTCCTCGCCCTTCGCCATGCCGATTTGCTCGCCCTCGGCGCGCCCCTCGGCATGGGCGTCCACGCGGATTGTGCGCTCGACGCTCACGCCGTCCCAGTATTTTTCATAGGCGGCCAGTTCCTCTTCGTTGAACGCGCTCTCCCGCATCAACTCCACCGCATCGCGCAGTTCCGGTTCCGCAAGCAACTCCGACGGAGGGTCCCCGGGCGCGTTCTCGCCCACTTCGGTCAGAAATCGCAACCATAGCGCCTGCAGTTTTTTCTGGGTCAGGGTCTGCGGCGTGAACTTGGGCAGCTCCACAAAAACAAACTCCAACCCCTCGATCACCCGTCCGGTCCCCTGAACCTCCGTGATCCGGTAGTGATGATACCACCCTTCCTCCGGCGGCAGGTAGGTGTCGTTGAGCAGATTCAGCGAATACACCGGTTGGAGCAGCCGATATTCGTGGCCGGGCCCGAACTGCCGCACATACGCCTTGCTCGCATTGAAGAGCACGCGCTGCTGGAAACTCTCGGTCCACAGCATCTGCATTTCCACAATGAATTGCCTCCCCGTTGTATCCTGGCAGCGCACATCAACGATGCTGTTGCGCACATGCGGAATCTCGGGCACCAACTCGGGGGAGAGATACTCGATCCCGACCACCTCGCCGCCCGGCTCAAGTGGCAGCATCGCGTTCGGAAAACTCATCAATAAACGAGGGTGCTCGCCGAAGACTCTTTTGAACGTCAGGTCGTTCTTGGGATCAAGGTAGCGTATGGGCGACAGCCTACGCCACACGTCTCCGGCCATCAAGATCGGACCGTCCGACCTCATCCTTGCGTAACGCCAACGCCGGTTAGGCGAACCTCCGTGTGAGCCCCGACTTCCTCGGCTGAGTCCTCAGGTCTCGGCACAGAGAAGATGCAACCAGCGATCCACAAGGTCGTGCTTGGAAGTCTCGCCGCGCAGATCAAACGAATACAGCAAATTGGCGAGCATGCGGACGAGGGTCTGCCGCGGCGTGGCGGGCAGCAAATGACAGTCCCGCAATTGGAGGCCCTGTTTCTCAAGCAGGCGGGCGCAGTCGGCCCTCGTGAGAATTTTTCCCCTGTGGAAGGGGTCGAAAAGCACATCTTCGTGCCGGGCGATGAAATGGCCAGGGAGGTTGATGCCATCGACGATCATGCCCGCGCGCAGCGCCACCATCCGCCAGACCATCACAAGAGCGATCGGGATGCCCGCGCGGGTTTCGACCACCTCGCCGAGGAGCGAGTTGCGCGGGTTGTAGTAGTCTTCGGAATTTCCCCGGAAGCAAAGTTCGCCCGCCATGAAGTTCGAAAGCGCGATCACACGCTCGCGGCTGCTCACCGCCTTGGAGGCCAGAACGGCGAACTCACGTCCCCACTGACCGAGAAGCTTGCGGCCCTTCGCCGACAGATCGCGGTCGCCCAGAATTTCACTGAGTTGCCAGAGGGCGATCCCGATGTCGCAACCATCGTAAAAAAAGCGGCAGTAGAGGTCGAAGTCGTCCTCGGCCTCCCGGTGGGTGAGTTCGCCGACCACTTCGCGGGCGTGACGGCAGACCTCCTCGTCCCCCGATCCGGCGAGGGCCTCCAGATCGCGAAGGTTGTCGTGTCCTCCGGCAATCAATTGTTCTTTGACCAGTCTTACGGTTTCCGGGTCTCCGTCTTTGAAGATCCTTGCGACCGCATCCAGATGCGCGATCATCATGGAAATCGATAAACCGCTTTTGCCCGCCGCGCAAGGGGGCGGCCCGAAAATTTTTCCGGAAAATCCGCGACCGCGGCCCTCAAGGCGGCGGGTTTATTCCCGGCCCGCGCGCATGATATCGATCCAAATCGGAAGTGCGAGGCGCGCGCCGGATCCGCCCGGGAGGATGCGGCGCGGGCGGTCGAATCCGACCCAGACCCCGCACGTGATTCCATCGTCGAAGCCCACGAACCACGCGTCGCGGTAGTCGTTGGTCGTTCCGGTTTTTCCGGCCGCACCGCGCGGAGCCCCCATTTTCCTTGCTCCCGAGGCCGTGCCGTGCGTGAGCACATCGCGCAGGATCTCGGCCGTCGCCCGCGCCGGCTTTTCCGGGAAGACCCGCACGGAGCCGCGTGTCGCTTTGAAAAGCAGGTTCCCCCGCGAATCGGTCACCCGCTCGATGATGAATGGCTGCGGGCGCACCCCCCCGTTGTCGAACGCCGCGAATCCCGCGGTGAGGTCCTTCAAACTCGACTCGAATGTCCCGAGCGCGATCGACGGATATCGCGGGGGATCGGGCGCGAGCCCGGCCAGTCGCACGCAATCGGCGACCTCCCCGATCCCGGCCCGCACGGCCACCCGCACCGCCATCGTATTGCGCGACTGCACCAATCCCTCCGCTGCGGGCAGCATCCCGTGATACGTCCCGTCGGAATTCTCCGGCTGATACGGCCGCGAGCCCGGGGGCAGGTCGGCCCGCGTGATCGGGTCGTCGCTCACGCGGTCACCGGGTTTGAGTCCCTTTTCAAATGCCTTCGCATAAACAAACGGCTTCACCGCCGAGCCGACCTGGCGTTTGCCATGGAGCGCGCGGTTGAAGTTGCTCGCCTCGCGGTCCCGCCCGCCCACAATCGCCCGGACCGCCCCGGTCGCGCTTTCCAGAGCCACCGCCGCGCCCTCAAGGTAGGGTGCCCCGTCGTGGCCGGAAAATGACCGTCCGCCAAACGCCGATTTCGGCGCGTGCGGGTATCCCGGCATGCCCTCGATTTCCCGCAATCGTCCGGCCACCGAGTTTTCCGCCGCCGCCTGCAGGACGGGATCGATCATGCTGAAAATTTGCAACCCGCCCTCGCCGAGGTCGTCGGGATCGAGGACCAACGACAATTCGTCGAGGATGGTTTGCATCGCCCAGTTCTCGCGATAGGCCCCGTCCGGCGCGGCCGGCAATTGTTGTTGGCTGGCAAGCGCGGCGTCGCGCTGTTTTTCCGTGATGAAGCCCACCTCGCACATGCGCTCCAGCACGACATCCCGCTCGCGCCTGGCCCGCTTCGGATCCCGCGCCGGCGAAAACCGGCTCGGACTCCGGATCAACCCCGCCAGCATCGCCGACTCGGCGAGGCCCATTCGCGAAGCCGGCTTGCCAAAGTAGGCGCGGCTCGCGGCCTCCACCCCGTAGCACCCCGCCCCGAGGTAGATCCGGTTCATGTAGGCCTCGAGGATTTCCTCCTTGGTGAGTTCGGTCTCGATCCGGTAGGCCAGCGCGGCCTCGATCATTTTGCGGTGCAAATTTTTCCCGCCCAGCGGAAAGCTGTTTCTGGCGAGCTGCTGCGTGATCGTGCTGGCGCCCTGACGGAACCCTCCCGCGACGAAGTTGCGGAGGATCGCGCGCAGGATGCCCACCGGATCGATCCCGTGGTGGCGGTAAAACCGGGTGTCCTCGCGCGCCAGAAGCGCGTTCACAAAATCATTCGAGACCTTGTCGAACGGCACCACGATCCGGTTCTCCCCCGCCAGGCGGCTGAAATATTTTCCGTAACGGTCGTAAACACTCGACCGCTCGGGCATGCGGTTGATGTCCGCAAGATCAAAGGTCAGTGCCCAGGCATAATACCCGAGCGCCACCACCGCCCAGACAAGGACCGCGACGAAACCCAGGCGGATGCCCAGCCAAAACAACCCGCCGAGACATCCCCTCCTGCGGGCGGCCCGATGTTTCGCCGCTGCCACCGCCGGACGCTATTCCCTCCGCGGCACCACATCGATTTCCTGGCGCAGGCGGGCGATCCGGTGCGCCGGCAAAACGCCCCGCCACTGCACCCCGGGATAGACCAACGACCGCTTTCCGATCAGCGACCCGGGCGACAAAACCGCGTTGCAGCCCACCTCGGCATGGTCGCCCACCACCGCTCCGAATTTCTTGAGCCCGGTCGGAACCGCACCCCCGGGTCCGGTCACCACCACCTCGCCGCGGTCCAGACGCACGTTCGACAGGATCACCCCCGCCCCCAAATGCGCCCGATACCCCAGAACCGAATCCCCCACATAATTGAAATGCGGCACCTCAGCCCCGTCAAAAACCAGACAGTTCTTGAACTCGCTGGAATTTCCCGCCACCACGCCGTCCCCCAGAATCACATTCTCCCGGATGTAACATCCGCTCCGGATCTGACACCCGCGCCCGATCCACGCCGGCCCCTTGATCGTGGCTCCGGGCTCCACCACCGTCCCCTCCCCGATGTAAACCCGCGGCCCGACAAATGGTTTGCCGATCAACTCGCCGTGCAAACCGGGCTCCAGCCGGAACTGCAAATACGGCCCGATCTTCGACAGCACCTCCCACACCCGGCCCACGCCCTCGAAAATCCCCCGGTGCGCCGTGTGTCCGGGATCCAGATATTCCTCCACCTCAAACATCCTTCCAATCTCCCCAACCCACCCTCCCAAGGCAAGGCCCTTCTCCACGCCCTTCCACCGGGGAACTTGGGAATTTTGGATTTTGGATTGCGGATTTTGGATTGAAGAAATTGACGATTGGCGGATGGGGGATTCTTGCCGCACGCGGGAAACATGCTTCGCCACGAGAATTGTGCCGCGCCGAAGCCTGGCGGCGCAGGCCGCCGTCCCGACCCTGCCGTATCGCCTTGGTCGATTTTCGACCGTCAAAAAGATTGCGTTCGCGGTTCGGAACGTGCAGAAAAGCGTTTCCCGCGCAAGCGTCTCGGCCGCTTCCGTTCCTTCAATCCGGGGAAACCCGTATGGAAGATCGGCGAAACCGACTTGCAGTGAACAACTTGCATTGCCTCGTGGTGTAACGGTAGCACAAGTGACTCTGGATCACTTTGTCATGGTTCGAATCCATGCGAGGCAGCCAGTTGGAAATCAATGGGTTGCGATGCGGCAACTCCTCCCCTCCGGCCAAGTTCTTACATTGGGTCACACCCCAGGGCGCTTCGCGCGATTCCGGCCCGGGATCTTCTCCCGGGTTGCGGCTGTTTCAGCCGGGGAAGCCGGCGGAGAGCTTGGTGACGGCCTCTTCGAGGGTGGCGGAATTCGAGATGGAAAGCACGGGGGTGCCTTTGCGGATGCGGCCGACAAGGCCGGCGAGCACGCCGCCGGGGCCGAGTTCGATGAAGGCGGTGCAGCCGACCTTGTCGATGAGGTATTCGATGCTGGCCGTCCAACAAACGCTGCCGGTGACCTGATCCGCAAGGCTCCGCCGGATTTCATCGGGGGTCTTCACGGCGATGGCATCGACGTTGCAAACGACCGGCACGGCGGGTTCGCCGATGGAGGTTTCCTCAAGCGCCTTCTTGAGCGACACATACGCGCTCTCCATAAGGCGGGAGTGGAAGGCCCCGGCCACGGTGAGCTCGACCGCTTTGCGGGCTCCGTATTCCCGGGCCAGCGAGACCGCCAGCGCCACCTTGGCCGCCTCGCCGGAGAGCACGATCTGGCCGGGGCTGTTGTAATTCGCCACGTCCACGTCCGCCGCCGCCGCAAGGTCCCGCACGGCGGATTCCTCGCCGCCGATAATCGCGGCCATGCCGCCCTGGGTCGAATCACAGGCGATTTGCATCGCCTCGGAGCGGCGTTTCACGAGCCGCAATCCATCGGCAAAAGAAAACGTACCGGCCGCCGCGTGGGCCGTGAACTCGCCGAGCGAAAGACCCGCCGCCGCCCCGAAAGTGAAGCCGGGCACCCGCTCGCGCAGCGCGGCGAGGCAGGCGAACCCGTGCACATACAACGCGGGTTGCGCCACCGAGGTCTTAGTGAGTTCCTCGACCGGTCCGTCGAAGGCGACCGAAGAGAGGGGAAATCCGAGGATATTGTCGGCCTCCTCGAAAAGCCCGGCCACCACGGGATATTCCCCCGCCAAGTCTTTTCCCATGCCCACGCTCTGCGCACCCTGTCCCGCAAACAACAAACCGATTTTTTGTGACATAAAGCACCATCATACCCCACCGCCGCATCCCGCATGCAAGCCGATTCCAGACGCGATTTTTTTTGCCGCGGGCGGGTCCGGCCCGGCGGGGGGGGTGATTCGGGCACGGGATGATTCGGACGTTGCTTTGCGGGTGGCTTACGGGCATTGATGGGCGGCATGCCGGGGTGGCTTGTGATCGGGATTTTTCTGCTGGCGGGTGCTCTGGCGGCGCCATGTCAGGACGCTTTGCCGGAGGGGCCGGGGAATTCCGCGTCCGTCGCGGAGCTCCCTGCGGAGACCCCTGCGGAGGTCGTCGCTGTCGTGGAGGATCCTGCGGCCGTCCGTCGCGAGCGGTTGTTCTTTTTTTGGGCGATCGCCACCGGCGACACGCGTGCGATGTGCCTGGCCCTCAACGCGGGGATGGATCCGAATTGCGATGTGCCCGACGGTGCGCCGTCCGAGTTTTTGGCGGCCCTTCCGGACGAGCGGACAAGGTATTACGCGCGGGCCGAGCGGGGGTTCACGCCGCTCATGCTCGCGGCCGCGCTGGGCAACCTTCCGCATGTGGAAATCCTGCTCGCGGCGGGGGCGGACCCCAACCGCAAGACCAAGCGGCACCGCACGTTCGCGCTCTGGATCGCGGGAAAATACGGACACGTCGAGATCATGCGCCGTCTCATGGGGCTCGGCGAGGGCGATCCCGCGCGGGGACATTGCATCGAAGTGGACCTCGCCTCCCAAACCGCCAAGCTCGTCCGCTTCGGCCGGGTCGTCGCGGAGTCCCCGATTTCCAGCGGACGTGCTTCGCATCCGACGCCCACGGGCACTTATGTGATCACCGACAAATACCCGATGTGGAAATCGACGCTTTACGACGCCAAGATGCCGCACTTCCTGCGGTTGTCCTGCGGGGATTTCGGCCTCCATGCGGGCCGCTTGCCGGGGTATCCCGCCTCGCACGGATGCATCCGCCTTCCGCCCGACATGGCGCGCACATTTTTCCAAGAAGCCCCGGTGGGAACCCTCGTGGTCATACGTTGATCCGAAATCCGAGGGAGAGGATTTTTCGCCAGGAAAGCGTCGGTTTCAAGGTTCTGAGCCAGGCCCGGTCATGACGATATCGGGCCGCGGGCCGGGAGACCCGAGACCGGCATGATGGGATTGACCGCCTGCATTGGCGCATTTATCCGGCGTGTTTCCATAAGCGCAAAGATTCCCTGCCGGGACGTTACACCCTACACGACCCGCTCCGACCGGACCAGATGGGGACGGAGCCTTTCCCTCGCGGCGCGTCCGATTTCCAGGGGCTTGCCGATGCCGCGCAGGTGGAGGGATGCGGTGTTGCGCGGCGAATAGTCGATGCGCTCAATGGCGGAGAGGTTCACGATGATCGAGCGGTCGAGGCGCACAAACGGCGGTGCGGGGAGTTCCCGTTCGTATTGGCCGAGCTTGCGACAAATGAGAAGCGGGGGCTGCCCGGCCACCTGCACGCGGGTGAAATCCCCGTCCGCTTCGAGCAGAATGAGATCGCCGAGGGCCGCAACCACCGTCCGCCCGGGCATGCGCAGGCAAATCGCGTCGCCCGGCAGGTAGGCGGGGTCGCCGCCGCCACCAATACCGGCGGCCGCGCGGCGCATGCGTTCGACGGCGGTGGCCAGCCGCGCTTTGCGGGCGGGTTTGAGCAAATAATCCACCGCATCCACTTCGAAGGCCTGGACGGCGTGTCCGGCATGGGCGGTTACGAATACCACCGGCGGAACCGGCCCGGGGCCGCGCAGCAGGGCGAAACCATCCCGGCCGGGCATGCGCACATCGAGAAAGAGTCCATCGACGCGCGTGTCGCGCAACATCGCGCGGGCCTCCTCCACCGAGTCGGCCTCTCCGCAGACCACGATATCCGGCAACCCGCCGAGCATCGCGCGCAGCCCCTGCCGCGCGAGTGGTTCGTCATCGACGATGCCTACCCGGAACATGGATCCCCTTTCACGACCACCTCGGCGGTTACGATCCCGTTCATCCGGCCGAGCTCGAATGTGAAACGGCCGGGGTAGTGGATTTCCAAACGCCGGCGCACGGTCTCGAGGCCGACGCCCTCGGAGACCTCAAGACCCGGCGGAAGCCGTCCCGGGTTGCTCACGCCGATGCGCAGGGTGTCGGCGTCCTTTTTAGCCGTGATCTTGATTTCGCAGCGGTCCGCTCCGAGGCCGTGCTTGACGGCGTTTTCCACAAGTGGCTGCAGCAGGAAACTCGGGACCGCGCACGCCTCCGCGGCGGGGTCGGATTCGACCGAGGCGGCAAGCCGGTCGCCGAAGCGGGCCTGCTCGATTTTCAAATACGCGCCCACCGCGTCGAGTTCGGCGGAGAGCGGTGCGAGGAGGGTGTTGCGATGGCCGAGCGAGTAGCGGAAGTAGTCGCAGAGCTGGTGGACCATTTCCACGGCTGCGGACGGGTTGGCGGGGATCTGGGCGGCGATCCCGTTGAGCGCGTTGAATAAAAAATGCGGGTCGAGCTGGGCGCGGAGCAGCCTCAATTCCATGCGCCGGGCGGTATTCGTCGCATCCTCGGCCAGATGGCGGGATCGCAGAGTAAAAATCGTGAGACTCCAGACGATGTATAACAACCACGCGAAGGTCACGCGGAAGAACCATTCCTCGCGCGGCGTCCATCCCGGATACCTCCACTCCGCCGGACCGGATACCCACCACGCCACCACCGACTGCACGAGCACCGCGAGAAGGCTTAGCCCCACTATCCACGCTGCGGTCGAAATCCGGAAGGGATCCGAAATGCCGGGCCGCCGGTAAACCATCCACAGGATCCCCGATAGAAAAAAGGCGAGAGATTCCTGCACAAGCGTGAGGCCCAGCGCGGGGCCGGGGCGCCCGTGCAGGATCCATCGGATCGTGAACCCGAACACGGCAAGGCCCGCCCACGCGAGCGCGCTCCATTTCCAAAACAATTTCGGTTCAAGCTCCCGGCGGGGAGACGGATCGTCCACACGGACAGATTACCACGGTCGTCCGCCTCCGCGCGACCCCGATTCCAGCCGTTTCGTAGAGTTCCCGCGCCGATTCATCGAGTCCGGCGTGATTTTCGCGGGTCCGGGTGAAAGTTTGTGCCCCATGAAACTCGCATCCGCCCTCACGATTATCGCCGCGCTCATCCTTGCGGCCCCCTCGTCTGTTCGCGCGCACGGCTCGATGGCCGACCCGCTGAGCCGGTCCTCCGGTGTCTTTCTTGAGGGACCGGAAAATCTCGCGGTGTCCAGCGACTGGGGCTCCGGCTTTGTGGCCCGGTTCACGGCCCAGAACCCCGCCCACCAGCCCCTGAGCTCATGGGTGGTTCAATTCGAGCTGCCGCGAGAAATTGTAAACGTCTGGGATGCCGAGATCGTTTCGCGCACCGGCAATACCTACACGGTCCGCAACGCCGCATGGAATGGCCAGGTCGGCGCACACGGTCAGATTTCCTTCGGATTCCAGGCCGCTGGAGGAAACGCCAGCGTCTCCATCACCAACGCCCGACTCCTCAACGCGCCGGGAACACCAACCCCCACGCCGACCCCCACGCCGGGATCGCCGAATGCGACCGTCACGATTGGATCCGCTCTGGTGCAGTTCCGGGTTGTGAATGATTGGAAAAGCGGATTCGAGGCGCAGGTGCAAATCCGCAACCTCGGCTCGAGTCCTCTTCGCAATTGGACACTCGGATTCACCATGCCCCGCAATGTGGCCTCGATCTGGAATGCACGGGTGGCCGGACAGTCCGGAAACGCGTTCCGTTTCGATGCCGGGACATCCTCATGGAATCGCGACATTCCCGCAAACGGGGTCGTTTCCTTCGGATTCATCGGCTCCGCGGGAGGTCTGACCCAATCTCCGACCGCGTTTGTTTTCTCCGCAAACGGCACTTCAACGCCAACGCCGACGCCAACGCCGACGCCAACGCCGACGCCAACGCCGACGCC
>Ga0114939_10001163_pt1 | contig 21156 bp, 20 predicted proteins | sample AshMeaCrysSpring_FD_87196 | JGI IMG/M metagenome (GOLD analysis project Ga0114939, IMG submission 87196) | Groundwater microbial communities from Big Spring, Nevada to study Microbial Dark Matter (Phase II) - Ash Meadows Crystal Spring | ecosystem: Environmental > Aquatic > Deep subsurface >...
GAAGCGGTCGCCATCGGCCACCGGGGTGGTCTCCCATTCCGAGCGGACGACCGCGCCGCCATTGCGCTCGATGGCGAGGGACTGGGGGGCCGCGTCGAGCGAGCGGGCGAGTTCGGCGACCGAGGCGGCGGATGACTCCATGGGGGCGCCGTTGACAATTATGGCGCGGGCGGGGGCCATGGGGGTCAGTGTTTGCGCTTCTGGGGTTTTTCGCCGTGGTGGGGCTGGTCTTCGTAGGGACCGGCGGCGTTGGCGAGATCGGCCTCGCCGGCCGGGAGGAAGGGTTTGAAGCGGTGTTTGTCGATGGCCTTCATGTAGGCTTCGTGGGGGTCCACCTTTCCGGCGACGAGTTGTTCCCAGATCGAGTCGTCCATGAATTGCATGCCATCGCCCTTGCCGCCGACGATGACGTCCTGGAGTTTCTGGGTGGCTCCCTCGCGGATGATGGCGGCGACGGCGCTGTTGCAGACGAGGATCTCGTTGACGGCGACGCGGCCGCCGCCGTCGCAGCGCTTGAGGAGGAGCTGGGCGACCACCCCGCGCAGGGAGGCCGAGAGCATGGTGCGCACCTGGGATTGCTGGTCGGCGGGGAAGACGTCGATCATGCGGTCCACGGTCTTGCGCGAATTGTTGGTGTGCAGAGTTCCGAAAACGAGAAGTCCGGTCTCCGCCGCAGTGAGGGCGAGCGAGATGGTTTCCAGGTCGCGCATTTCGCCGACCAGCACGATATCGGCATCCTCGCGCAGGGCGGCCTTGAGGCCCACCGGGAAGCTGGTGGCGTGTTCGGGGACCTCGCGCTGGGTGATGATGCTGCGTTTGTTGCGGTGGACGAATTCGATAGGTTCCTCGATGGTGACGATGTGGCGTTCGTAGTTCGCGTTGATGTAGTCGATGAGGGCCGCGAGTGTCGTGCTTTTGCCCGAGCCGGTGGGGCCGGTGACGAGGACGATGCCGCCGCGCATTTCGCCGAAGGATTTGATGACCGCCGGGACACCGAGTTCCTCGAGGGTCTTGATTTTGGTGGGGATGATTCGGAAGACGGCCCCGTAGCCGTTGGTCTGCTTGAGGTAGTTGCAGCGGAAGCGGTTGTTGGCGTCCATCTCGTAGGCGAAGTCGAGATCGCCACTTTCCTCGAAACGCTGCCAGCGCGATGGCGAGCAGATTTCGCTGAGCATGAAGGCCATTTCCTCGCGTGAGAGGGGTTCCTCGCGGATGGTATGGATTTCGCCGTGGCGGCGGATCTTGGGGGGCTGGCTCTCGCCGAGGTGAAGGTCGGAGCCGCCCGCCTCGATCAGCACGCCGAAAAACTGGTCGATGTAGGGCATGGCGCGATCATACCCGCGCGCCCGCCGCCCGCGAGCGAAAATTATCTCCGACAGTCCGCCGATTCCGCTTGCTCTGTTGGAATTTGCCGCCGGGTGCCCGAATGCGCCCTTGACGCGGGGGGCGCGACAATGTGGGATTGGGGAAATTCCTAATCCCGTGGACCTCAAAGAAATTCGGACCCTTATCGACCTCATGAAGAAGAACGGCCTGGCCGTCTTCAAAATGGAACAAGGCGACTTCAAGATCACACTCAAAACTGCCGACGCCGGCATCATCGTCCAGCAGGCCGCGCCGGTTCAAACGGCGGCCGCGCCGCAACCCGCGGCCCCCGCGCCGGCCTCCGCCCCGGTGGCTCCGGCTGCTCCGGCGGCCCCAGCGGCTCCGGCCTCCGCGCCGGCGTCCGACCTGCGCGAGATCAAATCTCCGATGGTGGGCACGTTTTATTCGTCCCCGTCGCCCGATGCCGAGCCGTTTGTGAAAGTCGGGCAGGACATCACGCCCGAGACGGTTGTCTGCATCATCGAGGCCATGAAGGTGATGAACGAGATCAAGGCGGAAACATCCGGCACGATCGCCGAAGTCTGCGGGGAAAACGGCAAGCCCGTGCAGTTCGGCCAGGCCCTTTTCCGCTTGAAGTAACAGGCGGCATGTTCAAAAAAATCCTCATCGCCAACCGGGGCGAGATCGCTCTCCGCATCATCCGCGCCTGCAAGGAACTCGGGGTGCAGACGGTGGCCGTCTATTCCGAGCCCGACCTCGAAAGCCTCCATGTGCAACTGGCCGACGAGGCGATCTGCATCGGCCCGGCCCCGAGCCCGGAAAGCTACCTCAAGATCGACCGCATCATCAGCGCGGCCGAGATCGCCGACGTGGACGCCATCCACCCGGGATACGGGTTTCTCGCCGAAAACGCCCATTTCGCCGAGGTCTGCGCCTCCTGTAAGATCAAATTCATCGGCCCGCCGGCGTCGGCCATCCGCCTCATGGGCGACAAAAATTCGGCCCGCGAATGCGCGCGCAAAGCCGGCGTGCCCGTCTCGCCGGGGAGCGATGGCACGGTCGAAAGCGAGGCCGAGGCCCTGAAAATCGCGCGTCAGATCGGCTATCCGGTCATGATCAAGGCGGTCGCCGGCGGCGGCGGGCGCGGCATGCGCGTCGCAAGCAACGAGGGCAGCCTCGTGCAGGGCTACCACGCCGCCCGCATGGAGGCCGACAAGGCGTTCGGCAACGGGAGCGTCTATATCGAGAAATTCATCGTCAACCCGCACCACATCGAATTCCAGGTTTTCGGCGACGAACACGGCCGCATCGTCCACCTCGGCGAGCGGGATTGCTCGATCCAGCGGCGGAATCAGAAAATCGTCGAAGAATGCCCGTCCCCGCTCATGACCCCCGAGCTGCGCGAGAAAATGGGGGCTGCCTCGGTGCGGCTGGCGGCTGAAGTCGGCTACGCGAACGCCGGCACGATGGAATTTTTGGTCGATGACGCCGGCAATTTCTATTTCATGGAAATGAACACGCGCATCCAGGTCGAGCACCCGATCACCGAGGAAGTCTATGGATGCGACCTCGTGAAACAGCAGATCCAGGTCGCCGCCGGCGAGCACCTCAGCGATTACGTCGTCAACGCCCGCCCGCGCCACCACGCCATCGAGTGCCGCATCAACGCGGAAAACCCGGCCAATAATTTCCAGCCCTGTCCGGGCCAGATCGACCTTTATTACGCGCCGGGCGGCCGCGGGGTGCGCATCGACTCGCACGCGTATGCCGGGTATCCGATTCCGCCGAATTACGATTCGATGATCGCGAAGGTGATTGCGACGGCGTCGAGCCGGGAGGCGTGCATCCGGCGCATGCACCGCGCGCTGGGCGAATACATGATCACCGGCATCAAGACGACGATCCCATTCCAGCAGGCCATCATGCTCAACGCCGATTTCCGCGCGGGCCGCTACCACACCGGGTTTGTCGAGCGCATCCTCAAGGACGGCATCGTCTTCGAAGCGTAGTGGAACGCAAACGCATCCTCGTCCTCGGGTTCATGGGCACCTGCCCGGTCGCGGGCGTCGTCTGGCAGCACCTCCACTACCTTGTGGGTCTGCGCCGGCTCGGCCACGAGGTCACCTACATCGAGGACACCTCGCGTTACCCCTACGACCCCGAGGCCTTCACGGTCGCGGAGGATTTTTCGTATGCCGCACGCATGCTCGACCGGCTCTCTCGCGAGCACGGATTCTCGTGGGGGTTCTGCGCGCGGTATTTTCCCGAGCCGCGCACGGCCGGCCTCACCCTCGAGGAACTCCGCCGGCTCTACCGCGAGTGCGATGCCGCGCTCAATGTCTGCGGCAGCCACGAACTCAATCCCGACCTGCTCGCCATCCGCAGGTTGCTATACGTCGAAAGCGACCCCGGGGTCGAGCAGATCAAGATCGACCTCGGCGACGCGGGCACCCGCCAATACCTCGAATCCCACGCCGCGCTTTTCACCTTCGGCGAGGCCGTGCCCGCGCCGGACTTCCCGGTCCCGCTCCACGGCCTGCGCTGGCTGCCCACCCGCCAGCCGGTCGTCACCGATTTCTGGCGCACCGACGCCGCCCCGCGGGCCGATGCCGCCTTCACCTCGATTTGCAATTGGTCCACCAGCGGAAAAAAAGACATCGTCTGGCGCGGCTCGAACTACCTCTGGAGCAAATCCCTCGAGTTCCTCAAATTCTCCGGCGTCCCCGCGCGCTGCGGCGGTGCGTTCGAACTCGCCACCGATATCCCCGACGGACCCGACCGCGCCCGCTTCGCGGGCTGGAACCTCGTCTGCCCGCACGCCGTGAGCAAAGACGAAAACACCTACCGCGAGTATATCCGGAATTCCTTCGCCGAATTCACCGTCGCCAAAGACCAATACACCCGCCTGCACACCGGCTGGTTCAGCGACCGCTCGGCCTGCTACCTCGCGTCCGGACGCCCGGTCATCACCCAGCAAACCGGCTTCACCAAATTCTACGGCGGATCGGAGGGGCTCTTCGCCTTCGAGACTTTGGACGACGTCGGCGCCGCCGCCGAGGCCATCCGCGCCGACTACGCGCGCCATTCGCGCGCCGCCGCCGAGATCGCCGCCGAATTTTTCGAGGCCGAAAAAGTCCTCGCCTCGTTGCTCGACCGCGCAGGGGTCTGATCCCGCCCTCCGACTTTCGGCGGGGTCGGCTTTCGCCGGGAACCCAATTTATTGCGGGCGATTTTCCAACCGCATGGTAGGAACCGCCTTCTTTCGATCCGCCACGTCGTATCCCATTCATCATTTGTTGCGCCCCGGAGGCCGTCCCGCATGGGAGAGTCCCGAACTGACCGCCCTCAACCGCCTGCCGGCCCGCGCCACGTTTTTTCCCTGTCCGACCCCGGAGGCCGCCCGCGATGCGGCACCGGGGCTCTTCCCGGCCGGAAATCCGTTTTTTGTGTCGCTGGATGGCGATTGGGCGTTCCGGTATTTCCCAAGTCCGGACGCGATCCCGGCGCACGCCGCCGAAGCCATCCCGGCCGGCACGGATTCGATCCCCGTTCCATCCAATTGGACCCTGCACGGATACGGACACCTGCATTACACGAATATCAAAATGCCGTTCCCCAACGACTACCCGCGGGTGCCCGCGGAAAATCCGACGGGACTGTACCAGCGGTCGGTCCGCATTCCGGAAGAATGGGCGGGGCGGCGGGTCTTCCTGCATTTCGGCGGCGCGGAGAGTGTGCTCGCGGTCCTGCTGGACGGCCGTCCGGTGGGTCTCTCCAAGGACTCGCGGCTGCCGGGTCGAGGCGCGACTTTTCTCGCCCACTGGGAAGCCGGTCGCGCGCAAAACACCCGACGCGCCGGTCGTGCCGCACGCGGGGAATTGCGACACCCGCCGCAACAACGCCTCGCTTGCGATGGAGGTGCCGGGCGTTCGGCCGTGGAGCGCGGAGACGCCCGCACTTTACCGGCTGGTCCTCACGCTTGTGACGCCGGAGGGGGCCGCCGAGTCCGCGGCCGTTTCAGTGGGATTCCGGCGGGTCGTCATTGAAGACGGCAATCTGCTGGTCAATGGACGCCGGATCCTCTTCCACGGAGCCAACCGTCACGAACACGACCCCGACACCGGGAAAGCGCTGGGCGCGGAATCCATGGAGCGCGATGTGCGCCTGATCAAGCAACTCAACTTCAACGCCGTCCGCACGTCCCCTTATCCCAATCACCCGTAATTCCTGCACCTCTGCGACACCCACGGGCTCTATGTGATCGACGAGGCCAATATCGAGTCCCATGCGTTTCACAACGTGCTCTGCAAGGATCCGCGCTATGCGGGCGCGTTCTTCGACCGTGTGAAAAACATGGTGCTGCGCGATCCGAAACGCGACCGGCGGCCGGTCATCCTCTGCGAATACTCGCACGCAATGGGCAACAGCAACGGCGGGCTCGCCGAATACTTCGACATCTTCAGAAACGAAGCGGGCTCCCAAGGCGGCTTCATCTGGGAATGGTGCGACCATGCCCTGCGCCGGAAAACGGCCTACGGGCGCGATTTCTGGGCCTATGGGGGTGATTTCGGCGAGCAGCCCAACGACGCCAACTTTGTGTGCGACGGCATTGTCGGAGCGGACCGCACCCCACATCCGGCGGCATGGGAATTCCAGCATCTGGCCCGGCCGGTTTCAACCGCGCCCATCGCGGCCTCGGCACCGCCAGTTGCGGGCCCGACACCGAGCCGCGCTACCTCCTCACGAAAAAATCCTACCGCGTCTCGTTCTCCGGATTCCTCCGCCCGCGCGGGGGCTTACCCTGTGCCCTTCGACAGGGGGTTTTCATATTGGCACGGTTTTTGCTTGAGCCATTACTGCCAACCGGGATGTCCCGGAATGGCCAAAACCAAAAACAAACCAACACAAGAGAACACCATGCTGAAGAAACACCACAAGCTATCCTTGTTCGCGGTCGCCCTGGCGGCGGCGGGCTGGGTGGCGGGGATGCCCGTCACCCGGGCGCAGGATAGCGCACCAACCGAGACAGTCACGGCGACGGTCGAGCAAACGACAACAACCGTGGTCACCGAAACAACAACCGCCGCGGCCCCCGCCGAGCCGAGCCTCGAAGGCCGGATCGCGGACCTCGAAGCCTACATCAACAACGTTGACCGGCCCTCGGGCGACGCGTCGAAGGTGAAGGTTCCGGGCCCCGGCCACAATGCGTGGCAGATGGTGTCCACCGCATTGGTGTTGTTCATGACGCTTCCCGGGTTGGCGCTGTTTTACGGCGGTTTGGTCCGCTCGAAGAACGTGCTCTCGATCCTCGCGATGTGTCTGGGGATCGCCGGTTTGGTGACCATCCTCTGGTGGGCGGTCGGTTACAGCCTCACCTTCGCGGGTGACAATCCGTTCATCGGAAATCTCAGCAATGCGATGTTCGCCGGCATGTCGCCCGGCGGTGTGGGTGCGGGGTACTACTGGATTTCGGACTACGTCTGGGCGATGTTCCAGCTCACATTTGCGATCATCACCCCGGCGCTCATCTTCGGCGCGACGGCCGAGCGCATGAAATTTTCGGCCGTCCTCATCTTCACTGCGGTGTGGATGTTCGTGGTCTATTTCCCGCTGGCCCACATGGTGTGGTCGGTCAAGGGCTTCATGTGCGGGCCTCTGAACCCCGATGCCGGGATCAAGGCGATCGACTTCGCCGGCGGCACGGTCGTTCACATGAGCTCGGGCTGGAGCGCCCTCATTCTCTGTATCATTCTCGGGCCGCGTCTCGGGTTCGGCAAAGAGCCGATGCCGCCGCACTCGATGGTGCTTTGTATGATCGGCACCGGCATGCTCTTCGTGGGCTGGTTCGGGTTCAACGCGGGCTCCGCGCTGGGCGCCGACGCCATCGCCGCGAACGCCTTCACGACGACCTTCCTCTGCGCGGCGACCGCCGGCTTTGTGTGGGCGCTGGCCGAATGGATCACCCGCGGCAAGCCGAGCGTGCTCGGATTCTGCTCGGGCATCGTCGCCGGCTTGGTGGTGATCACCCCGGCCGCCGGCTTCGTCACCCCGACGAGCGCGATGATCATGGCGGTCTTCGCCGGCATCGTGCCCTTCTTCGCGGTGGTCTATATGAAGAAGATGCTCGGTTACGACGACGCGCTGGACACCTTCGGCGTGCACGCCGTCGGCGGAACACTGGGAGCCATCCTCACGGGCGTCTTCGCCTCGGCCGAGGCCAACCCGGTTGTCGAAGGCCTCAAAGACGGCCTGCTCATGAACCAGATCAAAGCGGCGGTGCTCACCATCGCGCTCTCGGTGGTCGCCACCACCGTGATCGGCCTCGCGCTCAAATTCACGATCGGTCTCCGGCCGTCGCAGGATGACGAAAGCCAGGGTCTCGACACCACGGATCACGGCGAAGAGGGCTACCTGTTCGAAAAATAATAACGACCTGACAAAAAATGAAAAAAATCGAAGCAATCATCAAGCCCTTCAAGCTGGAGGAAGTCAAAGACGCGCTTGCCGAACTCGGAATCGAGGGCATGACGGTGAGCGAAGTCAAGGGATTCGGCCGCCAGAAGGGACACACAGAAATCTACCGCGGCAGCGAATACACGGTCGATTTCCTGCCCAAAATCAAAATCGAGGTCGTCGTCGTGGACAGCCTCCTCGAAGGGGCGCTCGGGGCGATCGTGAAGGCCGCCAAGACCGGCAAGATCGGAGACGGCAAGGTCTTCGTGTCCCCGGTCGAGGAAGCCGTGCGCATCCGCACCGACGAAACCGGCAACAAGGCCGTCTAAGGCAAATCAACGCGGCCGGGATTCGCTCCACGCGGGTCCCGTCCGCACGGGTGGGGAACCCGTGAAAAACGAGGGCGGCGCAAAGCCGGGGAGGGCTTTTCACGGGTTCCCGGGGTAAACATGGGAAACACGGTCGGCGGGAGAAGGAGAGCTCCCGCCGGCTCTTCCTTTTCGAAGCGCCCAAATCCGGGCATCAGGAATCAAACGCGGGGGAGGGGGTTCCATCCCGAAAATTTGGGCCCACACGGGGGTTCCCTCTCCCAACGCGGAGGTTCGCGCGGGGCTTGCGGTGGGCGGACGCGGGGATTACAAAGGAGCTTTTTCGCCCGATGATCAAAGTGGATAACCTCAGCAAGCGCTACGGCCGCTTCGAAGCGGTCTCGGGGATCAGCTTCGAGGTCGGCCGCGGGGAGATCGCGGGATTTCTCGGGCCGAATGGCGCGGGCAAATCGACCACGATGCGCATGCTGGCGTGCTACCTGCCGCCGACAAGCGGCCGGGCCGAGGTGGCGGGTTTCGATGTTTTTGCGGACTCGATCCGCGCGCGCGAGCACATCGGTTACATGCCCGAGAACGTCCCGCTTCCGCCGGACATGCGGGTCGGGGAATACCTCGATTTCCGCGCGAAGCTCAAGGGCGTTCCGGGGCGCCGCCTCAAGGAACGCGTGGGCGACGTTTGTGAATTGTGCGGACTCGAAACCGTGACCCGCAAATTGATCGGGGCGCTTTCGAAAGGGTTTCGTCAGAGAGTCGGTCTGGCCGATGCGATGGTGCACGATCCGGATTTGTTGATTCTCGACGAGCCGACGATCGGTCTCGATCCCAACCAGATCCGCCAGGTGCGCGCGCTCATCCGGAACCTGAGCCGCCACCACACGATCCTGCTCTCGACCCATATCCTGCCCGAGGTGGAAATGGTCTGCTCGAAGGTGATCATCATCAACGGCGGGAAAATCCAGGCGGTGGGATCCCCCGATTCCCTGCGCGACCGTCTCGGCGCGGTGGGCGTTGTGCGGCTCGAGGCCAGGGTGCCCTCGGCCAGAGAGGCTGCCGCCAAGATCCGGGCCCTGCCCGGCGTGCGGGATGTCGAGGTGACCGAGCGCGGCGGGTGGAGCCTGTTCGAGGTGGTCTCGTCGTCCGACGCCCGGGAGGCTCTCCACGCCCTGTCGAGGGCGGAGGACTGGCCGGTGCGCGAACTGGCGCGGCGGGAGGTTTCGCTCGAGGAAGTATTTGCCGAGGTTACCCACCGGGAGGAGGCATGAGGAGGTTTCTCACCCTTTTTGCAAACGAGGTCGGGCGCACGTTGCGGCGGCCGCTGGCCTACGCGGTGATGGCGTTTTTCCTTTTGCTCACGGGGATCAATTTTCACGCCTGCGTGGGGGCCATGAACAACGAACCGGGGCAGATCACGCTGGTCGAGGCATTTTTCAATTCGCTGCTTTTTTGGTTTCCCTTCCTCTTGGTTTTCCCGTTGCTGACGATGCGGTTGTTCAGCGAGGAATACAAACTGGGGACGATCGAGACGCTGATGACCGCGCCCGTGCGGGATGGCGAGGTCGTGCTCGCGAAGTATTTCGGGGCGGTGGTGTTCTACGCCGTGCTGTGGCTGCCGAGCCTTGTGTATTTCGGGCTTTTCTGGTGGGTGGCGGGGGTCCCGGCCTCGGAAACCTGGGGCGGATTGCTGGGGGCCTATGCGATGGTCGGGCTTGCGGGCGGCTTTTATCTGGCGCTGGGCCTGCTCGCCTCGTCGCTCAGCGACAACCAGATCGTGGCGGCCGTGGCGTGCGCGGCGGCGGTTTGCGGGATGTTTTTCCTCGGCCTGCTCTGGTTTTTCTTCCCGTCGGAAAGCCCGGTTCTGCGCGAGGCGGCGTATTATGTTTCCACGATCGAGCACATGTCGGACTTTTCGCGCGGGGTTTTCGACACCCGGCCGGTGGTCTTTTACGTGTCGTTGGCGGCCTTCGCGTTGTTCCTTGCCTACCACGCGCTGCAATACCGGAGGTGGCGCAAATGAGCCGGCTATCGCGCGGGGCGGTGCGTTTCCATGTGGCGGCCCAGATCATTGCCGCCCTCGTCGCGCTGGCCGCCGCCAATTACCTCGGCTTCGAATATTACCTCCGCGCCGACTTCTCGCGCTCGCAGAAGTTCGCGCTCTCGACCCAGACGAAGCGGATTTTCCGCGAGCTCAAATCCCCGCTCAAGATCACGGTCTTCTTTTCGCGGACGAGCATTTCCCCGGTGAGCGCGCTCTTCGGCGATGTCCAGAACCTGCTCGATGAATACGTCTTCAGCGGGCGCAAGCGGATCTCCGTCGAATTCATCGACCCGGTGCGCGATCTCACCCGCGCGAGGGAAGCCCAGGCCGCCCACAAATTCCGCGCCGACGAGAATGTCCTCGTGCTTGAGTATGATGGCCGCACGAGTTTCCTCCCGGTTTCGGAAATGGCCGATTTTGATCTGTCCCCGCTCGCGTCGGGCGGTAAGCCCGAGCTGCTCGCGTTCAAAGGCGAAGCCGCGCTCTCCTCTGCGATCCTTGCGCTCGTGAGTCCGGAGAAAAAGCGCGTGTATCTTGTCCAGGGCCACGGCGAACCGGGTCCCGGCCCCGACTCGCCGATCACGACATTCTCCGAACAGGTCGGCCGCCTGAATCTCTCGCTCCAGCCGCTCGATCTCGCCACCCTCGACCATGTTCCCCGCGACGCGTCCGCGGTCATCATCACCGGCCCGCAGTCCGATTTTTCCCCGAGGGAAGTCCAGGCACTCGAAACCTACTGGAATGACGGGGGACGGCTGCTTGTGCTGCTGGATCCCGATGCCCGCACGCCCGCGCTCGATGGATTCCTCGCGGCTGCCGGCCTGCGGCCGCGGGGCGACCGGGTGCTCCGTCTGGTGGGCCTCGGATTTGCCACCGGCATCCTGCGCGAGGTGACCGCCGATTTCTCGGAGAGGAGCCCGATCACCAAGCGCCTGGCCGGCCTGCGGATTTTTCTGCCCGGCGCGACCCAGTCGATCGCACTCGAAGAAAAGGAAGGCGTCATCCTCCAGTCGTTGATTTCCCCGCTCGAGGAATTCTGGGGGGAAGCCGACCACCGCGTGCCGCCCGGCGGGGGCGTCCGCTACGACGACGGACGCGATGCCGGCCAACCGCTCAGCGTCGCGGCCTCCGCCTCCCGGGGCGGCGTCGAGGACGACCGGCTCGAAATCGCCAACGCGAAGTTGGTCGTCGTCGGCAATTCCCAGTTCGCCCTCGATGCCGCCCTCACCCGCGGGCCCGCCGGCCTCGATTTCCTCGTCAGCAGCGTGAGCTGGCTCGTGGACCGCGGCAACCTCGCCGGCGCGGCCCCCAAGGTGCCGCGCTACTTTTCCGTGCGCATCGACGACGGCCAGCTTGCGCTTCTCGCGCTGGTCTCCCTTGTCGCCATGCCGCTTGGCGCGGGCCTGCTCGCCATTTTTGTCTGGGTCCGCCGCCGGTCGGGTTGACCTCGCGCGCGGGTTCGGGCGCTCTGGGAATTGTGAAATCTTTTCTGTGAAGTCGATTCCCTCCGGTTGGTTGATTTTGAGCATCCTGCTCGTGTGGCTGTTTGCCGGTGCGGGTCCGGCCACGGCCGTCCCCGAACCGCTGCTGCTCATCGTGCTCATGTCATTTTCCGTCTTCTGAATTGATCCGACTCTGGGAAGCTCGCAGATCAGCGTGTCGGTGACATCCATGCTCACCCTCATCGCCTACCGGTTTGCGATCGGGGGCGACACGCCCAAGCTCCCCTATCTCACGCTCATGGACGCCTTTATTTTGCCCGGCACCATGCTTCTGTTTCTGTCGCTTGTGGAAGTGATGGTCACGACGCGGTTGACACGCCGCGACCGCGTGGGCCTTGCACGCGCGATTGATCGCAAATGCCGTCTGATCTTTCCGATTCTGCTTGTGGCGGCATCCATCGCGCTGTTCCTTTTTTGGTGATATCCGGCAGGCCCGCTTTCCACATCCGTCTTCCGCGATACTCGCCCACCCATCTGCTGGCCTCCCTTCTGGTTCTCTTTGTGACCACGGCATTCTTGGAGAACACGCCCGCCGGACGCGTGATCCAGGGGGTGCTGCTCACCATTGTCGTTCTGTCGGCGCTGGTTGCCGTGTCCGGACGCCGGACTCTTTGGATCGGCTCGGCCCTTGTGGCAACCGCCCTCGCCGGCCAGTGGGCCCCCGACGTGAACACGGAAACGCTGTGCGCGAGCATCGCCGGGTTTCTCATGATCGGGTTCGGCGACATCACGCCGGTCTCCCGTGTGGCGGGCATGCCGGCGGTCATGCCGGCCATCACCGGAATGTTTTATGTGGCGGTTTTGATTTCCCGGCTGGTTTCGATCCACGCCTCGAATGCCATCCAAAACCCCAAGGAACCCCCGCGCTAAACCCGTCCCAGCCGACGGAGGGCGGAAGCCTTGGAGAAAACCGCGACGCCGGAATTCCCGCGCCCGAAGGCGCGGGTTCGGGCGGAAATCCTACAACGAACGCGCGGCGGCGGCGAGGTTCTCCGGGGTCATGCCGAGTTCCTTCATGACGGTATTGCCGGGGGCGCTGATGCCGAAGCGGTCGATGGCGACAGCCTTGCCGTCCAGTCCGACATAGCGGAACCACGGATCGGAAATGCCGGCCTCGATCGAGACGCGTTTGCGGCAGGAGGGCGGCAGCACGGCGGCTTTGTAGGCGGCATCCTGACGCTCGAAGCGCTCGAAGCTGAGCATCGAGACCACGCGTGTCCCGGGCCCGAGAATCTCGGCGGCGGCCATGGCGTGCTGGAGTTCGCTGCCGCAGGAAAGCAGGATGCAATCCAGCGCGGCGGTTTCCTTGCGCGCGATATACCCGCCTTTCGCGGCGCCCTCGCGCCGCACATCGACCGGAATTTGGTTCAGGGTCGGCAGGTTCTGGCGGCAGAGCACCAGCATGGTCGGACCGTCGGTTTTCTCGAACGCGGCGGCGAACGCGCCGGCGGTTTCCTCGGGGTCGGCCGGACGGATCACATCGAGGCCGGGGATGGCGCGAAGGGCGGCGACCGTCTCGACCGGCTCGTGGGTCGGACCGTCCTCGCCGACGCCGACCGAGTCGTGGGTGAAGATGTAAACGACCGGCAATTTCGCGAGGGCGGCGAGGCGGATCGACGGGCGGCCGTAGTCGCTGAAGACGAGGAAGGTGGCCCCGCTCGGGCGGAAGATGCCGTCGTAGGCGAGGCCGTTGAGGATGCCGCACATGGCGTGCTCGCGGATGCCGAAGTGGAGGTTGCGTCCGGAGCGGTTGGCCCGGTCGAAGTTGCCGCCGTTCTGGATGTAATTGAGGGTCGATCCGTGCAGGTCGGCGCTGCCGCTCACGAGCAGCGGCATGGCGGCCGCGATCGGCTGGAGCACGTCGCTGCCCGCTTTGCGTGTCGCGATCGACGCGTCCGGCGCGAACGGCGGGATCACCTTGAGCAGGTCGGGCACTTTGCCGGCCAGCGCGTCGTCAAGCTCGCGGGCGAGTTCGGGATTGTCGGCCCGCCAGGCTTCGTAGGCGGCCGTCCATGCCTTGTGGCCTTCTTCGAGGCAGGCGAGGTGGCCGGCGAAATACTGGCGGGTTTCGGGGGCGACGTGGAATTTTTCCTCGGGGAGTCCGAGCGCCTTGCGGGCGGCGTCCACGAATTTGACGCCGGCTTCGCCGTGGGCCTTGTTGGTGCCCGAGACTTCCGGGATGCCCTTGCCGATCAAGGTCTTGGCAATGATGAGCTGGGGTTTGCCGGACGTGGCGGCCTTGGCGGCTTCGACGGCCGAGACGACCTCCTGGATATTATTGCCGTCGATTTCCGAGACATCCCATCCGCAGGCGCGGTAGCGGGCGGCGGTATCCTCGCTCTGAGAGACATTCGCCATCGCGTCGAGGGTCACATCGTTGGAATCGTAGATGAGGATGAGGTTGTCCAATCCGAGGTGGCCGGCGAGCGCGGAGGCCTCCTGCGCGACGCCTTCCTGCAGGCAGCCGTCGCCCGCAAGCACGATCACATGGTGGTCGAAGATCGTGTGGGCGGGTGTGTTGAAGCGGGCCTCGCACATTTTGCCCGAGATCGCGTATCCGACCGCGTTGGCGACACCCTGGCCGAGCGGGCCCGTGGTGGACTCGACGCCGGGGGTCTCGCCGAATTCCGGGTGGCCGGGGGTCTTGCTGTGCAGTTGGCGGAAATTCGCCACCTCGGCCATGGGCAGATCGTAGCCGGAGAGGTGCAACCACGCGTAGAGAAACATGCTCCCGTGTCCCGCCGAAAGGATGAACCGGTCCCGGTTGATCCACTTCGGATGGTGCGGACAATGCCGCAGGCTTTGCCCGAACAACGCCGCGCCGATCTCCGCCGCGCCGAGCGGCAGACCAAGGTGGCCGGATTTGGCTTTCGTGACGGCGTCCATTGCCAGCCCGCGCGCATCGCGGGCCGCAATATCAAGGGCGGAGAGATTCAGGTTGCTCATATTGGGAAACCAAAGACAACCCGCCCCGTGCGGAAAATGCAAGGTCGGATCCACGCCCATGACCCGCGCGCGGGGCGTTTGGTTGGAAAGCTGGAGTGGTTGATGAAGGCATGAGGAAACAAAGAGATAAACAAAGCCGCGCGACGAGGCGGCGGGCTGGGATGCGGTGACCCGATCGGAGCGCTTGAAGCTAAGTGGTGCGCGAGTGGGCGGAGAAAACGCACCCCGCCCTCACGCGCAATGCCCTGCCGACCATCATTCCCTTCGAGCAGGGGCAACCCCTGTCCCACTTCTTCGAACAAGTCGCCGGCGAAGCGATCGCAAAGACGGAGCCCGGGGGCGCGACGATCCTTGAGATCAACGGACCCGACGGACGCGCGGATCCGCTGGAAAAACGCGGCAACGGGCCGGACCATCCGGACCGGCCCGCCGCGAAGAAATCGTTTTTACAAAGAAAACCTCGAACGCAAATAGGGCGGCCACTGCCTGGAGCGGCACGCAGACGTGACTGCCGCGCGCATGAGGGACTGGGGCGTGAACACCGCCGGCGCGTGGCGATGCCCCCCCCTCCCGAGGGCGTCCCCCATACGCTCATCCTCCACACCGCCATGGCGCTATTCGGAACGGTCACCAAAGTTCATGACCCGTTTTCCAAACGTTTCGAGGACTCGCTGCAGCGCGGCATGGAGCGCCTCGCCGCGGACCACGCGGCAAGCCCGTGGCTGCTCGGCGTTTTCGTGGACAACGAGGTCAACTGGACCGGTGGCACAAAGTTGGTCCGCGAAATCATGAAGAGCCCGCAAGACACCCCCGCGCGGCCCGCCCTGGTGGAATTCCTGAGCGAACATTACGGGGACATCGCCGCCCTCAACAAGGCATGGGACACGGCATTCGCCGGCTTTGCGGAAATCGCACCCCTGCCAGGTCCCGGCGGCGGCACCGCTTTCGAGCGCGACCTCGGGAGCTTTTTAGAGGTTTTCGCCGCGAAGTATTTCGGGCTCTGCCGCAGGGCGACGGAGAAAATTTCGGCGTCGGCCTCGTGACGATCGCCGACCGCCCGGTCAAGACCCTCGTGGATACCATCCGCAACTTTTCCCGCGACCTTCACGATCTCCGCTCCGGGTCGAAGTCCGACAAAAAATAAGGGGACGACCGCTCGCTTCGCAGTGCCGGGCCCGATGGGACCGGGCAACACGGCCGAATGTTACAAATTTGTAACCTTGGCCCGATTGCCGCCCGATCCCGGCGGGTAAAGAATTCTCCTCTCCATGAATCGAACAAGGACCAATCCGGGCAGCGGAGCAACACGCCGGCCCTCCCCCGCGGGATGAGATTCTCCGCCGCCCTTTTGGTGGCGGCCGCGTGGTTCGCCCTTGCCCCCGCCGCGTCCGCCGAGACGAGGGAGGACTTTCTCTTCCGCCTGCGGAGCGCTCTTGCCGCGCGGGATTACCCCGCAATTGCCCGGTGCATCGAGTTCGAAGGGGCCCATTCGGAAACCCGTGCGGCTGTCTGGAAAATGATCGACCAACTCGTAGCCTGGCCCACCCACTTCTTCAAAGTGACCGAGCGCAAGGGCTCCGGACCGCTCATCATGAAGCGCGACGGCAAGACCCACACCCTCAACGGGGATTGGACGTTTCAAATCCATATCCACATCCGGAAACCCCCGAGCCGCGGGTTCGTCCTCCCCGCCGGCAAAACCTCCGACGGACGCTACGCGATCCTGCTTGCGGTTCCCCAAAAAAGTTGACGGCACATTTCCCCCGCCGTCCGGGCCTTCATGGCCCGGCGACCGGGTCGGCAACGGGCGCGTCCCGCCACGTTACGAAAAGGTCACATTTGCGGGCTGGCCCGGCTCCAGGAACAACGCAAAAAACCTCCCACGCTCACCTCGCCCACCAATCTCACCGGCCCCTCCGCCCGTCCCGACGCGAGCCTGCGCCGCGCAAATTTTGGTATCGGCAAAAGCCGCCCCGCGCGCAATCTCCTCGTGCCCGTCGATAGTGCGACCGCCATCGACGCCACCATCGGCATCCTGGAAGCCGAGTCGGGACAAACTCCTTCGGCCGCCGCATGCCTTGAACGGGCCAAAAAATCCCTCCCTCCCGACACCTTCGCCTACATTTGCTCGGACCCCGCGCTGAAGCGCCTCGCCGACGAACCGGCACTGGCGGGAATTTTGAGAGACTGACCTCCGAAGACTGTTGCGCATCCGCCACTCGCGCGAGGGTTTCCGCCCCGAATGTTACAAATTTGTAACCTTGGGCTGATTGCCGAGCGAACCCGGGCGGGTGAAGAATCCCTGCTTTCATGTACCGAGCGAGGACCAAATCAACACCGGCCGCAACGCGATGGCTTGCCATCGCCGGGTTGTCGATTTTGCCGTTCGCCGGGCTCGTGCGCGGGCAGGACGCTCCAACGGATCCGGCCTCCGACGGCGAAGAGCCTGCCGCAGCGGCCGCCACCTCGCTCTACATCCGCGAATACCGGGTTGTCGGTGCAAAAAAACTCCCCCGCGAAAAAGTCGAGACCGCCGTTTATTCCTACATGGGGCCCGGCCGCACAGCCGCCGATGTCGAGGCGGCCCGCGCGGCCCTCGAGAAAGCCTACAAGGACGAGGGCTATCAAACCGTAAGTGTGAGCGTGCCCGAGCAGCGCGGCCGGGGCGGGATTGTCGTGCTCAGCGTCACAGAGGCTCCCATCGGGCGCCTTCGCGTGCTCGGTTCGCGCTACTTCGACATCAACAAAATCAAACGCCGGGCGAAGTCGCTCGCCGAGGGCACCGTCCCGAATTTCAACGACGTGCAGCGCGAGCTCATGTCGCTGAACAAAAAGCCCGACCTGCGCATCACGCCGGAATTCCGTCCGGGAGCCCTGCCCGGCACGGTGGATGTGGACCTTGTGGTGCAGGACACGTTCCCGTTTCACGCGAGCCTGGAACTCAACAACCGCTACAGCGCCAACACGACCCCGCTCCGCCTCGACGCCTCGGCCCGCTATGATAACCTCTGGCAGCTCGGCCACACCATCGGCTTCGGATTCCAAATCGCCCCCCAACGGCCCGAGGATGCCATCGTGTATTCGGCCTACTACATCGCGCCCATTCCCGGCATCGAGTGGCTCAGCTTCATGGCCCAGGGCATCCGCCAGAACAGCAACGTCTCCACCCTCGGCGGCACCGCCGTCGCCGGCAATGGCTACGTTCTCGGCGGTCGTTTCCTCTTCGACCTTCCCTCGAAGCCCGGCTTCTTCCACTCCGCCAGCCTCGGCATGGATTACAAAAATTTTGAGCAAAACCTCGACCTGGGCACCGAGATCGTCGAGTCGCCGGTCGCCTATTTCCCGGTCGTCGCCAGCTACAACGGGTTCTGGATGGGCAAAGGCTACCAACTCGAACTTGACGCCGCTTTCAACTTCAGCTTCCAGGGCCTGGGCAGCAACGAAATCGAATTCGACAACCGCCGCTACGGGTCGGATGGTTCGTTTTTCTATTTCCGGGGCACGTTTGGAGTCACCCGCGACCTCCCCCTCGGCTTCCAAGCCTTCGCCCAGATCCAGGGACAGGCTGCCGCGATGCCGCTCATCGACAGCGAGCAATTCGCACTCGGCGGCCTCAACACCATCCGCGGGTATCTGGAATCGGAAGCCCTGGGCGACAGCGCGGTCGCGGGCACGTTCGAACTCCGCTCGCCATCCCTCCTCGCATGGGTCAAGCCAGAGTGGAACGAATGGCGGGTCTTCGCCTTCCTCGACGCCGGGGCCGCATGGCTCAACGACCCGCTTCCCGAGCAACAATCCGAATTTTCCCTTTGGAGCTTCGGCTTCGGAAGCACAATCCGCCTCCTCGACCACGTCAACGGTTCCTTTGTCGTCGGGTTCCCCCAGGTCACCCAATCCACCACCCTCGCGGGAAGCCAGCTCTTCACCTTCCGCGTCTGGGGCGAACTCTAAGATCACATGAAACATTCCGCTTCTCTATCCGCATTCCTCGCTTTGTTCCTCGCCGCCGCCGGCCTCGCCGAAGCCGCTTCCTCGTGGTGGGACAAGGAATGGTCGGGCCGCAAACCCATGACCATCGATACCACCGCCGAGGGAGGGGCGATCAAGGACGCCGTCGGCAATACGGTCGTCCTCGTCCGCCTGCACCAGGGCAATTTCCCGTTCGAACTCGCAAAAGAAGACGGCTCGGACCTCCGCTTTGTCGCGAAGGACGACAAGACCCCCCTTCCGTTTCACATCGAGAAATGGGACAACCTCATGCTCGAGGGCATCGCATGGGTTCAGGTGCCCGAGGTCGCCGCCGACGGCAAAACGGAATTCTGGCTCTACTACGGAAATCCGGAACCCGCCGCCGAGACCGGCCCCGACCCCGCAAAAACTTACCCGGAATCCACCGTGCTCGTTTTCCACTTCAGCGAGCGGGGCTCTCCGCCGAAGGATTCCACCACCAATAAAAACAATGCCTCGGCCGCCGGCACCGTCTCCGAAGGGTCCCTCATCGCGGCCGGCATGCGCATCCTCGGAGCCGACCCGATCCAGATTCCGCCCACGCCCACCCTCGAATGGAAACCCGGCCAGGCCTGGGCATGGTCGGCATGGGCCAAACCCTCCGCCCCCGCCGATAATGCCGTCATCCTGAGCCGCAGCGAGGGATCGGCCGTCTTCCGGATCGGCCTCGACAAAGGCGTCCCTTTCGTCTCGCTTGGTTCGTCCCGCACCACCGCCGGCGAGGCGCTCCCCGGCGCGTCCTGGTTGCGCCTCGATGTCGTCGCCGCCGATGGCAAAATCGCACTCTTCGCCAATGGCAAACCCTACGGCGAAATCTCCGGTTCGCTCCCCGCCATGAATTCCCCGTTCTTCCTCGGCGGTGATCCGGCCGGGGTTGCCTCGGCCAATACCCGCTTCGTCGGCGAGATCGACGAAATGCAAATGGCCGCCGCGCCGTCCGGCCCCGGCCTGGTCGCATTTTCCTGGCTCAACCAATCCGGCACCGAAGCCGCGAACAAGCTCCTCGTCCCCGGCGAGGCCGAGGGTTCGGGCGGCGGCGGCCACAGCGAGGCACTCGAGCACGTCATGCTCTTCGGCGACATCGCCAGCAACATGATGTTCGACGGCTGGATCGCCGTGGCCGTCTGCGTCGTCATGATGATCGCCGGATGGTCGGTTGCCGCTTCGAAGTTTGTCACCCTCTCGAAAATCGAAAAGGGCAACGCCACTTTCCACCACCTCTGGCGCAAAGTCTCCCGCGACCTCACCGCCATCGACTTCGACGACCCCGAAGCCACCAAATCGATCGGCGGCTCGCTCGGCAAAAAGGCCGTCCGACTCCTCACCGATTCCCCGCTCTACCACGTCTATCACGTCGGGGCCGACGAAATCCGCCACCGCCTCGGCAATAGCAAAGACAAATCCGCCGGACTCTCCGCCCGCTCGATCCAGGCCATCCGCGCCGCCCTCGACGCCAGCCTCGTCCACGAACAACACCGCCTCAACAAAGGCATCGTCTTCCTCACTGTCAGCATCGCAGGCGGCCCCTATGTCGGCCTCCTCGGCACCGTCGTCGGCGTCATGATCACCTTCGCCATCATCGCCAAATCCGGCGAGGTCGATGTCAACTCGATCGCGCCCGGTATCGCCAGCGCCCTCCTCGCCACCACGGTCGGCCTCCTCGTCGCCATCCCCGCCCTCTTCATGTATTCGTTCCTCAATACCCGCATCAAAGGCGTCATCGGAGCCATGCAGGTCTTCATCGACGAATTTGTCGCCAAAATCGCCGAGTTCTACCCGCCCGCCGGCGAAGCCACGCTCCCGGTCCCCATCCGCCAAATCCGCTCGCCCGAGGAGGCCATCCGCCAGCAGGAAAATACCGCCCGTCCCGAGCTCGACGCCGCCGCCGCGGCCAAACCCGCAGCCCGCTAGTTTCCATGGACGCCGGCGACGACAAATCCTACGACGACATCAACGTCACCCCGATGGTGGACCTCTATCTGGTCCTCCTGCTCATCTTCATCATCATGACCACCGCCGGGGTCCAGGGCATGAAGGTCGATCTCCCCCGCTCGTCGAGCAAACCCCCCGAACTCGGCGGCCCCAAAAGCCGCGCCATCACCGTCAACAACGAGGGCAAAATCTCGCTCGATACCGTCCCGGTCACCATCCAGGAACTCGAACAACGCCTCGCCGAACACAAGGCCGCCAACCCGGAATTCCCCGTCGTCGTCCGCGGCGACCGTCAAGTCCAATACGCCGGCATCATGGAAGTCCTCGACGTCCTCGGCCGCCTCGGCATCACCCAGGTCGGCCTTGCCACCGTCGGCCCGAAATAACCGCCCATGAGCCGCAATCCCATCGATGACGATGACGACAACCCGGGATTTTTCTACAAATTCCGGTTGCCGATCCTTCTCGGCGTCATCGTCCTCGTCGGCGCGGGCATTTGGTTCGTCATGCCCAAGGACGACAAACCCAAGCGCTCCAGCTCGGCCAGCATGGTCAGCATCATGCCTCCCCCCCCCCCCCCCCCCCCCCCCCCCCCCCCCCCCCCCCCCCCCCCCCCCCCCCCCCC
>Ga0114939_10001164_pt1 | contig 21141 bp, 19 predicted proteins | sample AshMeaCrysSpring_FD_87196 | JGI IMG/M metagenome (GOLD analysis project Ga0114939, IMG submission 87196) | Groundwater microbial communities from Big Spring, Nevada to study Microbial Dark Matter (Phase II) - Ash Meadows Crystal Spring | ecosystem: Environmental > Aquatic > Deep subsurface >...
GGAGGGTATCGAAGCCGACCTGCTCGAAGGCAAGCGCGAGCTTCTCTTCGCCTCGTGGCTGGGCAGTCAGCGGCAGGCCGCCAATTTCCAGTTCCCGCGCAACCCCGCGCGATGAGCCCCGACCCCCGAGCCGCCGAAATCTTCGAGGAGGCCACGGGCGATGTCGCCCTCGGCGAGTTGGAATCCGCCGCGGAAAAATACCGGTCCTGCGTCGCGATCGACCCCGGCTACTTCGAGGCCTGGCACGCGCTGGGCATGGCGCTCATGAAGACCGGCCGCCACGCCGAGGCCATCGAAGCCGGCCTGCGCGCGGTGGACCTCCGTCCGAACGACCAACTGGCCTGGTCGAGCCTCTCGCTTTTCTACGTGCGCGATGGCAAAATCAAGGAGGCCGAGAGCGCCGGCACGAAAGCCCGCATCCTCTCTTGGGGAGCCAAAATCAAAAAGGAAGACTGATGTTTTTTATCACCACCGCCATCGATTATACCAACGGGAAGCCGCACATCGGCCACGCCTACGAGAAGGTGCTCGCCGACGCGATCGCACGCCACCGCCGCCTCCGCGGCGAGGACACATTTTTCCTCACCGGAGTGGACCAGCACGGACAGAAGGTCCAGCAATCGGCCCGCGCGGCCGGGATCCCGCCGTCGGAATTCGTCGCCGGCATCACGGCCGAGTTCCTCGCCCTCTGGGACAAGCTCGGCGTCGCCTATGACGGGTGGGCCGCGACGACCGGCCAGGTCCATGTGCGCTGCGTTCGGGACATCCTCGCGCGCCTCCACCGCGACGGCCATTTCTACAAAGCGAAAAACGCGGGCTATTACAGCGTGCGCCAGGAACAATTCCTCACCGACAAAGAACGCGGACCCGATGGCGCGTTCGGACCGGAATGGGGCGAGGTCGTCCTGCTCGAAGAGGAAAATTATTACTTCCGGCTGGCCGAGCACCGCCAGTGGCTGCTCGACCTCATCGACCGGCGCGAGGCCGAAAGGCGGCCGCTTGTGGTCCCCGCCGCGCGCGCGGCCGAGCTCCGCAACGCGGTGGAAAAACTCTCGGGCGACCTCTGCATCTCGCGTCCGAAGTCGCGGCTCGAGTGGGGGATCGAGCTCCCCTTCGACCGCGATTTTGTGACCTACGTCTGGTTCGACGCCCTCACCAACTACATCAGCTTCGCTGGCTTCACCGACGACCCGGACCGCTTCGCGCGCCTCTGGCCGGCGATCCATGTGATCGGCAAAGATATCCTTGCCCCGCCCCACGGGATTTACTGGCCGATCATGCTCAAAGCGTGCGGGATTCCCGACGACAAAATGCCGACCCTCCTCGTCCACGGATGGTGGAATATCGGGGGATCGAAGATGAGCAAAAGCGCGGGCACCGTGGTGGACCCCTCCGCCCTCTGCGAGACCTACGGCCGCGAGGCCACGCGCTACTACCTCCTCGCCGATATCGCCACCGGCCGCGACGCCGACTTCAGCACCGAACGCCTCGTTTCCCGCTACAACGCCGACCTCGCCAACAGCCTCGGCAACCTCCTCAACCGCACGCTCAACATGGCCGCGCGCTACCGTCAGGGCCGCCTCGGAGCCCCCGCCTCCGCGGACCCGCTCGCCGAAGCCTGCGCCTCGGCGGTCGCGAAATGGGATGCCGCCTTCCTCGCCTTCGAGCCCCACGCCGCCATCGGCGCGATCCTCGACCTGCTCGCCCGCGCCAATGCCCGCGTCGAGGAATCCGCGCCGTGGAAGCTCGCGAAGGACCCCTCGCGCGCGGACGAACTCGACGCCGTCCTTTACAGTCTGGCGGAGACCCTCCGCATTCTCTCCATCCTGATCGAGCCGGTCCTGCCATCGGCGGCGGCCGGCATGCGGTCCCAACTCGCGCGGGACGGATCGGTGACCATCGCGGATACGGCCTGGGGGGGCTTGCCTCCCGGTCACGTGCTCGGCGCGCCGACCCCCCTCTTCCCGCGCATCGAGACGCCCTGAGCCGCGCCGTTCCATCGCGTCCGCCCGTGCCGCGCGAACGCATCGAGTTCGCGGGGGTCTCGCTTGCCGCACGGGTGCTTCCCGTGCTGCCGGTCGCGGTGTATTCCCCGCTCGCGAGGCTCGCGGGCAATGCCGTCTGGTCGATGGATCCGCGCGGGCGCCGAGTCGCGCGGGCGAATTTGCGGGCGGCATTTCCCGGTCGCTTTACGGCGTCGGAGGTCGGGCGGGTCGCACGGGCGTCGTATGCGTCGTTCGCGCGCACGATGATCGAGTTGGTTTCGGCGCGGGGCGGGCGTCCGGGCTTCCTCGACAGATTTGTCGAATTCGACGACTCGGCCGACCCTGTGCGGACCGACCCCGGCCGGTCGGCGATTTACATTTGTTTCCACTACTCGAATTTCGAGTGGCTGAGCCTCTATGGCGCCTTGCGCATCATGCCCGCGCCGATCATCGCGCAGAGGTTCCGCAACCCGCTCATCGGTCCGGTCTTCGACCGGCTCCGTGCGGTCACGGGCCACCACGTCATCCCGCAGGAACGCGCGATGATCCGCATGCTTGGCCACCTGCGTGAAAAGAAAAAATTTGGCATGCTCACCGACCTCGGCCTGGACCCCCGTGAAGGCGGCGCGATCATCAACGCGTTCGGCGGCCTCGCCCTGAACGCGACGCACATGCATGTCGCGCTCGCCCAGCGCACCGGCGCGGCCATCATCCCGCTCGAGATCCGCCCGCGCGGCCTGCGGCGTTACCGCGTCGTCCACCACCCGCCCATCGAATGCCCGCGCGACGCCGACCCGCGTCCGCTCGTCCAGAAATGCTGGGACGCGTTGGAATCCGCCGTGCGCGAGGAACCCGAACACTGGCTCTGGGCCTACAAACATTGGAGGTTCCGTCCCGGTGCCGGCGACGCTTCCCGCTACCCGTTCTACGCGAACCGCTCCAAGCGCTTCGACAAAGCGCTCAAGAAAGCCGGCCTTGCCGGGGGAACCTCCGGCAACCAGGCCTGAACTTTTCCGGATCCCTACGGATTCGAGACGACTTCGAAGCGGGCCGAGGCGGCACCGGACGCCGAGCGGGCTTCAATGGTGTGTTTGCCTGGCGAGAGCGGCACGAACGGCGACGACAACCGCTTCCCGTTGAGGAACCATTCCGCGCGGTCGTCGCTCGATTGTGCGCGGAACATCTGACGCCCTGCCGGCAGCCCGGGATGGAATTCGAAGGCGGAGCCGTCGGGTGGAAAAAGGATCCGTGGCGCGCCGCCCGCGACTTGAGCGCCGAGGTGGTTGTGCGGGCTCGCGCACCAGCGCGCGTAAAGTTCCGGCAGCACGAGTCGGCCGGCCACGAAGAGGCCGGCGGAGGTTTCGGCGGGCGCGGTGCCGGGCAGGAAAAATTCCTCCAGCGCGGGCTCGCCGGCCGCGGGCAGGAGGCCGGTGAGGCGGGAGACGCGCGTCGTGGGCAGCGCGGGCGCGGGCACCGGGCCGTCGCCAAGTTCGTGGAGGTGCCGGGTGACCGCCGCCCAGAGCGGAGCGGCCGAGCGGACCGCGAGCAACTCGGGCATGGGGGTTCCGTCGATATTGCCGGCCCACGCGGCCACGGCGTGCGTGTCGGTGAATCCGGCGCACCACCCGTCGCGGAAGTTCGAGCTGGTGCCGGTTTTGGCGGCGGTGCGGACGCCCAGCGCGAGCGGGGAATGCGCGCCGAAGCTGGTCTGGCGGGCCGAGTTGTCGCAGAGGATATCCGCGATGATCGCGCAGGCCTCCGGCGAGGCCGCGCGCGTGGCGTCGCCGGGCGGCGACTTCAAATACGACGGCTTCCATGCCAGTCCGCCGCGAGCGAGGGCCGCATAGGCGCCGGCGAGTTCGGCGGGGGTCACGGGTGCGTTGCCAAGGATGAACCCCGCGCCGTAGTCGTCGAAGCGTCCGGGCAAAGCGAGCCCCCACGACCGCATCGAGGCGAAGGTATCGCGGGCCCCCAGCTGCGCGAGCACATGGATCGCAGGGACATTGAGGGAATTTCCGAGCGCCTCCCGCAGGCGGACCGGCCCGAGGTAGCGTCCGGCATAATTGCGGGGTTGGTAATCTTTGAAAGGGGGATCCGGGATGTCGGGAAGAAGGCTCGCCGCAGTGAACCGGCCGGTATCAAGCGCCCGCGCGTAGAGGAATGGCTTGAGCGTCGATCCGCAACTGCGCGGGAATTCCCCCGCTCCCGGCAGGGCGGCCGAGGGGCCCGCCGCCGCGAGCGCGACCACCTTTCCATCGCGGATGGAAACGACCGCCACCGCGAGGTCGCGAAAGCCGCGAGAGGACACCAACTGGAGCGCGCACATCCGTCCGGCCCCGGCCTGGAGGTCCCTGTCGAGCGCGGTGCGCAGCACGAGGGGTCCGGGCCCGGCCTCTCTGAGCGCCGCCGCCGCGTAAACCGGCGCTTCCCTCGGCGGGTCCGTCCGCAGAACAACGGGCGGATCCCCGCCGATCGCGCCGGCAAATTCCAAACCCGAGCGCACCAACCGCGCGGCATTGCGGTGGTAACGCGCGTCCGCCCGTGCCGGGCGCACCCAGGGATTCAGGCGGCCCGGCGACTGCGGCAGGCCGGCGAGGAAGAGCGCCTCGGCCGGTGTGAGCGCCGCGGCCGGCTTGGCGAAATACGCGCGGGCCGCCGCCTCCGGCCCGAAGCGCCGGTTTCCGTAATCCAGTCTGTTGAGGTAGGCTTCGAGGATCTGGTTTTTTGTCCAGCGGCGCTCGAGTTTGACGGCCGCGAGTGCCTCGTAGATTTTTCCGCCGAGGCTGCGTTTTGTGCGGCCCGAGGTGAGTTTGATGAGTTGCTGGGTGATGGTCGAGGCTCCCGAGACCACCCGGCCTGCGCGCAGGTTCCGCCAGGCCGCCGCACAGATCGCCAGCGGGTCGATTCCGGGATGCGAATAAAAACGGCGGTCCTCGACGGCGATGGTGAGCGCCGGCAGATACGGGCCCATCTTTTCGAGTTCGAGTGGACGGCCGTCGCGCACGTCTCCGACCGGCACGACATGGAAAACCTCGCCCCTTGCGTCAAGGAGAACCCGCGCGGCCGGCGGCGGACCGTCGAGCGCAGCCGGCAATGGCACCCGGCCCGCCTCGATCACACCCCAGGTCCCCGCTGCCCCGATGACGGCGGCGGCGATCGCCAACTTCCGGCGATGCGTCATTGGGCTCCCGCAGTCGCGGCGTCAGGATGCATAGCGTTCGCGCAACAACCTCATCATGTGGAGGTTGGTATCCCATTGGGAGCCGACGGGCGCTCCGGTCCAAGGCAGGGTGGGGAAATAGGGCGGGGGACCGAATTCCGGAGCGATCGTGAAACGTTGGCAACCGGCTTCGCGCGCCGTGGAAATGATGCGGTCCCACCAGCCGAGGTGGACATCCACGGCCGCCCGCCATTCGGGCGCGCGGGGATCGGCGACCTGGGGCCCCTGCGGGTGGCCGACCCGCGCGTGGATGTGAGCGACAGCCGGAAGGACCCCCGAGATGGTTTCACATTGGTCCTCGAGGAGGGACTCGCAGACATTGCACCAATGCGACATGTCGAAAACCAGTCGCGTCTCCGGCCTTTCGCGCAAAAGCTCGGCGGTCCGCCATGGCGTGTGCAGACACCTCGCGCGGTGGGTCTCGTGGAAAATCGGGATGCCGGATTCCTCGGCGACTTGGGCGGCCGTATCAAAGACCCGGAGGTTGCTTTCGAGGTCGAAGAAATCGCGGCCGGTGTGGCTGTTGATGAAGTCCGGATGATAGCCCGCAAGGCGGCGGAGCCGATTTTCGAGTTCCTCGCAATGCCGGCGCACATCCGGCGCGAGGGTCGCGTAATGCTGCGCCACGACCGCGAGTCCGGCCTCCCGCGCGAGCCGCACGATTTCGGCCTCGGCGGAATCCTCGTCGGGAAATCCGATCTCGACCCCGTCGTATCCCACCCGGGCCACACGCTCGACAAATTCCGAAGGCACCATCGACTCGCTTCCCCAGCGCGGACACAAAAACAAAATCTTCATGCCCCACTACTAGCAGCCCTCTCCCGTTCGGGCAACACCCCGGGACGATCCGCGCGAACCTCCGTGTTGGGAGGGCGAACCTCCGTGTGAGCCCAAAATTTCGGCTCGGATGGAGCCTCGCCCTCCCGGGACGGAGCCCCGCACGTGTCGAGCGGCGGGTCGTGATCGAATTCCGCGCAGGCTTCTTATGCGGGTGTGCGGCATTCCGGAAATATCCGTTCGCGAATCGGTCGCCTCCGGCGTCCTAATTGGTTGGGGGGCGATTTCTCCCGAAGTATCGCAGGATCCATGCGTTTCCCCAAATCGGTTGTGTTGCTCGGCCTTTTCGTTTCTCTCCGGGCATCCGCGGCGGATGCCGTCCATCCGCGCCTGTTCTTTGACGCGGCGGAGGTTCCCGGGATCCGGGCGAGGGCGGGCACGCCGGAGGGCAAACAAATCGTGGAAGCCATCCGCTTCATGCGCGACGGCGGGGATCCATTCGGACCGAAGTTCCACAAGCAATTCGGCAACAGCGCGATTCATTATCCGGCCACGGGCGACAAAGCCGATGCCGACCGCGCGCGGGACGAGATGCTCCACTACATCGCGCAGACCGAGATCTGGGCCAGCCCGAAACACAAGGGTCTGCGACGAGGCGCGCTCGCCCGCAGCGGGGCCATCAGTTACGACCTCTGCTTCGACGCATCGAAGGGTCAGACCGTACCCGCGCGGGTCACATGGCAGGGCAAGACCTACGATCTCCCGAAGGCCGTCTTTATCGCAGTCTTTCTCCGGGCCCTTACCCGGCTTGGAGCGCTGGCGGGTTGAGTCCCGCTGGCCCAAAATTCCCGAGCCCGGTCAGAATTTTCTTCCGAGGAGGTGATCGGCGATCTCCAGCAATCGGGAGGCGTTTCCGCCGAGCGGGCGCAGGCTTGATTTCGCGCGGGTGGTGAGGCGGCGGGCCTCGCGCCGCGATGCCTCGAGGCCGATGGTGGACGGGTAGGTGGATTTCTGGTCCCGGATGTCTTTGCCGGCGCTTTTGCCAAGCACCTCGCTGGGCTGGGTGACGTCGAGGATGTCGTCGATGACCTGGAAGGCGAGGCCGAGCGAACGCCCGAAATTCCCGAGCGCGTCCAATCTGGCGGGGGAGGCTCCGGCCGACATCCCCCCGAGACGCAGGCTCACGGAAATCATCGCGGCGGTTTTTCCCTCGTGAATGAAGCGCAGGCGGGCCGCCGGGATTTTTTTTCCTTCGGCCTCGAGGTCGGCGGCCTGGCCGGCGATGAGCCTTGTCGCGCCGGCCGCGATGGCGAGTTCGCGCACCATGTCGGCCACCGTGTGATTGCGGGGCGGGCGGGCCGCGGCAAGAAATTCAAAGGCGTGGGTGAGCAGGGCGTCTCCCGCCAGCACGGCCATGCCCTCGCCGAATTTCACATGGCAGGTCGGGCGTCCCCGGCGCAGGTCGTCGTCGTCCATGCACGGGAGATCGTCGTGAACAAGCGAATACGTGTGCACGCACTCGACGGCGCAGGCGGCCGGCAGGGCCGCATCCGCCCGGGCCCCGCAGGCCTCGGCGGCGGCGAGGCAGAGGATGGGCCTGAGCCGCTTGCCGCCCGCCAGCAGGCTGTAGCGCACGGCCTCGTGCAGAGTGCCCCGCCGCGCGGGAGGCAGGAGGCCTTTGAGAGTTTTTTCGACAAGGGCCGACTGGCGCGCGAGGTAGGCTTCGAGTGGTTCGGGCGCGGATTTCAATTGTCTTGCGGGTGGAGGTTGCGGATCAATTTCGCGACGAGGGCGGTCCATCCGGTCTGATGGCTCGCGCCGAGGCCCCGGCCGTCGTCGCCGTGGAAATATTCGTGAAAAAGCAGGAGGTCGCGCCGGTGCGGGTCTTCGGAAGCGCGGTTGCCCGGGCCGTTGAACGGACGCCGTCCGCTGGCGTCGGGCTCGAAGATCGAGATGATCCGGCGGCCGATCTCGTCGGCGATGCGGTCGAGGGACATTTCCTGTCCCGACCCCGCCGGGAACTCCACGGTGAGCGAGTCCCCGAAATAAAACGCGAATTTCTGGAGCGATTCGATGAGCAGGAAATTCATCGGCATCCAGACCGGCCCGCGCCAGTTGGAATTTCCGCCGAACATCGCCACCGGGGAATTGCCCGGCGAATACGCGAGGGTGTCCGTGCGGCCGTTCTGGGTGAACGAATACGGGTGGTCGAGGTAGTGGCGCGAGAGCGAGCGCAGGCCGTGGGGCGAGAGGAATTCGTCCTCGTCGAAGAGGCGCTCGCAAATGCGCCGGAGCCGCCCGGGAGGCACAAGCGAGACGAGGATGCGTCCGTCGCGCTGCCTGCCGATGTGGTGGAGCTGGTCGAGCAGGTGGGGCCTGCGCGTTGCGAACCACTCGATGCGGTGGCGCAGCATCGGGAAGCGCTCGACGGTCTCCGCGTCGAAGCTCTCCACGGCAAAAAGCGGGGTGAGGCCGGCCACCGAGCGGGTCTTGAGGTGGGTGCTTGAGCCGTCCGGCCGTTTGAGCACATCGTAGTAGAAGCCGTCCTCGTCGTCCCAGAGGGTGAATCCGCCCGGCCCTGCGGCGTTGATGGCAGCGGCGAGGTAGATGAAATCATTGAGAAATTTGTCGGCGATATCCTCGTAGGCGGGCTCGGCCTTGGCGAGTTCGAGCGAGATGTTGAGCATGTTGAGCGCGAAGGCGGCCATCCATGCGGTGCCGTCGCTCTGCTCGATTTTGCTGCCGTCGGGGAGAGGGTAGCGCCGGTCGAAGACGCCGATATTGTCGAGTCCGAGGAACCCGCCTTCGAAGACATTGTCGCCGGTCTGGTCCACCCGGTTCGCCCACCACGAATACTGGAGCATGAGCTTGTTGAAGGCCCGTTTCAGGTAGGCGAGGTCGCCGCGCCCGTTCCGCGCCCGCTCGATCGTGTAGATCCGCCAGGCCGCCCACGCGCCGATGGGCGGGTTGGCGTCGGAGAGCGACCATTCGTAGGCGGGCGTTTGCGCGCTCGGCGACGTGTAGCGCTCGCCCCAGAGCACCATGTTTTGCCGCTTGGCCGTGGCGGGGTCCATCAAGGCGAACGCCAGCGATTGGAACATAAGATCCCACGCGCAGAAATACGGGTATTCCCATGAATCGGGCATCGAAATCACATTGTGCGCGTGCATCTCGCGCCAGAAGGCATTGCGACCTTTCAGACGCTCCGGCGGCGGGGCCGGCATCCCCGGATCGCCGTCCAACCACAGATGCACCGGGTAAAAATAGAACTTCTTGCACCAGAGCAATCCGGCCATCGCGCGACGCTGGATGAGCCGCGATTCCTCGGGAACACCCGGCCACAACGACTCGAAAAAATCCGCGCACTCGCGCTCGCGATCCGCGAAAGTCTCCCCGAAACCACTCCCGAAGGGCTCGGTGAGCGGCAAATGCGAGAGGCGTAGGCGGACCGTCCACTCGCCGCCGGGCGGCACTTCGCGGAAAAAATGCGCGGCCGCCTTGGTCCCGAAATGCGAGGGATTCGGAGCCCGCGTGTCGCCCGCGACGAGACAGTCGTGGAAGGCGTCCTTGACGTGCGGGGATTTGTTGGGAACTCCGAAGAGCCGCTCGGTATTCGTCTCGTTTTCGGTGAAGAGCCACTCCGGCCCGCCGTCGGCGTAGAGGTGGTATTCCGGCAGCCCCCACGGATGCGCGATCACGCCGCCGCTGTGCGGGGCAAGGTGCATTTCCGGCTTGGGGGCGTCGCGCTGGCCCCACGACCAGGTATTTCGGAACCACAGGGTGGGGAGGATGTGGAGCGGCGCGGGGTCCGGCCCGCGGTTGATCGCGCGGATGCGGATGCAGAGGTCCTCGGGGCCGGCCTTCGCGTATTCGACAAAGATATCGAAATACCGGCCGCCGTCGAAGACGCCCGTATCGACAAGTTCGTATTCGGGCTCCACCCGCGAGCGTCTCCGGTTTTCCTTGCGGAGTCGCTCATACGGGAATTCCGCCTGCGGGTATTTGTAAAGCCCGCGCATGAAGCTGTGCGTGGGCGTGTTGTCGAGGTGGAAGAAGTCGTCCTTGACGTCCTCTCCGTGGTTGCCCTCGGGATTGGAGAGCCCGAACGGGCGTTCTTTCAAGAAGGGATCGCGTCCGTTCCAGAACGCGGGCGCGAAGCACAACTTGCAATCCGAATCGCAGACGCCCAGCAGACCGTCCTCGCCCCAGCGATACGCCCGCGAACGGGCATGGTCGTGGGGGAAATAATTCCACGCATCGCCGTCGGGCGAGTAGTCTTCACGGACCGTGCCCCACTGGCGGTCCGGGAGATACGGACCCCAGAGTTCCCAGGCGGCGACTCCCGCGTCGCGGTCCGCCATGCGGGCGGATTCGGCGTTCGCAGGCATCCGGCCCGAAGAGGTGGAACCCGGCTACGCGAGGTCGATTTTGTCGCCCTCCTTGAGGGTGACAATGGCCTTCTTCCAGTTCGGGCGGCGGCCGAAGCTGGCGGTGCGTTCGCGTTTCTTCTTGCCGGCGTAGTTGGCGGTATTGACGCGCACGACGGTCTTTTTGAAGAGTTGTTCGACCGCGCGTTTCACGTCGAGCTTGTTGGCTCGCGGGCTCACGCGGAAAACGTATTGGTTGCGGATCTCCGAAAGGAGGGTGGCCTTCTCGGTGAGAAGGATGGTTTGGACGTGGTCGAAGGGTTCGTTCATTTCGAGAGCCTTTCCGAGATGGTGAGGAGGGCGTCTTTGGTGAGGATGATTTTGTCGAACGCGAGAAGTTGCTCGGTATTGACGTCGTTGGCGCGGGCCAGCTGGATCCGCGCGACATTCCGCGCGGCAAGGCAGGTCGTCTCGTCGAACGCATTCGCCACAATGAGCACCTTCCGCTCGCAATCCACCGTCGCCTTCAGCAACGCCAGAAATTCCTTCGTCTTGGGATTCGGAACGGAAAAACCGTCCGTCACCAAAACATCCCCCGCCAGCGTGCGCGCGCTGAGCGCTTTGCGGAACGCGAGCACCTTCACCTTCTTGGGCACCTTCTTGGAATAATCGCGGGGCCGGGGGCCGAATGCGACACCGCCCCCGGACCACACCGGCGAGCTTTTGTATCCCGCGCGGGCGCGGCCGGTGCCCTTCTGACGCCAGGGTTTGGCTCCGCTGAGGGCGACTTCAGCCTTCGACTTCGTGCTGGCCGAGCCGCTGCGGCGGTTCGCCTGCATTGCGACGACGACATCATGGACGGCCTGACGGCCCTTCGCCTCATCGGTGATGAGTTCAATCTTGGCCTCCTTGGCCGACTCTTCGGTAAATGGTTTTGCGCTCATGAAAAAATTTCTTCGGATCCGTTGTCCCGGCATCCATATCCGGACACGGGGAACTGGAAAAAATACCGGATTCCCTCCGCCCGACAAGAGAAAATCCATTCCACCCCGATTCTTTTTTCCGCGTCCCCACCCGCACCTGCGCATCTCCGAAAAATTGCAGAGTTCGGAGATGCGTCCCAAATCCCGGCTGGCCCGTGAAAAGCCCGGGGGCGGGGGGCCGGCGCGCCCGAGGCCTCAGGGGGTCTTTCCGCCGCGCACGATATCCACGATCTTCTGGGCGTTCAGATTCTTGGCCGACTCCCGGATTTCCGGCAGCTTGGATTCGTAGAGCGACTTCGCCTGTTCATAAATGACGGGAGGGTTCGCGGGCTAGGACCGGTCGAGGCTGAAGCGGCCGGGGCCGATGATGAAGAGTCCGAGAAAAACGACAGCCATCTCGGCGGGCCATGCCCAGTCGAGAAATTCGCCGCCGCTCAGGCGGAAGCGCATGACGCCCGCGACCACCATCGTGAAGAACAACATGGCCGTGGCGGGCCGGAAAAGCAGGCCGAGCACCATGAGGGCTCCGCCCACCGTCTCCGCCGACGCGGCGAGAAATCCCCACATGACGGGCGCGAACGTGACGCCGAGATGGGCCATCGCGCCGCCGAGTTGTTCCCATGTGCGGGGGCCGCCGACCATTTTCGGCCAACCGTGGGCGATCATCATCGCGCCGAGGCCCGCGCGCATGAGGAGCAGGCCGGGATCCCGGTAGGCGCTTAAAAAACGAAGGACCATCCTTACTGGTCTTTGCCCGCGAACTGGGCGTCGAAGACGATCTTCGAGGGCGGAAAGTCGAGGCGTCGGACAAACGCGCAACTTTCGGCGGCTCCGTGCTCGCGGTCCATCCCGCCGTCCTCCCATTCGACGCTCAGCGGGCCGGTGTAGCCGATGTCGTTGAGCGCGCGGATGACCCGCTCGAAATTGATGTGGCCGCGGCCGACGCTTTTGAAATCCCAATAGCGTTCCGGGCGGTGGAAATCGACATGCCCGCCGAAGACACCCGCCTCGCGGCCGAGTCCCCACGCTGCATCTTTCATGTGAACATGGAAGATGCGGTCGGCAAATGTGCGGAGGAACAACTCGTAATCGACACCCTGGTAGCCGAGGTGGGAGGGGTCGAAATTGAAGCCGAATGCCGGGTGGTTCCCCACCGCCGAGAGCGCCCGCCGCGCCGAGGAAATGTCGAAGGCGATTTCGGTCGGGTGCACCTCGAGGGCGAAGCGCACGCCGAGCTCGGAAAACCGGTCGAAAATCGGGCCCCACCTCCGCGCAAAGTCGTCGTAGCCGGCGTCGAGCTGGCCGGGCAGAACCGGCGGGAAGCTATAGCACAAATGCCAGATCGACGAGCCGGTGAATCCGTTGACAACCCCCGCGCCGAAGCGCTTCGCGGCCTCGCCGGTGCGGATGATTTCCGCCGCAGCGCGGGCGCGCACGCCCTCGGGGTCGCCGTCGCCCCAGATTTCCGGAGGGAGAATCGCCCGGTGGCGTTCGTCGATGCGGTCGCAGACCGCCTGGCCGACGAGGTGGGCCGAGATGGCATGGCAGGCGAGGCCGGCGTTTTCGAGCAAGCGCCGTTTGGCGTCGCAATAGGCCTGGTCGGCCAGCGGGACCTCGAAGTGGTCGCCCCAGCACGCGAGTTCCACCCCGTCGTATCCGAAGGCTTTGACCTTTTTAAGAAGTTCATCGAGCGGCAAATCCGCCCACTGTCCGGTGAAGAGGGTGATTGGTCTCATGGCGGCACGAGTCGTATCCGCCCGCGCGCGGGATTTCAACGCAAGAATCGGGAGGCCGGGCGGATGGCGCGCATCTCCACAAGTTCCGGGAACCCTCCATCGATTCGAATGGAGGACAACGTTCCGTCGTTGCCGATTGGTTTTGAGAAAACCTCGCGCAAAGGGCACAAAGGGGGAGGCGGAAGAAGTGGGTTCTGACGGAGCAGAAACCCTCCATTCAATAGCGGGCGCAATCTCTCGGTTTTGCAATTTTCGAGATGCGTCCCGGGATTTCCATCGGCAGGATTCGACCTCGTATATCCATGAACATTTCCTTCTTTCCCGACGCGACCGTGGACTCGGATGGGGATGCCCGTTTGCGCGCCCTGCTCTCCGCTTGTTTTACCGATCCCTGTTTTCGCGTGCGTCGGTTTTGCCACGAGATGCCGGGCTATCGATGGTTGGTGACCGATCCCGCGACCGGTGGATGGGTGGCCCATCTGGCCGGACACGATAAAGTCATCGGCCATCCCGGCGGCGAACTGCGGATATTCGGGGTGGCCGAGGTCTGTGTGCTTCCGGATCATCGCGGACGCGGCCACGTGCGCGGATTGCTGGCCGCCGCCCACTCATGGGCCTCCGCCCGCAGGTTCCCCTTTGCCATGCTTTTCGGACGCAGGGAAGTTTACGAAAGCTCCGGCTATGTCGCCGTGGACAACCCGATCCGCCGCCTCCAAAACGACGGTTCGTGGGATCTCACCCCGATGAAATTCGCCATGGCCCGCCCCCTGCTCGACAGCGCGCCTCCATGGCCAGACGGCCTCATCGATCTGCGCGGACCGCTTTTCTGAACACCTGGAAAATCCCCGCCGATGCCGCACGCCAGAGGCGGGGAAAGTGGGACGGCGGCCGCGTCGTTCCGAGGCAGGGAACCCGCCGCGCCGGGATCCGAAGACGATTTTGAATAGAAGGGAACGGAGGAATTGGGCTCACACGGAGGTTCGCCCTCCTGACACGGAGGTTCGTCATCCCGTTTATGACTTCACGCGCGGATCTGGGTCGCCTCATGACAACTTGCATTCGCGCGGGGGTCTCGGCTAGCCTGCCGGTTGTGGAGACTGAATCCAAAAAACCAGGTGCGCGGAAAGTTCCGGCCGGGGCGCGGTCGGAGTGTCGTGGCCGGTAAGCGGGGTGGGGGAGAATCATGGAGAAATCTTCGCCGACAAAACGAGCCCTCATTTGCGGGGTGGGCGGGCAGGATGGTTCGTATCTGGCCCGCCTGTTGCTTGCGTTGGGCTACAAAGTTTTTGGCACTTCGCGGGACGCTTCGACGAGCGGGTTTGGAAATCTGAATCGGCTGGGGATCCGGGAGAGCGTCCAGCTGGTCTCGATGGCTCCCAACGACTTCCGCAGCGTGCTCGGGGTCGTTGACGCGGCGGCGCCCGACGAGATCTACAATTTGTCGGGTCAGAGTTCCGTGGGGTTGTCTTTTCAGCAGCCCGTGGAGACGCTGGAGAGCGTACTCACCGCGACCGTCAATATCCTGGAGGCGGTTCGTTTTTTGAAGCGTCCGGTCCGTTTTTACAACGCGTGTTCGGCCGAGTGTTTCGGCAACACGGGGGATCTCCCCGCGAACGAGGAGACCCCGTTCCGTCCGCGGAGTCCCTACGGGGTCGCCAAGGCGGCGGCCTTCTGGCAGGTGGCCAATTACCGGGAGGCTTACGGGTTGTTCGCCTGCTCGGGGATCCTTTTCAACCACGAATCCCCGCTCAGGCCGGAACGCTTCGTCACAGCGAAAATCGTCAACGGCGCGAGGCGGATCGCAAATGGCAACCCGGAAAGACTCCGCCTCGGAAACCTCGATATCTCGCGCGACTGGGGGTGGGCTCCGGAATACGTGGAAGCCATGTATCGGATGCTGCAGATCGACACCCCGCGCGACTTTGTCATCGCCACCGGACGCACCCACACGCTTGCCGAATTCGCCGAGGCAGTCTTCGGGGAATTCGGCATGGACTGGCGCGACCATGTCGAGGTCGATTCCAATCTCATGCGGCCCAGCGATATCGCCGCCAACCACGCCGACCCCCGGCTGGCCGGGAGCCTGCTCGGATGGAAAGCGGAAGTCGGACTCCGCGAACTCGCGGGCAAGCTCGCCGCCGGGGATTTGTTCTGACGGGACCCCGCCAGGGTCCCGAAAATCGTGCGTCCGATGCGGGAAAAGTCGGACGGCGACGGACTGCGGTCCCTACCATTTTTTGATGGGTGGCAGAACTGCCTGTCCCCCGGCGGCCCCTTTTTTGATCCTCGATCACGGCGGGAGGAAAAATTTGGGAATTTTTATCTTTTTCCGGCAGCCGGGTTTGTTGGATACTGGCCCTTCTATGTCAGCCTTCCCCGATATCAGCCGCATTCCCTACGAGGGACCCAAGTCGAAGAACCCGCTCGCGTTTAAACATTACAATCCCGATGAATTGGTGGAGGGGAAAACGATGCGCGATCATCTGCGGTTTTCGGTGGTTTACTGGCACACCTTCCGGGGGACGGGGTCCGATCCGTTCGGGGCCGGGACGATGTTGAGGCCGTGGGACGACGGGTCGAATTCGGTGGCGAACGCTCAGGCGCGGGCGCGGGTGGCGTTTGAGTTCACCGAGAAGCTTGGCGCGCCGTTTTACGCGTTCCACGACCGCGATGTGGCCCCCGAGGGCGCGAGCCTTGCGGAGTCCAACAGGAACATCGACGAGGTTGTGAAGGTGCTCAAAGAGGAACAGGAACGCACGGGCATCCGCCTGCTTTGGGGCACGGCCTGCCTATTCGCCAACCCGCGATTCCTGCATGGAGCCGCGACCAGCCCTAATGCCGATGTGTTCACTTATGCGGCCGCCCAGGTCAAAAAGGCGCTCGAGGTTACCCACGAACTCGGCGGGGAGGGTTATGTGTTCTGGGGCGGCCGGGAGGGGTACTCGACGCTTTGGAACACAAACATGAAGCGCGAACTCGACCATCTCGCGCGCTTCCTCCACATGGCGGTCGAGCACAAAAAGGCCATCGGGTTCAAGGGGCCGTTCTATATCGAGCCCAAGCCTAAGGAACCCACCCGCCACCAATACGATTCCGACGCCGCGGCCTGCCTTAATTTCCTCCGCGAATACGGACTGCTCGAGCACTTCCAGCTCAACCTCGAAACCAACCACGCCACTCTGGCCGGGCACACGATGCACCACGAGTGCGAGGTCGCGGCGGCGGCCGGCGCGCTGGGCTCGATCGACGCGAATACCGGCGACGAGCTCATCGGCTGGGATACCGACCAGTTCCCGACCAACCTCTACCTCACAACCGGCGTCATGCTCACCGTCCTGAATATGGGCGGGTTCAAAACCGGCGGCCTCAATTTCGACGCGAAAGTGCGCCGCGAATCCTTCGAGCCGGTGGATCTTTTCTATGCCCACATCGGCGGCATGGACGCCTTCGCGCGCGGACTCAAGACGGCCGCCGCCATCCGCGCCGACGGCCGCCTTGCGGAAATCGTGCGCGATCGCTACGCGTCGTGGGATTCCGGCCTCGGAGCCGAAATCGAGGCCGGCAAACACACCCTGGCCACCCTCGAGGCCATCGCGCTCGCCTCGCCCGATCCGGTGCAAACCAAGTCCGGGCGTCAGGAACTCATCGAAAATATTATCAACGAGTTGCTGCAGTAGCCGTCCCGGCATACGGGAGGCCGCTGCGGCGACTACTCGCCGATGATTTTGACGAGCACGCGCTTGCGGCGCAGTCCGTCGAATTCGCCGTAGAAAATTTGTTCCCACGGGCCGAGGTCGAGCTCGGCTTTGGTGACGGCGACGACGACCTCGCGTCCCATGATGGTGCGCTTGAGGTGGGCGTCGGCGTTGTCCTCGGCTCCGTTGTGGGCGTATTGGGAATGCGGGTGCTCGGGTGCGAGCCGCTCGAGCCATTTCTCGAAGTCCCCGTGCAGACCGCTCTCGTCGTCATTGATGAAAACGCTCGCGGTGATGTGCATGGCATTCACAAGGCAGAGTCCCTCGCGGATGCCGCTCTCGGAGAGGCAGCGGGAGACTTCGGGGGTGATATTGAGAAGGGCCCTCCGGCGCGGGACTTGGAACCAAAGTTCGTGGCGGTAGGATTTCACAAGGCGGAATCATCGCGGACCGCCCGCCCGCGTCAATTTTTTCCGGAGCCCGGTGTGCCATGACTCATCTCTTTTGCAAAAGGCCGGCCGGTCGTTTCGATCCGAAAGATGGGAGGGCAACGCTCCGCCGTTGCCGATTCTCCCCGCGCCGTATCCTGCCCGCGAGGCCACACAAGAAGACAAAAGCGCCGCGAGGACGCGGCGCACTCGCAAAGCCCGCTAACGCGGACAAAACGCATCCAGGAGATTGATGAGCTCATGGTTTGACCCGGTGCCACCTTGCGGCTAGCGCCATCTGCATGCATCCCAAGCGCCGCATTACCGCCCCTCTCCGCGCTCCAGCTTTTTGCCTGCTCGTATTTCTGTCACTCGCCATCTCGCCCGACGGGGAATCCATCGCGGCAGGTTTTAAAACCGGCCTGGTCGTGCTTTGGAATGCCAAGGCAAGAACACCATCGACGCTGCGCACAGAGCCACTTTCGCCTGTCAACGACCTTGCGTTTTCCCCTGACGGCAAATTTTTTGCCACCGGTTCCCACTTCGTGGGATCCGGTGGAATGCGTGCCGCTTGAATTTTGTGTTGGAGGGCGAGGCTCCGTCCGAGCCGAAATTTGGGCTCACACGGAGGTTCGTCCTCCCGCACGGGGATCCGTCATCCCGGCGGTCTTTTCTTCGGAAAGCCTGTCTCCCTTCGCGGTCGGCTGTCCGAACCCACTTGTCCCGCTCCGCCGGGGTCCGAAGAATCTTGGTTGTGCGTCCGATGCGGGAAAGTTTGGCGGCCCTCGCAGAAGCGGGGGAGGGGAGGGATAACCGGCGTGGTGTTATTTTCGGGACGGGTCGCCGGGCTGTAGAAAAATCGAGCTGGCGCGGCGTCTTGCGTGGAAACCGCCGGGGAGGTTGATTTTGGCGGGAGGGCCTTTGGAGGCGGCCATGGCGGCCACGCGGGCCACTTCGGCGGAGCCGGGTTCGGGCACGCCGGACTCGCGCAACCAGCGCAGGATCGCGCGATTGCGAAGGGCCTCCGGCAACCCGGCGAGGAACTCGCAGCGCGGCCGGTCGCCAAGGACCGGCACCCGGGCCTCGATGAAGTCCGCGTCGGCGCGCAGCAACCCGGCCGCCCGCACGGTGCAGCGGAGGGCGGATTTTCCGAAGGCTCCGACAATCGCGGGCGTGATGCCGGCCCTCAGCCGGTTGCGCGCATGGGTCCGGTCGGTATTGGAGGGGTCCTCCAGAAACCGGATCTTCCTCGCGCCGAGCCAGGCGCGGATTTCCTCCGGCCACACATCGAGAAACGGCCGGTGAACGGTGAGTCCGCCCACACGCGATTCGGGAACCATCCCGCGCAGGCCGCCGAGTCCCGATCCGCGGAACAAATTCAGCAATACGGTCTCGAATTGGTCGAGCGCATGGTGACCGAGAAAAATTCGCGCGCAACGCTCGGCACGCGCGCATCCTTCGAAAAACCGGAAACGCAACTCGCGGGCGGCGGTCTCGAGCGACAGGCCGCACGCCCGCGCATGGCCGGGCACGTCGCCGGAGCCGCAGCGGAAGCCGAACCCGGCCGCAGCCCGCCGGACGAACCGCGCCTCGCGCGCGGCGGCCCCCGGCCGCATCCCGTGCGAAAAATGGCAGACGACCAGCCTCCGGAAGCCCGCTTCCCGCAAAGCCGCAAGGAGGGCAATGGAGTCCGCCCCGCCCGAGACGCCGACAAGGTATTTGCGGCGCGCGGGAAAGCCCGCAAGCCGTGCGGCGAGCGGACAGTCGGCGGTGGGGGTGGGGGACTCGCCCGGCCCGGACCGCCTCGCGCGAGTCGCGGTGGATGGCTTGGGATTTCTGCGGGCAGGCATGCGCGGCCCTGGGGGGGTCAGTGCCCCGGGCGCTGCGGGTCGCTTTCGGCCTTGGGCGGACGTCCGAGCAATTCCCACATGGCTTCGTGGGGAGGCTTGCCGGCGTGGAGGACGGCGTGGACTTCCGATGTGATGGGGGTTTCGATGCCGAGTCGGCGGCCGCATTCCCACGCTCCGAGCGAGGTGGGGATGCCTTCGGCGACCATTTGCATCGAGGCCTGGATTTGGTCCGGCGACTCGCCGCGGCCGAGGCGCTCGCCGACGAGGCGGTTGCGGCTGTGTTTGCTGAAGCAGGTGACCATGAGGTCGCCCACTCCGCTGAGCCCGAAGAAGGTCTCGCGGCGGCCGCCGAGCCCGATGCCGAGCCGCATCATCTCGGCGAGCGCGCGGGTGACGAGGCCGGCTTTCGCATTGTCGCCCATATTGAATCCGTCGGAGACCCCCGCCGCGATCGCAAAAATATTTTTCAGCGCGCCGCCGAGCTGGATCCCGGTGAGGTCGTCGCTGGAATACGCGCGGAACGTGGCGAGGCAGAAAATATCCTGGAGCGCCTTGAGGATGGCGGGGTCCGCGCATCCGACGACCCCGGCGGCCGGAATGCGCTGGGCGATCTCGACGGCATGGTTGGGTCCGGAAAGCACGCCCACCACGCGGCCGGGCAGTTCATCCTCGATAATCCCGGACATCAACTTGCCGGTCCCGTGCTCGATCCCCTTCGTGCAGGAAACCACCACCGCGTTTTCCGGGATGCCGGATTCCCGCAGACGGCCCGCCACCTCGCGCAACGCCTTCGATGGCGTCACGAGAAGCACGAGGTCGGCGTCCGCCGCCTCCCCGAGATCGTGCGTCGCGTAAACATTGGGAGGCAGGCGCACCCCGGGCAGATAAGCCGAATTCACACGGGTGCGCACGAGTTCGTCCGCGACCGCCGGGTTGTGCGCCCAGAGACGGATCCGGCCGCGGGTTTCCGCCAGAAGAACCGCGAGGGCCGTGCCCCAGCTCCCCGCGCCAATGATGCTGATTTTTTTGAACATTTGGAAAATCGATCAACCGGGCGCTCCCTGCGTCGGCTTTTTGCGTTCGAACCGCTTTTCGGTCCCGGCGAGGAGCCTCTGGATATTCGGACGGTGCCGCCACACGGCGAGCGCGCACATGAGGGCCGCCGCGCCGACCAACAACCACCCGCAATCCGGGGCCCCCGCCAGCCGCATGGCCAGGCTCGAACCCGGCAGTGCGAGGGCCGCCGCCAGCGACGCCACCGAAACAATCCTCGTCGTGAAAAAAAGGACCAGCCACGCCCCAAGGCCGGCCGCGAAGACCTGCCATGGGAAAAGCGCCAGGATCACCCCGCCCGAGGTCGCGATCCCTTTCCCGCCATTGAATCCCAGCCAGACCGGGAACATGTGCCCGACCACCACAAACACCGCGCCGGTGACTCCGAAGACCTCGCCGGGGAACCCACCCGCCGCGCCGCCGAAGGCACCGATGGCCACAGCCGCCCGCACGCCGAGGAATCCCTTCAGGAAATCCGCCGCAAAAACCGCGTAGCCGACCTTTTTCCCCAGCACCCGGAGCGCGTTGGTCGCCCCGATATTTCCGCTGCCTTCCTTCCGGATGTCGATCCCTCGCATGCGGCCCGCGAGGAACCCGCTCGGGATCGACCCGAGCAGGTAGGCCGCGACGGCGGCGGGCAAAAGGAAAATCCAGAGATTGGCGGTCATGGCGGCTCAACAGAGCATGACAGCCCGGTCCCGATTGCAAGGCGAAACTCGCGTGAAAAAAATCGCTGCTTGACGTCCGCGCCCGCTTCCTCAATGAAGAAGCGTTTGCGCCCGGGTCGGAGACGTCCGGGTCCCACGAAATCCGCCTGCTTTTAACCGATGAATTTTGCCCGAATTGCTTTCACCATTTTTGCAACCGCGCTGTTGCTGACCCTCGCCGAGGCCGGCGCCCAATTCGGGCAGGGCCCGGTCGTCCGAGAGATTGCCGTGGAATACGTGGGGCCGCCCGCCATTTCTCGCGAGCGGGTTCTCGCCAACCTCGCCACGAAGGTCGGCCAGCCGTATTCCGAGCGCGCGGCCGAGGCCGACATCCGCGCCC
>Ga0114939_10001165_pt1 | contig 21140 bp, 18 predicted proteins | sample AshMeaCrysSpring_FD_87196 | JGI IMG/M metagenome (GOLD analysis project Ga0114939, IMG submission 87196) | Groundwater microbial communities from Big Spring, Nevada to study Microbial Dark Matter (Phase II) - Ash Meadows Crystal Spring | ecosystem: Environmental > Aquatic > Deep subsurface >...
CGAAGGAGCCGTGCACATGACCGGCGACGGTCAAGCGGATCCCTCTTGACCAGCGGGCAAACGGATTTGAGTTCCGCGGGTGTGCGTCGGAGCGAACGACTGATGTTCGCCAGCCCTTCCGGTCACAAGTTGGCAGCGATCATCGATCTGCCGGCGGACGAACCGCGCGCCACGGCAGCATTTACTCCCTGCTTCACCTGTAGCAAAGACCTGAGAGCCGTGGTGCGGATCAGCCGCGCATTGGCGGATCGAGGGATGGCGTTGCTCCGGTTCGATCCAACGGGCTTGGGCCAGAGCACGGGAGATTTTTCCCAGACAACATTTCAGTCGCTCCGCGAAGATGCCCGTGCTGCAGCGGCGCAGGCCGCCTCACTCTGGGGCCGCTGCGATGCCCTCATCGGGTACAGCTTGGGAGGCGCGGCTTCCTTGTCGTTGGCGGCCGAGGTACAGGAAATCCTCGGTGCCGTGACGATTGGCGCGCCGAGCGATACGCAGCATTTGGCTGCCCTGCTCCGCCGCCGCAACCCCGGGATCGAACGGGATGGGAGCGGAGGCGTGGAAATCGGAGGGCGAACATGGGAAATCCGTCGAGAGTTCGTCAACGAATTGGATGCCTACGACCTGCCAGGACAATTGGCCAAGTTGCATAAACCGGTCTTGTTGTTTCACGCACCGGATGACGAAACCGTGGGATTTGACCATGCCCTGCGATTGCTGCAACTGATCGGCGCGGATCCCCATTCGGCGTCTGGACCGCTGGTTCGGCCGAGCTTGCTTGCGCTGACCGGCGCCGACCATCTGTTGGCTGCCCATCCTAATGACTGGACCATGATCGCCGATGTCACGGTGGCTTGGATCACGCGGTTGATCGGCAGCGTTCCGGATAGGCCTCTCTGAACTCTGGTGCTCGAGAGGAACTGCGCGCTGGAGCGTGTTGGGCCCGACAGTCGATGGCCGCACGGAGAGACAACGCCAGTGAGAAAACTGGGCAAGGTGCCGCCGCGGGAAGGCAAATGCACCCTGGCCTTTCGCTCCGCGACCGGCGCGATCAAGGCACGGCCGTGCCGTTCTTTTCGGCAGCAAGCTCAATCCAAGGCTGCATGGTTCTCAGCAGTACTTCCAGGATCGCCCGATCGCTCGCAGGGCGCTCAGGGCTTCCTGGCCACACGCGGTCGCTAGGAATCCAGCCGCGGAGGTGAAGGAACATCGCTGCGGCATGTTTGTAAGCCGGCACGGGCTCACGGAAGGCCAGGCAACCCAAGTACTGAAGGCGATCGTTCAGAGACCAGAAACGACCATCCTGTTCGGCCCACAATCGATCCCGTAACGCAAACAGATCAGGGGCGAATGTGCTCAGTCCCAACAGGTAATCGCTGCCGTACGCGACCATGTCGATGGCAAGGTCATTGCCGGTAAGCACCATGAAGTCAGGTCGCACACGATCGCGCAGTGCCAGGCGGAGCCACTCCTGTTCGCGGCTCAGCGAGCTGTGTTTAGCGCCGATCAGTTCGGGAATCTCCAGCAGCCGTTCGTAAGTTTCCATCGTGTAGATCCGTCCGAACGGCGCAAACTGTGGACCCAACTCAAATCCCAAAAAGCGATCGCAGGCTTGAGCCAGCATGCGATATCGCGCGACGATTGTGGAAGCTGGTCCCTCGGTCAGTCCCGCCGATTGAAATACGATCGGCAAGCCACCCGCGGATGTGATTTGTTCGAGCTGTTGTTGATAGGCGGATGCCACGAATGAAGGTTGGTCATCGGATGAGACGAATGCGCCGGCTACCCACGGGCGTTGACCACAGACCTCCGCCGCACAGTGCAACACCGATTCCCTGGTTTGCCGATCGAGTGATGCGGCGTAACCCGTATCCATGTTCACGGCGGGCCACAGACCGCAAGCTGCCGTGCGTTCGATGTGCGCCGCCAGCGCTTCCCAGGCGACCTCTCCGGCCGAGGTAAACGGCAAAAGGATCGCGCTCATCCCTGTGATCGAACGACGGGGGCGCTGCGCGGGCATTGGAAAGGCGGGGGGGGCTTTCATGTCCGACTTGTCCATGGCTATTCCGCAAGGAAATTCGGCTGCTCGGCGCGGCGATCCCGGCGATCCCCTCGAGCCCTTCAACCCGCACAACCGTTATATCGGTTCCGCCTGCCATGTTTGGCGGTGCATTTTGGAGCCGCCTCCGGCAGGTGCCAAACGGAGAAGGGGCCACAACCTAGCGTTGAGCGCCTCGTCAAAACGTCGATGGATTTCCATGTCCGGCCCCGGGGCGTCCCGCGGGGCTTCGCCTGGCCGCTCGCAAAGGGAATCGGCCCGTCACCTGTCCGCCTCTTCCGCCGAACACGTCCCATGAGATCCCGTCCCACGCCGCAACGCTTTAGCCGGTCCAGGCGTGGTGCTGCATTGGTGGATGTGGCTGTCTGCCTGCCGGTGCTGTGCTTGATCTGCATGGGAGTATTCGAGGCCTGTTCGCTGATCTACCTCCAGCAATCGCTCAAAGTCGCGGCATACGAAGCTGCCCGCGTGGCGCTGGTACCGGGCAGCACCAATACAAACATCGAGCACCAAGCCGATTTGATTCTGAACGCCCGAAATGTCAGTCGCTGGTCGATTGCCGTAACGCCGTCGGACCGTAGCAAGCTGCTGTCCGGCGACTTTGTAACGGTGACCGCCGCGGCCCCTTGTGAAGAAAATTCACTGCTGTGTAACTGGTTCTATCGAGGGCGGGAGTTGAGCAGCAGCGTTGTTTTGATGTTGGACTGACGGATCTGCAGAAATGTGCATTCGGCCGGCGTGTGTGCGATGCAAGTTCCCCACGGTTACATGAGACCTGCGATGAGCCGAACGTCACCACGGCGCTCTGGCACGACACTGATCCTGGTGCTGATCCTTTTGCCAGCGCTGCTGGTTGTCGCGTCACTGGTCATCCATCGGGTTTACCAGGAGCTGTTGCGGACAGAGACTCAAGTGTTGGTCGATGCGGCCAGTCGAGCGGCCGGTCGCCGGTTCGCATTGACGGGCAGTCGGGCGGAGGCACTCGCGGCTGCTCAGGCCGTCGCCGCAAGGAATCCTGTCCGCGGACGAATCGTCCCGCTCACGGAGCTGGATCTGGAGTTCGGTGTGGCGGAGCGCCACGACCTGGCGTCGCCCTATACGTTCACTCTGGGCGGCGACTGTTCGAACGCAGTCCGTATCGTCACGCGGAGCCTGGCGCTGGAAGGTGGCAGTATTGACCAGCTACCGCGCGATGCGACGCGAGAAGCTTCGCCGTCTTTTCCCCTCTATTCCGCGATCAGCATCCCGGTGGAACTGGATCTTGCAATTGTGCTCGATCGATCGGGATTGGACCCATCCTCTGATCCAACCACAGTCAACGATCCCTTGCGACTGGCAACCAGCGAATCGGACCCAGGCTTCGCACGGGTCGATTCAGCGAATTGGCAGGCGATGGTACAGGCGGTAGAGATCTTATTGAGCAGGTTCTCTGCAACGCCGCAGCGCGAGTCTGTTGCAGTGGTGTCCTACAGCAACTTCGCGCGGACTGAGTCAGGACTGGAGAGTGATTACGACACGGTTATCCGCCGTTTGCACCAGGTCTCCAACAGCGGAACAGCAGGCGGGACCAACATCGGCGGTGGAATCTTGCAGGGCCTCAATGCGCTTTTTGGATCGAATTCCCGCCCCTGGGCCTACAAAGTTATGGTCCTGATCACCGATGGAACTCACAGCAAGGGAAGTGATCCGGAGGCTGCTGCGGATGTAGCCCGCGATCAAAACATCCCGATCTTCACGATTACATTCAACGATCAAGCCGATCAGGCGGCCATGGGCTCGATTGCATTGCAAACGCAGGGCAGGCACTACGGCGTCACGGATGCAGATCAGTTGCTCGCCGCTCTCGACGAGATCGTGCGGCAATTGCCCGTGCTGCTGACGCATTGAGCTTGAAGGGTACGCGTCCCTTGATCAGCCAGTTTCAGGAGAGGGGCGGTCGCACGCGGCAGATTGCGAGCATGTCAACTGCACAATGATTATGAGTTCAGGCAAACACTTCCGATCATCGTGTCGCGGCGCTGCTGCAGTGGAGTTGGTGTTTGCCAGCGCGCTGCTGTTCTTTGCTTGTATGGCCGTGATCGAATTTGGCCGGGTGAGCATGTTGCGACATTCTTGTGAAAATGCCGCTTACGAAGCAGCGCGGGCCGCCATCGTTCCCGGCGCCACGCCGGCGATGGGTGAGGCGGCAGGACGCGACTACTTGGCCCGGCTGCAAATCCACGACGCGGTTGTCCGAATCACGCCATTTCCAATCAGAGAAGACACAAAACACGTGACGGCGGAGGTGGCCGTGCCCGTGCACGGAAACACCTGGGCCCTGCCCCGCTTTACGCGAGGTCGTGTGATTCGATCTTCGGTGACGTTGCTCACAGAACGCGTGCCCCTGGTGCAGGCTCACGGCCTGTCGCCTGCGAAGGCCAATCCGCTGTCGTCGACCGCACCGGCCCATGGGAAATCCGTCGGGCTGCCGGCGTCGAAAGAATCGGCAACCAAGCGGATTCTCCCGCAGTTCTAGGCGGCCCGCCGGGACTTGATGAGATCATCCTGGCAGGGTTCGGGGCGGCGCAACGGACAGTTCAACGGAGCTCGGTCCAAGATCGGAGCCTTGCAACTGCTGGAGCTGCAGGGCTGGTCGGCTACTCATCGGCCCGCCGTCCGGACCACGAGCGTCCCGAGCCTCGCGGTCTGGACTCCGTTCCCCTTGATGGCAGGGCCGCGGCCGACGGCGTGGGTTGGCCGTAGGACGAACAACCTACGGTCAGGATCTTCTGTTGGTCGCGGGTGCGGTTTTGTTGAATACTGAGGGGATAAGGCTCTCTCGCCCCGAGCCCGATGCACGAAGCGGTGCAGTCGGCAGTGCGAGCGCCAACGGCATGACGATCCGTGCCACGGCGCGGCCGACAATTCCCTGAACTTCCGCGAAAGCGGAGTGCCACCTCGGTACCACGTGACCAATGCTCGATGGCAGCAGCCGGGCATGCCGCGAGCTGACCGATGCCAGGGAGCGATGAGTTGGAGTTGAATGGATGACGGACGAAGGCGACGATCCGCGAATGATGCTGGACCCGACAGGATGGTCTCCGGCGGAACTGTTGGAGCGGCTTGCAGCGATCAGCCGGGAACAGCAGCGCGTTCGACTGCCGGGAAGCGTCAGGCACGGCTATCTCGCCGGACTGAACACGACGGCGCGGATTACGGTCGACGGTGATGTTGGAGACTATTGCCTGTCGATGTGTCAGTCAGGAGAAGTTCGGATTCATGGCAGCGCGGGAGCGGGTTTGGGGGACGGGATGGCCGGAGGCTCGATTCGTGTCCGGGGTTCGGCCGGCATCGGCTTTGGGGTCGCCGTCCAGGGAGGGACATTAGCCGTTTACGGAGACGCGGGCGACCATTGTGGCGCGGCGATGCAGGGAGGAGAGATTGTTGTTCGTGGCGACGTTGGACAAGGAGCTGGCGCTTTCGGTCAGCGCGGCACGCTGGTCATCGGCGGTGACGCAGGCGCGGGGCTGGCGGCATATGCCCCCGACCTGGCGATTTACCTGCGCGGCCATTGCCCGGATCTTGGAAAGAGGCTCAGCGCGCAACCATTGTCCAAATCAGACCAACTGAAGTTAGGTCTCGCGCTGATCAACGCAGGCATCAAAGGCACACCCCAAGGGTTTCAGCGGATCTTGGTGGTCGATCCGCAACCGGTTGGACAATTGCCTGTTCGCGGTGAAGGTGCGTGAGCCCGCAATGGTTCGTTGAACCGCAGATCGCGTTCTCCGCGCTGCGATGTCCTCAAAGCCCAACCAGAATGGGCGGGTTACCGGTTCACGATGGCAGGCCCTGCCCGGCACGCAACGAATCGCGGATGTTCCTGAGAACGGCTCCCAAATCAATGGCTTGCCGCGATTGGTCCGCCGAAGGATCCAGGACGGCCCATCGAACTCCTGCCAGCCAGCATTCCTTCAATGTTTGAGCCAGTTCGATCGGTTGCGGAGTCCAGACTTCGCCTAGGCTTGCGAATTGTTCTCGATACAGCTCGGCAGTGGCCGCCTGGCTGAACAGGCAAACCGCCGGTTGGCCGGAACTCAAACTCCACAGCGCGGGCTGCCGATCTTGAACCACCAGACTTGGAGGACCAGAAACATTCATCGCGGCTACTCTGATCCTTTTGATCAAACCACATAACGACCGCGTCAGGGCTGAGAGCCGACCAGCGGTTCCCAATCCTTCAGATCCGCGTCGGCACTGCGTTTCATCAGCACCATCCGCACAGGAGTATATCGCGGCGGAATATTCTCCGTGAATGCAGCGAATTGGAGTGAGCCATCCGAGCGACTGCTTTCGATGGGCAAATCCATCATGGCGGAAGCGAAATTCGCAACGCAGATGAGATCGCCTTCGTTGGCCATGTAGACGTCGCGTTTTAGAGATGGATCGTGATAGAAGCCGCTGCCGCCGAACACCCATTCGATCTGCAGTGGCTTGTTGGTCGAGACTTCACGAATCCACTCTTGAGCGCGCATTCGGCGAGCCTTTCCATCCGGGTCGCGCCAGAGAACCCAGACCGAGATCGCGTCTCCCTTGGCCGGGGCGTATTCCGGTTCCCATCGCACGGGATTTCCGGGTGTGGCTCCGATGGCGAGCAAGGCGGCGTGCACGGCTTCGCTGCGAGCCATCACCGCCACGACCGATTCGTGCTCCTTTGTCCCCCGAGGACAGGCGAGCATCTCCAGGGGGCCCGTACGGAGTGTGACAAACCCGTCGACGATCGCGAGCTTTCGGTCGCGGTCAACCCAAACGGCATCTTTGTTGTCCAGCCGCTTTGCACCCGCAGGGTCAGCGAATGCCTTGCGAACAATTGACTCGATATCCACCACGCGGTCGTTGTCGACATCCCGCGGGTCAGCCGGCTGTGCGGGTGGTGAAGCGGTTGGGAGCCCGCCTGGTGACTCTTGGGAATAGACATTCAAAGTCGGCCAAGTCCAGTTCAGCAGGCAGCAGCCGATGACAACCAAAACGTGACGGGACATCGGATTCTCCCCGACGAATTTGCCTCTTGATTGCAACCGCATCGAGCCCTTGAACATTCGCAGACGGCTTCGACAGGGGCAACGCGGCTATAGTCAAACCGCAGGAACTTACTCACAATACGCCACGCATCATACGCCCCGAGCGTGCCCGTGTCGCGGCCGTTGGATCGTACTGGCCGGCGGTGGCAAACATAATCGCCTTGTGCCAGTTGGCTCTGGCCGTGGAGCCAAGGACTTCGCCTTGCGTGTTGCGGTAGGCGGTCCTGGCACAGGATTAGTCCATGAGCACCGCATGACGAAATCAAAACACCCTCGTGAAAGCACGCCGATGGATGACGGGCGCGAACCGCAAACCCATCGCGATAATGCGCCCCGCCTGCTGACGCTCGACGGCGATCGCCCGTCGGCCGACCAGTGGCAACTGCGGGCTGCGGCATGGGATCGCCAGCATAGTGGCCGGATGGCTTGGCCCGAGGCTGCCTCGTTGAACTGGGGTCTGCCCGCGGCCACGAGTGCTCAAGACTCTTGGCTGCAGCCGGTGATCAGCCTGGCACTTGATCGAGAGCTGGCCCACGATCCGGTGCAAGCCGCATCGACCTTTTGCGAAGCGCGACCACAACGGGGGGAGGCGATCACGGAACTGCTCGCCACGATCGGTTGGGCATATCTCTTGCCGCGATTGGCTCGACAACTCCCGAGTGATCTCTGGCAAGAGCTCCACTCGCGATGTCGACAGATGGTCCAGCTAGCCAGCGAATCGCCTGACGCGCCGGGATTGTCACAGTGGCTGGGAGGGTGCGAACTCGCCGCCGCTTTAGGCCGCTGCGGAAATGCATTGCCGGACGGCAAGAAGTCAGCGCGAACGGCCGGCAAACGGTTCAACGCGTGGCTGGGTGAAGAGGGTGATTTGGCGGGGCTGGCCTTGGCCGAGGGGGGGGCTGCCCTGTGGCTGGTGTTGGCCAGCATCTGTCGCACGCTGCCGCTGCTCCGCACGGCGGAAGTCAAGATCGGGAAGCGAACCCTTCGGCACGTACATGATCTGGCAACGTGGGGCGTGGGCCTGCTTCGGCCCGACGGCACGACAGCGCTGCAAGCGGCACCAGCGCCCTCGGCGGAATTGATCGCGGCGATCATCGACCGATTGGATGACAAAGACCATTCGTTGCGCTGCGGGTTTGCGTTGGCAATCCCGCGCACGGCCAAGCGGCGCCATTTCACGGAAGCCGAATACCCGCCGTCCGCCGGCTGGGATGAACACATGGGCCTGGCCTTCGGACGATGCGATTGGTCCAGCCGACGCGGTCGCTTTGCCTTGCATTGCCAAGGGTTTGACACGCAGTTGGAACTCGGGAGTGGCCGGGACCTCGTCCTGCGCGGGGCGTGGCAAGTTTCTCTGACGGCCGATGGCCAGCCTTTGCGGCCGACCGGCACCTGGGAAGAGGTTTGCTGGCAGTCCGATGACGATGTGCATTATCTGGAGATCGAGCAGGATTGGTCCGAAGGCGTCAAGCTGCAAAGGCAGTTGTTGTTGATCCGCGAAGATCAATGCATGATGCTGTCCGATGCCGTGATCACTCAACGCCCGGTTGCGGTCGAATATGCAGCCAGTCTGCCGCTGGGAGAGACGCTGACCGCTACCAGCGATCCCGAAGTCCGCGAGGTCATGTTGACAGGGCGCGAACAGCGGGCAGTGGTCATGCCGCTTGATCTGCCCGAGTGGAATTCACAGCGTGCGCCGGGATCCTTTGCTGTTCGCGACCGACAGTTGCAGTGGCAGATGCGTGGTCAGTCCGGCGCTGTGGCAACACTGTGGCTGGATTTGCATCGCGAGCGATTCAACCAGCCGCGCACGTGGCGACAACTGACCGTCGGCGAGAACCTGGGGCTTGTCGCACGCCACGAAGCGGTTGGCTATCGAATTCAGGTTGGGTCAGAACAATGGGTCTGCTATCGATCGTTCACTGAACCGCGCCTGCGCACAGTGCTCGGCCGTAACTTGAGTTACGATTTTCTGTGCGGGCGATTTGACGCGACCGACGGAACCATTGATTCGCTTTTGGAAGTCGAATCGCTTGAGCCATGATCGGCGGGTGCTCCCGCGGTTGAAATCGGATGCAGTCGTGGACACCGTACAACGGCTCGCTGAGAACTGGCAACGCACCTGCGATGCCGTCGCCGCAGCCGCACTCCATGCGGGACGGTCCGCGGACAGCGTGCAGATTGTCGCGGTGACGAAAGGCCATGCGGCGAACACGATTCAATCACTGCTTGCCGCAGGGGCTCGACAGCTAGGAGAGAGCCGGCCTCAAGAACTCTGGCAAAAAGCCGCCGCTTTGTCCGACTTCGCCGGATTGCATTGGCATCTGATCGGTCATCTGCAGCGCAATAAGGTCCGACGGACTTTGCCTTTGGTCCAGTTGATCCACAGTGTGGACAGCGAGCGGCTGCTGCTGGCACTGGAGCAGGCAGCGGCCGAATTGGGAAAAGCCTGCGATGTTTTGCTGGAAGTCAATCCAGGCACTGACGCCTCGAAAACTGGCTTGCCCCCACCGCAAGTTGCCGGGCTGCTGGAAACCGCCCATGGATGTCAGTGGGTCCGCGTCCGCGGGCTGATGGCGATGGCATCGTTGGACGCCGATCCGCAGCAAGCGCGCAGCGAGTTCGAGTCCGTCCGCCGGTTACGCGACGACTGGGCAGCCGCCTGTCGAACCCCACACTCGCTGAACGAACTGTCGATGGGGATGAGCGACGACTTCGACTTGGCCATCGCCGCCGGCGCGACGATCGTGCGGATCGGCTCCCGCCTCTTCGAAGGCTTGACTACTACGTATTGAGTAGTAGTGCCGCTTGTCCGGTCGCGGACGGGCTCGGCGAGACTGGCCGATGCGTCCGGTCGGCATCTTCACAGCTGGCTGTAGGGATTGTCGGCTGCGGCCGCTTGGGCCGCCCATTCCAGGTATCCCAGCCAGAGCAGTGCGATCAGGCACAGTCCCAGGGGAATTGCCATGCGAGCAGCCGATAGACGGATCGATTCGGGGCGCGCAAGAAATGGCAGCAAAGCGGAATAGTTGGCGGCCGCCAGCAAGCCCGCGACGGGACCCGGAAGCTTGGCGTAGTACGTCCCGAGCAGGAGCAGGGACACGGCGCAGGTCGCGATCGCCAGATCGGGAACCGGCAGCCGCCAGCGACCGGACCAGCCGATGAGGATGCCGACAAACGCCGATCCAAGTGCGGCCGCCACCTCCGCCAGGACGATGCTGGCACTGAGCAGGAGCGATGCTGCAACGGTCCACCAGACGATCGGCAAAACGAACAACACCCTCCGCGAGCCGACGATACGGTTTGGCCCTCCCGACTGGAGCCCTGCCAGGGCGGCCAGCAGACCCCAGCCGCCGAGCAAAAGGACGGCATGGGCTACCGTCCATTGTTTCGTCAGGTAGATGCTTCCCCACAGCAAGCGGACCGGAATGGCACAGGCGAAGGCCAGCCAAAGCAAAGTGGCGGGCGAGCGGCGTCCGGGCTGAACCGTCCAGACGGAGCTGATGCCGGCTGCGATCAGGGCGAACCAGGGCAGCCAATGTCGCGACTCAGAGGGCGACCACATCCGTCGCGCAGCGCGGACGAGGACATCGGCCGCGCTGCGTGTTTCTCCGGCCAGCACCCATTCCGCTCGGAACTCCTGGGCGAGCAGGAAGCTGCAGAGGGCCAAAGCGACGATCCAATGGACGCTCGCCCACGAACAACGATGGGGATGAGGCTCGGGTGAATCGGCGACGGCAGGCTCAACTGGGTTCGACTTCAGCCCGGCGTCAGGTCGCCATAGAGACGTCAGTGCTCGCGACAAAACCGCGGCGACCAGGAACGGCAGCCCGATCGACACGAGCAGTTCACGGAGCGGGTTCACGCCAGTCCATCCATGACGAAGTGTGTGCAACTGACGCCATCGCGCACGTCAGCTGAAAGCCTTACTGCTTGACGCCTTCGAAGCTGAGTGTGATCGCGATTTCGTCGCCAATTCCTTCGAGCATGTTCGTCATTCCGAACTCGCTGCGCTTGACTTGAGTCTGGCACAAGAACCCAATTCGAAAATCGTTAATCGGGCTCTTGCCTTCGCCCAGCTTGACCATCGGCAAGACCACCTGCTTTGTCACGCCGTGCATCGTCAAATCGCCCGTGACTTCCATGCCATCGCTCGTGGGCTTGACAGCGGTGCTGACGAATGTGATTTCGGGGAACTCATTGACGCTGAAGAAATCCTGACCTTTCAGATGGCCGTCCCGCCGCTGATCGTTGGTATCGATGCTTGTTGCGTCCACGGTGAATTTGAACTGGCTGTTTTGTGGCGCCGCGGTATCGATCGAAAACTCGCCTTCCGCTTTGTTGAATCGTCCATAGCAGTAGCTGAAGTCCAAATGGTTTACGGCAAAGATGATCGACGTGTGAGACATGTCTACTTTGTAAGTGTCGGCGGCAGACGCTGGCACAGCGAAAGCAATGAGCGCGCAAGCGACGGTGGACAGCCCATGAAAACGCAGCATGACGATGCTCCTTCGACTCAGTTCGGCATGGAAATTAGCAAGGTGGCCGCCGATCCGTGATGACGAAGATTCGAGCGTGCCACACGACAACGGTTTTTTAGCTTTGCGAGCGGCCCGCCGCGTATCCGCGAGGGTCCTCGGCCATCGAACGCCACAGCATAGCAAAGCGGGAAGAAGGGCATCCCCGGAGACAAGGCCGGCGGGACGATGTGAGACGAGTGGAACGGGGCGAATCACGTGCGAATCGGACTTCGACTCTCGTCGCCGACTGCGGGCGGGCCGGTCCGGCAGCCGGCCGGTGGCCTGTAGAATGAGAATCCTCTCGCCGGGCGCGGGTGGTCCGTCGGTCGTGGCACAGGCGGGTCGATCGGATTCAACGGATTGCCGGGAGGTGTTGCGTGTTGCGACGAGCGTTCCTGAAAATTGGACTGATGGCCGGTGCCATTCAGCAGGCCCTGTTCGCTGCGCCGGCGATTGCGCAGGAGCGGGTGCTCGATGGGCATGCGCCGCTGCCCTTGTATGAAGGGCGTGCGCCGGACGCGCTGGGCGAACGTCCGGAGGATATGCCGCAGTTGATTCCTTACCTTGTGGAAGGTGCAACGGCGCGCCCGGCGATCGTCGTTCTCCCGGGTGGTGGCTACGGGATGTTGGCAAGTGACCATGAAGGTCATCAGATAGCGCGCTGGCTGAACGAGCATGGCATCTCGGCGTTTATCTGCTTGTACCGCCACCATGGAGCTGGCTACCGTCATCCCGTGCCGTGGCACGATGCGCAGCGCGCGATTCGTACGGTTCGCGCATGGGCCAAAGACTGGGGAGTCGATGAGCATCGCGTGGGCATTCTGGGATTCTCCGCAGGGGGACATCTGGCTTCGCATGTCACGACCTGCTTCGATGCGGGTGATCCCTCGAGCCCCGATGAGGTTGCCAGATTCAGCAGTCGACCCGACGTCAGCATTCTTTGTTATCCGGTAATTGCGTGGGGAGAGTCATTCACGCATCAAGGCAGCCAGCAGAATTTGCTTGGGCTGGAAGCCAGTCCGCAAATACTCGAAGAGTTATCGACTCAGCGTCGTGTAACGGCCGAGACGCCGCCCACATTCCTCTGGCATACGCAGGAGGATCAGGCGGTTCCTCCGGAAAACAGCCTTGTCTTCTATCGAGCGATGCTCGCGCATGGTGTGCCGGGTGAGCTGCATATCTTTGAGCGCGGGGCACACGGGTTGGGATTGGCACAGGGGCAGGGCGCTGCCGCCGCTTGGCCGGACCTGTGCATCGCCTGGCTCAAGACGCGCGAATTCTTGCGTTGACCGCAGGCTCTGCCGTCTGCCTGTCGAGATTTGCGGTTGCCTGGCGTGCGCCTGGTTGTTCCACTGCCTGCGGTGGTTGGGGCGATCGTCATGGGGGACGATCGCCGGCGGGCAGCGCGTTGCAATTGCGATAACGGATGGCGGTCGATGGCGGGCTTGAACGCAGCACAGCAGGAGGCCGTGGAGGTTCTTGCGGGACCGCTCCTGGTGTTGGCGGGCGCAGGCACCGGGAAGACACGCGTCGTGACCCACCGCATCGCGCGGTTGATTCGCCATGGAACGGCGCCGGAACGGATTCTCGCCGTCACGTTTACAAACAAGGCTGCTGGGGAAATGGCCGAGCGGCTTGCTCACCTGCTCGGTTCAGGAGGCCGCTTTCCGCGCGGCAAGCCCCGCCCTGTGATCGGCACGTTTCATGCGCAGTGCGTTCGCCTGTTGCGACGCCACGCGGAGCGGGTGGGATTTCCACGGAACTTCGTCATCTGCGACCGCAGTGATCAGGAGTCCTTGGCCCGCCAGGTCCTCCGCGACCTGCGGATCCCTGGCGAATCGATGCGACCCGGGGACATGCTCTATCACATCAGCCAATGGAAGAATTCCGGGATCCGTCCGGCAACCGCCATCCTTGAGGCGCGATCAGACAAGGAGCATCTGGCTGCCAGCGGCTATCGCCGTTACCAAACCGCCTTGCAGCAGCGCGGTAGCATGGACTTTGACGACCTGCTGCTGGTGACTGAAGATCTGTTCGCCCAGCATCCCGAAGCACGCGAGCAGGAAGCTGCCGCATTCGACCAGATCCTGGTCGACGAATACCAGGACACCAACGGCTGCCAGTATCGGATCATCCGCGCGCTTGCGCAGAGTCATCGCAATCTCTGCGTGGTCGGTGACGACGACCAATCGATCTACGGCTGGCGCGGAGCCGATGTCACTCATATCCTCAACTTCCCGCGCGACTGGCCCGATGCACGGGTCGTGCGGCTGGAGGAGAACTATCGGTCCACGGGCGCGATCCTTGAGATGGCAAATCGGTTGATCGCTTACAACCGGCATCGCCATGACAAAGTGCTGCGTCCTGTGCGGCCTGCCGGAATGCGACCACGGATTTTGCAATGGAAGAACGACGCCGAGGAGGCAAAGGAAACGGTCGCAGAGATCCGACGGATCCTGGAACGCGGGCAGACGCAGCCGCGAGACATCGCGATCCTGTTTCGGACCAATGAACAGCCGCGGCTGTTCGAAACAGAATTGCGGAAGGCTCGAGTGCCCTATGTGATGCTGGGCAGCCAGTCGTTTTTCGATCGGAAGGAAGTCCGCGACCTGGTCGCTTTCCTCAAGTGGATTGATCAGCCAGACGACGAAGTCTCGTTGTTGCGGATCATCAATACGCCGCCGCGTGGCTTGGGAAGCAAGACAGTGGCCGACGCCGTGGCCAATGCTGTGCAACGCGGTGAACCGCTCTGGCGCGTCCTGGCAGATCCGTCGTATCAGACGCAGCTGCCCGAAGCCGCGCGGCGTGGTGTCGCAAACCTGCAGCACCTCCGCAACGAAGTGTTGCAGGCCGCGCGCAGCGAGGGGCTGCCCGAAGCCGGGCGCACCCTGGTGCGAGTCAGCCACTATCTGGACGAGTTGGGGCGCCTCTACGACGATCCTCAGGAACGCGATGCGCGGGCTGGAAGTGTCCAGGAATTCGTCAACGCCATGGCCGCTCACGCGGAACGCGAAGAGTCACCGAGTCTGAGCGGATTCCTGGCGGAGATCGCCTTGGCGGGGCGCGAACTGGGCAGCGAGGAGGATCGGTTGCGTTCCAAGAACGCAGTCTGGCTGTTGACCCTGCACGCGGCCAAGGGGCTGGAGTTTCCCGTCGTCTACATGGTGGGGATGGAAGATGGCATTCTGCCTCACCAACGCAGTTCGGATGAGAGCTTGCAAGGCGTCGATGAAGAGCGGCGACTATGTTACGTCGGCGTGACCCGGGCTCAGGAGAATCTGACGCTGTCGCTGGCGCTGGAACGGATGAAGTGGGGGAAGCCACGTCCGACAACGCCGAGTCGATTCCTTTATGAGCTGACAGGTCAAGCGGAGCGGGCCTCCGATTCACCCCAGAAGATGAAACAGCGCGGCGTTCGAGCACGCCGTGGCTAGAGCCCAAACAGGATCCGGGCGAGGACCAACAAGCCCGAGCAGGGCGTGGGATCGCGAAGAAGGTTCGCGTCGATTGAAGAACATCGCACGCTCTGAAGTCGAAACATGAGCTGGCTCGGCGATCACACGATCGGACATCGGATCGAGGCGCGGCGCGTCCGAGCCGTGATCGATCTGGCGGCGGGCCGCGCTGTCCATGCACGGGCCGGGGAGTCATTGGCGGCGCAGCGGGCCGCCTATCGAGACGCAGCGCCGCGGTGGGCCGCGCCCGGTGATGCAATCGGACTTGTCGATGGATACATGCGGTTGGGGATCCGTCAGTTGTATTTGGCGGACCTCGACGCGATCGCGGGACGGGGCCCGCAGACGGAAATGTTTCGCCGCGTGATCGAGCGAGCCGCCAGCGCCGGGGGGGACGTTTGGATTGATGCAGGGATCCAGACGCCACGGCCCCTCACGGAACTGGCATCCGCCCTGCCGCAGCGGGGCTGGCAGTTGGTCGTCGGTACCGAGACGCTCGACCATCCGAGCAGCCTGGCAAACTTGGCGGGCGTCCTCGGACGGCCCGTGGTGCTGAGCCTCGACCTGTGGCGGGGCTCGATTCTGGCGCCCGCTACCAACCCCTGGACGGGGCGTTCGCCTGAGCAGATCGTGGGACAGATCCGATCGAACGGCTGTCGGGCCGTGGTTTGCCTGGCACTGGACCGCGTCGGTCGGGGGACCGGAGGGCGCGGGTCGGCGACGGGCGAATGGATTCGGCCATGGGTGAGCCATCTGCGCCAGCGCGGCGTGGAGGTCTGGTCGGGCGGTGGCCTGGCGAGCGCTGAGGACGCGGCCGCGGAACTCGATCGCGGAATGGCGGGTGTCCTGCTCGGTACGGCCTTGCTGGGCGGCCGGATCAGTGCTTCTGGAACGCCTTTTTGTCGAAGCCGCGTCGGCCGTTCGTTGACCCGCGCCGGGAGGGGCGGTAGTGTGAAGATGGGTCCACAACGGGAAAGGACGGCGCTCCGCCGGTGATTCGACCCGTTCCGCATGTGGGTTGCTCTTCGACTTTTCTGTTAGTTGGCCGATCGCGCTCGAGGGATCTGAGGCTATGGAACGCACTGCCCAAGCCGTTGTTTCACGCTTTCCCCGTTGGTGGGTCGCCTTGCTTCCGGCGGCGATTGCCGGAGTGATCTGGGCCGCCTCAACGGCGGACACAGCCAACGCGCAGGAAACCGCCGCGGTGGCACCCGCCGCAGGAGGCTACAAGGTCTTGCCGCTGAACCCCGAGCTGCTTGATCGCAAGAACTTCGGGCCGATGAAGCTCACCAAGGACAACATCCTTCGCGACGAGTCCGGACGCGAATGGGACGACGCGACCAAGCAGAACATGTTCAAGAGTTACTACTCTCGGTACCTGCTGCCCGCGATGACGCAGCCGGACCGCGCCGGAGACCTGTCCGCGTTGCGGCAAGAGTTGGTCGAAGCCACTCAAAAGGCGGCGAACGCATCAGCGCGTGAATGGTTGAAGCAGGTTGCGTTGGCCGCTGGCAGTAACTTCGTCAAAGACAACTACAGTCCCGCCGTGAAGATCAATGGCGCGTTGTTGCTTGGCGAGTTGGATGATCGATCGCCGGATTTTCTAAACAAAGTCCCGCCGACTCCCGCTGCCGCGGCGCTGCCCGTGTTGTTGGAGGCATACAGCGCCGCGGATGCCGGTGACGGTCTTCAGGCGGCTGCGCTGGTGGGGATTCTGCGTCATGCAAGATTCAACTCCGCACGATGGCCCGAGGCCGATCAACAGCGTGTCTTCGATCTGGCGAAATCGCTGGTTACCGCAGACCCGCCCGCGAGTCGTGATCCAAAAGCGCATGCATGGTTGCAGGCTCGCGGTGCCGAGATCCTGGTCAGCATCCCCGGTGAACCTCGGCAGGCGGAAGCGTATGCCCGGGTGGCGGGATTGGCTGCTGGAAAATCCGACCCGTTAGCCCGTTATCGGGCCGTGGGTCTGATGGGAACGTTGGGCATTCCCGCGGCTCCCACCGTCGATGCCGATCAGCTTGCGATCAGTTGGAGCAAACTGCTGCTCACTTCGATGGAATCCACTTTCCAGTCATTGGCTGACTTTCGCGAGGCCAAGCCGTCGGTTCCCGGCATGAATTCGGGCACCTTCAACCCGTTCGCTGGTGGCGGTTACAACCCGTTCGGCAGCGGTGGTGGACCTCCAGGGCCGCCCCCCGGCGCCGGGGGTGGATTCGGGAATCCATATGGCGGTGGAAGTTTCAATCCGTATGGTCGCAATCGCGACGACAAGGACAAGAAAAAGAAGGAAGAAGAGCCTCCTGTCGATCAGCCGGATGAAGTGGTGATCGCTCGCCGAGCCATGAACTCTCAGCTGGAGCAACTGCTTGTGGGTTTGACTGGAAAGCGTTCGCCCACCGAGCGCGGTACTCCCGCGGGTGGTTTGGACAAGCTGGCGGCAGCCGAACCCGCCAAAGGGCGCGTTGCTGAACTGTTGACGCTGATCAGCGACACGCAGGCCGCGATCAATGTGCCCACGCTCAAGACACGGGACGAGTTGATGGCTGCGCTGGAAGGGCGGATTGCCGCATTGCGGACATTCGTCACGTTGGCAGAACCGCCTCAAGCGACCGAAGGCGAAGAGACTGCGGCCAACACCGAGGGGGCCGCGGCGGGAACGGAACTGACGGGCTTCGCGTCAGGCGGCCAGTAGTCTTCGCATTCGTCGGCTGCCTGTCGAAAGTCCGTGTCGCGGTCCCGCTCAAAGGGGGCCCGTCTCGGGGCTTGCCTGCTCCGACAAATTGTCGGGCTGAACGGCCGGGGCGGTATGGGTTATTGGCGTGATCAGCAGTCGCGTGTTGCCATATTTCCGCGCATCCCACGCCAAGTCACCGGGAAAGAACTGTTCGGGCACTTGATGATCGTTGCACTCAAGTGCCAACCAGCTGCCAGGCGGGGCGATCTTACGCGCCTTCTCCAGCAGTTCCGTCAGCGGTTCGGGTTGATCTTCGAACATTGAATACGGCGGACAGAAGAAGATAATCCACGGGCGATGCGGCTCCGCGATCCGCTGTGCTTCCATCTTCGGCGGGATCGCCTGAAACGCGTCTGCCACCAGCACCGTGGATCGCCGGTCGATCCCCAGGTTGGCGAGGTTCTCTCGGAGCACGGCAGCCACGGATCGGTTACGTTCGCAGAAGATCGTCCGGCGAGCGCCGCGACTCAGGCCTTCAATGCCGACTGCACCGGTGCCGGCGAACAGGTCCCAGAGCACGGCGTCGACGACCAGTTCGCCCAAAATGTTGAACAAAGACTCACGGACTGCGTCACGCATAGGGCGGACAGAGGGGTCGCCGTCGTATACAAACTGGCGGTGGCGGAGTTCGCCCGCGATGACGCGGAGCTTGCTGGGGCGTGCCCGGTGACCGACGTTACGTCGCCCGGATTCCTGGGCGGAACGGGCTTGGCCGCCTCCGCTCCGCGGGTTGCGAGACCGTCGGCGATCGTCGCCTGCCGAATAGGGTTCGCGACTGGTCATCGGGTGGTCTCCCAAAAAGATGCAATCCAGGGTGTACGGGCGGCCGGCGGTAGAGCACTGGGCGGGAACCATTCGAACGCTATCGTTCCCGTGGCAACTTCGGAGTGGAGCCCAAAACCGTGTTTCCCGAGGCTTGGTCGAATCTCTCACAGGTGATCATATGGCGGTAGAGCTGACGTCAAGTGGGTCACGATCGAGCCGGGTCTGGTTCGCGGTCGCAGGATGGCTTGTCGCGTTCTTTACAACGATCTCGGCCGGCGCGCAGGAATCTGCCTCGGCGATCAGCCCGCAGCGAGCCGCTTATCAGGAGGCGGAACGGGCACTCCGCGATCACCTGAAACAGATGTGGTCGGACATGATTCTGTTCCACACGGCAGATCCCGACGATCTCCAGCGGCAAGTTGAAATGCGCGGCAAGTGGAGGGATTCGTCTTTTGCATCGCGTACGCTGCGCCGAAAGGTAGTGGAGGCTGCGGCGGAGGCCTTTCGCGCCTCGCCACAAGACAATATGGATCTGATCCCGGTTCTGCTGCAATCGATCGAGCAGGATTATGAAGCGGATGCGTACGACGGTCTGGGAGAGCGGGTTGAGCTGTTGATCGACCAGCCGGGTGTGAACGTGGTGAAACTGCACGAGATCGCGGGGATCAGTTTCTACGTAATGGCGCAGTACGATCGTGCCAAGCCGCATCTGACAAAAGTCGCAGAGGCGGACAAATTGGATCAGCGAGGTCGTGCGGCATTGGGGACGCTGACCGAGCAAGCGGAACGTTGGGAGGAAGAACAAGCGATCCGGGCTGCTGAAGCGATGGCCGACAATCTGCCGCGAGTCCAATTGAAGACAACGCGCGGAGATGTCGTTCTGGAACTGTTTGAAGATCAAGCGCCCCAGACTGTCGGCAACTTCATTTCGTTGGTCGAGCAGGGTTTCTACACGGACATTCCGTTCTACATGGTGATTTCCGGAGTGATGGCGATCACGGGGGATCCCACCGGGGAGGGGAGTGGGAACGCCGGATATCGAATCCGTGATGAGAACCTCCGCGAAGATGCGCGGCACAGCTTTCGCGGCTCAATCGGGATGGCCAAGCTGGTCGAAAGCATGGGGGATTCGGAGCAGGCTCCCCAGCGCGTCGTTCCCGAATCGGCTGGCTCGCAGTTCTTCTTGACCTATCAGCCGTTACCCGGGATCGACGATCATCACACGATCTTCGGGCGTGTGATCGAAGGCTGGGAGGCCATCGAATCTTTGACGCGGATTAATCCTCGAAAAAAGGATGGTGACCGCAATGTCACGCCCGATCGCTTGCTCGAAGCGACGGTCATCCGAAAGCGGGATCACGCGTATGTTCCGGAGATCGCTGGCGGTTCGGTGCGCGCCAAGTAATCACTTCGTCCGAACCATCAGGCGTCGCACGTCACAGGGCACAGTGGAAGAATCACAGCCGTGATCCGCTCCCCCGCCGTGAACCGCGGTGCCTTCCTGTTGCGTAATCTCAGCAGGGTTCAGCGATCGAAGCCCCGGCGGCAGCCGGTTTGCAGATCCTTCGGCGAGTCCCCGCTGATTGCGATCCGCCGGGGCGTTGGTTAGGCTGAATCGAACTGGCTCCGTGCCCTTACCACGCGGAAGCCAAGGTCGGCCGCGGATGGATGGTTCGCGATCGATCCCCGCCCTCCCCTTCTCCTATGTTCCAGGAGTTTGCTCGTGACTGAACCTGTCTCCACGACCCCGTCGCAGGAAACGAAAAATCCCTCCTCGGGTGCTGACCGGCGGTGCTTTCTGAAGACTTCAGGAGTTCTCGCCGCAGGAGCAGCTGTTGCAGGACAAGTGAACATCGCACGAGCCGCGCATGCGTATGGTTCCGACGCGATCAAGGTCGGCTTGATCGGTTGCGGCGGCCGCGGAATCGGTGCCGCGATTCAAGCTCTGAATACCAGCGGAGGCGACGTCAAACTGGTAGCGCTGGGTGACACGTTCGAATGGAATGTGGACAACGCCGCGCGGCAGGTGCAAAAGGCCCATGCGGACAAATGCGCATTTACCGACGACACGCGGTTCGTAGGTTTGGAAGCATACAAGGGAGTGCTGGGTACCGATTGTGACCTGGTGATCCTGGCGACTCCGCCCGGCTTTCGTCCGCTGCATTTCGAACACGCCGTGAATGCCGGCAAGCACGTGTTCATGGAGAAGCCCGTCGCCACCGATGCACCGGGTGTTCGCCGTGTACTGGCCGCCAATGAGCAAGCAATCAAGAAGGGGTTGGCGGTACAGGTGGGGCTGCAGCGTCGCCACCAGCAACATTATCTGGACCTCGTGAAGCGGATTCATGACGGCGCTTTGGGCGACATCATGTTCTGCCGCGCCTACTGGAATGGCGGCGGTGTCTGGACTCGCCCGCGAAAGCCCGATCAGGGCGAACTCTATTACCAGTGCAACAACTGGTACTACTTCAACTGGTTGTGCGGCGATCATATCGTCGAGCAACACATCCACAACCTGGACGTGATCAACTGGGTCATGCAGGCCTATCC
>Ga0114939_10001166_pt1 | contig 21124 bp, 19 predicted proteins | sample AshMeaCrysSpring_FD_87196 | JGI IMG/M metagenome (GOLD analysis project Ga0114939, IMG submission 87196) | Groundwater microbial communities from Big Spring, Nevada to study Microbial Dark Matter (Phase II) - Ash Meadows Crystal Spring | ecosystem: Environmental > Aquatic > Deep subsurface >...
AATCGGTGGATATCCCAATCTGCGTCTACAACATTCCGGGAAGAACAGGGAAGAACGTCGAGCCGGAAACGATTCAGCGGCTCGCGGAGTTACCTGGAATCGCGATGGTCAAAGAAGCCACCGGATCGCTGGATCAGTGCTCGCAGGTGATCAACACCACAAACCTCACCGTGCTCAGTGGCGATGACAGCTTGACGCTGCCCATGCTTGCTGTGGGTGCCGAAGGCGTCGTGAGTGTCGTCGGGAACATTGTCCCCGAAGACATGATCACGTTGCTCAAGAGTTTTGCGGCAGGCGACCTGGCAACGGCTCAGTACTGGCACCATCGCCTGTTCCCGCTCTGCCGCAATTTGCTTGGCATGGCTACAAACCCGATCCCGATCAAGTCCGCAATGAAGCTGCTCGGTCGTGACACAGGCGAACTGCGGCTCCCGATGACGGCCTTGGATGACTCCAGCGAATCCAAGCTGGCCGAACTGTTGGCCAGCTACGGGATCCGTGAGCCGGACGTAGCGACGGCTCGTTGAGCAGGCTCGTTGAGCAGGCTCGTTGAGCAGGCTCGTTGAGCAGGCTCGTTGAGCAGGCTCATTGAGCAGACTTACGGGATCTCGATCAACGCCACGCGCTACAGGTCTGCGACATTGACATAGACCTTCAGCGCCGCATCGTCTTCGACCAGCAGCCGCATCATCTCGCGGTAGTTGTCCAAGCCCTCGACCGGATGCGTCAAGATCCGCTCGATCACGCCGGGAAACATCATTTCTCCCAACGCGAGGTCGCGAATCCCAGATTCGAAGTGCTCGCGATTCGCGTTGACGCTGCCTACGAGCAACTTGTTGCCCAGCACCCAACTGAGGTTTACCTGATCGCTGGGAACCTCGTGCTTCGCATGCCCGCCGGTGATGCTGGTCCAGACCAGGACCCCGTTATGCGCCAGCACTTGCATCGCATCAAAGGCGACTCGGCTTGAACCCGTCGCATCGACAATCAAATCGGGCTTGCCGACGCGCTGGGCCAGAGCGTCGAGCGATTCCTGCTTTGTGCTGACGTACTCCGCCTCCAGACCGCTGACGATTTCACTCTTCAGGTGAGGCCCCGGCGAACGCGCCAGCGTGTAGACCTCCAATCCGCGAAGGCGAAGGATCAACGTGGTGAGCAAACCGATCTGTCCACTGCCACAGACAAAGGCACGGGATGGACGCCAGACTTTGAGCCGCCGCTGTGCTTCGTAAGCCTGCTGCACGGCCTTCGCCGCGCAACTCATTGGTTCCATCAGCACGTGCAAGTGCTTCAATCCGCCCGGCACCCGCACGATGTACTCTTCGTCGTCGACGAACCGCTCGGTCAGATAGCCGTGCAGGAGATTGATCCCGCGCTCGTAATACGTCTCTTCGCTGGTCATGTCATTCGTGCCGATCAGGTCGTAGATCGACCCTCCCGGACGACGGACCGTGGCCGTCACGAAATCTCCAGGCTTCACGCGCCGTACCGCCCGACCCACCGCTTCGACCACCCCGAAGGATTCGTGCCCAAGTACCAAGTGCTTGTCGCCCGGGGGAGCATTCCCATAAAGGGCGTCGTTGATCTCTCGGTCGGTGGCATCGACCCCAACCTTCAGCACACGCACCAGGACTCCCCGCCGCCCGGGGACGTCGTCCAACCGGGGCTCGGGAACGTCCGCCAAGTGGACACTGTGGGGCTTCCCGGGGGTGACGGCAATCGCTTTCATCTGCTTACAGCACAAAAGGTTATGTCTCGACAAATCCTCGCCTGGGCGGCCCGCAGGCCGGCCTGACGGGACTCCCTGACCGACCCACAGCTTAGCAAGCCGGGTCCACCTCAGTGAGGTCCCTCCCAGACCCAGGCGAAAGATCAAGCACAATATTCACAGCGACAGTTGTCGAAATTGGGTAGGAGCGATACACTCCGCATGTCGTTCCACCGGTTCTGGCTCGCTGCCGGGCCCGGGGGATGCCCGGTCGGGCAGGGGCGGGCCATCAGCCATGCCTCAGGGCGGCTGGCAATCCATCTGGGACAGATGGGCGTACCGGGCCAAGGGGGCGAATGCCCTGGCCGGCGTAGCCCATCGGCCCGCGAAAACCAAACACCTCGGCGAACTCAAGGGATGCACGATACGGAACCTCGTCGCGAAGGCGTGCGGCCCGTCGACCAGCAGTTGCTGGAAGTCTTGGGTCGGTCGTCCGAGCTGCGCGTGGGCGACTTGGTCGAACTTCTGGGGGTCACCGCGACGGCCATTCGACAGCGGTTGGACCGGCTGCAGGAGGCGGGGCTGATCGAGCGGCGGAAGCTGGCGAGTTCTACCCGCGGACGTCCGACGTTCGCGTACGCGTTAACGCGTCTGGGGAGGCGGCAGGCGGGCGGCGATTACGCAGCGCTTGCCGAGGCTCTGTGGCGGGAAATCGGTTCGGTCGGTAGCCCCGAAGTTCGCAAGCAGTTACTCGATCGCGTCGCTCGACGGTTGGGCCAGTCCTACCGTGAGGGGTTAAGTGATTTGCCCCAGGACGCGTTGGACGAACGCTTTCGCGAGTTGGCTCGTACGCTGGTCGCACGGCGGATTGATGCGGACGTCCAGCAAACGGGTCCGCTGCCGGTGCTCGAGCTGCATTCCTGTCCCTATCCGGATTTGGCGGACGGGTCGGAGCGTGGCGAGATGTGTCGGCTGGAAGAGCAGGCGTTCAGCGCTGCCGTCGGCAGTCCGGTGCATCTGTCGAGCTGTCGGATGGAAGGCGACAGTTGTTGTCGGTTTACGGTGGGCAAGGATCAAAGTACCGCCAAGTTGGACGCCGACACGCAATCGCTCGATCGACAGGACTCGCATGGGAATCACGGATCCTCGTTAGGGTCCTCGGCAACGTTTGATTCGAGTTCCAATCTGGATCCGCTGGCAACGGGCCGATTGCGACCCGTTCAGGCGGACGGTTTAGGTAACAGTGACCTGATGGGCACGCGAGTGCATTGACATAGTTTTCCGCTTGGGTCGCCGTGGCCTGCCAGGCACGGGCATGTTGGCGACCGAAGTTCACCATCCCTTTCGCGGTTGAAGAACGGAATGATCAGTCCGATGAGTCATGAGCTTGTGATTGAAAACCTCCACGTGGCCGTGGAAGGAAAGCCGATCTTGCGTGGTGTGAATCTGCGGCTGGGGCATGGGGAGACCCATGCGTTGATGGGGCCTAACGGCAGCGGCAAGAGCACGCTGGGGTTGGCCATCATGGGCCACCCAAATTACGAAGTGACGGCTGGTTCCATCACGTTGGATGGACAGGATGTGCTGGCAATGAGTCCCGACGAGCGGGCGCGGGCCGGGCTGTTCATGGCATTTCAGCGGCCGGTCGCGATTCCGGGCGTGAAGCTGGCTGATTTCCTCCGCCATGCGACGACCAACGTTCGCAACCCGCAGCGGAAGGAAGGTGACGAGCTGATGCCGATGCGGGAGTTCCGACGCGAGCTGAACTCGAAGATGGCGCAGTTGCAGATCGATCCGGAGTTCGCGCGACGCTATGTAAACGACGGCTTTTCAGGTGGCGAGATGAAGCGGGCTGAAATCCTCCAGTTGGCGATGCTGCAACCGAAGTTCGCGATTTTGGACGAGACGGACTCGGGCTTGGATGCGGACGCGGTTCGGCTGGCCAGTGAGTCGATTGCTGAAATCGGTCGGGAGAAGATGGGCCTGCTGATCATCACGCACCACGACAAGTTGTTGGAGCACAATCCGCCGGACTACACGCACGTGATGCTGGGGGGTCGGATTGTGGAAACGGGCGGTCGAGAACTGGCCGACGAACTGCATCGCAACGGTTACGAGCGCATCCGCCGTCAATATCCGGCAGAAGATGCCGCGAACCTGGCGGCGACTGCGAGCTGATTTGGACCCCACGGCGGCGGCTGTCGACTCAGGCTTTTTGCGAGTCACACGTAGCGCGGTTCGCGACGGTTGTTCCAGTCTTTCAACGAATTCACCACACCCCGGCGACGGGGTTGACCATAGGAAACTTCACGATGGCCACTGAGTTGGCGGCAAAGCCCGAGCTGGGGGAAATCAACAAGTACGATTTCCGCACTCCGACCACCGGTGTGTTCAAGGCTCGGAAAGGACTCGACGCGGAAATCGTCAACCAGATTTCCGAGATCAAGCAAGAACCCGAGTGGATGCGCGAGTATCGGCTCGAAGCGCTGAAGATCTTCGAATCAAAGCCGATGCCCAGCTGGGGCGGCACGATCGACCTGGACTTTCAGGACATTTACTACTACCTGAAGCCGACCGAAGGGCAGGGGAAGACCTGGGAAGACGTGCCCCAGGAAATCAAGGACACGTTTGACAAACTGGGGATCCCCGAAGCTGAGAAGAAGTTCTTGGCCGGCGTCAAGGCGCAGTTCGAAAGCGAAGTTGTTTATGGCTCGTTGAAGGACGACCTCGCGCGGCAAGGCGTCGTCTTTCTGGACACGGACACGGCAGTCCGGGAACATCCCGACCTGGTCCGCGAATATTTTGGGACGATCATCCCTTCGCATGACAACAAGTTTGCTGCTTTGAACAGCGCAGTCTGGTCGGGCGGGTCGTTTATCTACGTTCCGCCGGGTGTGAAGATCGAATTTCCCTTGCAGGCATATTTCCGCATCAATGCGGAAAGAATGGGCCAGTTTGAACGGACGCTGATCATCGTCGATGAAGGCGCCAGCGTGCATTACGTGGAAGGCTGTACCGCTCCGATGTACTCGAGCGAAAGCCTCCATTCGGCGGTCGTGGAGATCGTGGTCAAGCGGGGCGGTCGATGCCGCTATACCACGATCCAGAACTGGGCCAACAACATCTACAACCTGGTCACCAAGCGTGCCTACGCCTACCAGGACGCCGTCATGGAATGGATTGATGGCAACCTGGGCAGCAAGCTGACGATGAAGTATCCGGCCGTGTTCATGATGGAACCTGGCGCTCGGGGAGAAATCCTGTCGATCGCGTTTGCCGGCCGCGGTCAGCACCAGGATGCCGGGGCCAAGCTGGTACACATGGCACCTCACACCACAGGTCAGATCATCAGCAAGTCGATCAGCAAGGATGGTGGTCGGAGCAGCTATCGCGGACTGGTTCACGTCGCCCCCGGCGCGCACCACAGCCGCAACAACGTGTGCTGTGACGCGCTGATCCTGGATGACCAGAGCCGCAGCGACACATATCCGTATATCGAAGTCGCTGAGCAAAACGCCTCGATCGGGCATGAAGCGAGCGTCTCACGGATTGGCGAAGAGCAACTGTTTTACCTGACCAGCCGCGGGATTACCGAAGCAGAAGCCAGCACGATGATCGTCAACGGATTCATCGAGCCGCTGGTCAAAGAGTTGCCAATGGAATACGCCGTCGAGATGAATCGCTTGATCCAACTGCAGATGGAAGGGAGTGTCGGCTAAGTGGTATCGGGTCAACCGCCGACGAAGTGCGGTTGCCGGATTCAGTGATTGCCTTTGAAGGCGTTCCCGGAGCCACTTTCGGGTTTTGATGGTGCTCCGCTTGGCTGCCCCTTTGCTCACTATCGCTTTCTGCCAACACCAGTCCCCATGGCCACATTGACACAATCAAAGTTTGACCGACCTGGCTTTGAAGCTTTCTTGGAGGCTCGATCCGAACCCGCGTGGCTCGCCCAGCAGCGACGTCAACATTGGGACGAGTTCGAAGCGATGAGTTGGCCCAATCCTCGAAGCGAGGAGTGGCTGCGCACCGATCTGCGAATGTTCAAGCTGGATCGATATGCCCTGCCGCTCGAGCCCGAGGATCGGACGTGGTCCGACGTTGACAGCGGAACGCTGTTGAGCACGGGAGCGGACCTCGCCGGACAGTTGGAGACCTTGGACAGCTACCCGATGCAGAGCAGCTTGCAAGCCGAGCTGCGGCAGCAGGGCGTTGTTTTCTGCAGTTTGGAACAAGCAGCTATTGAGCATCCTGAGCTCGTGCAAAGGCACTTGTTCACCCAGGCACTCGACCCGTCTGTCGACCGCTTCGCGAAGTTGCATGCGGCCTGCTGGTCAGGAGGACATTTCCTGTGGGTGCCCCGCGGAGTGTCGATTGCGCAGCCGCTGCACATTGCCGCCCGTCTGCGGAACGGCGCGACCGACTTGGGTCACACGCTGATCGTGCTCGACGAACAAGCCTCCGCCACGGTCCTTTATGAATCCTGTGGAGCCGGTCCGCAGAGTGGCGGATTACACGTGGGCGGTGTTGAAATCATTCAACATGCGGGCAGCCAGCTGCGATATGTCAACGTGCAGGACTGGGGTCATGCCACCTACCACTTTGCTCATCAGCGGGCTGTCCTGCACCAGGACGCCGCCCTGCAGTGGACCGTCGTTGCTCTGGGTGGCCAGCTGGCCAAGGTCAACCAGCAGGTAGCTCTCGCTGGTCCAGGAGCCGACTGCCAAGTGAATGGGGTGTTGTTCACAGAGGGCCGTCAGCATCTGACCTATAACACATTGCAACACCATCAGGCCGCGGATTGTCGCAGCGACTTCCTGTACAAGGCAGCTCTGCAGGACCGCAGCCGTACCGTTTGGCGCGGGATGATCCGGGTTGATCGGGGCGCCCAGAAGACAGACGGCTATCAGCGAAACGATAACTTGGTGCTGAGCGATCAGGCGCGCGCCGATTCCATCCCCGGCTTGGAAATTGAAGCCGATGACGTCCGTTGCACCCATGGCAGCACGACAAGTCAGGTCGACGGGGAGTTGATCTTCTATGCAAGATGCCGGGGGCTCAGCCGCCGTGAAGCTACGCGGATGATCGTCTCAGGATTCTTTCAGCAGATCTTCGACCGCATCACCATCGACAGCGTGCGTTCCGCACTGACCGAGGCGATTGGACGTCGCGTTCGCGAATGCTAGCCGCTCGTCGCATCGTGCTTACCTTGCCACTGTTCGCGATCCGAGAATCCATCGAAGCATGAACGAGTTAGCAGAACCTACAGCCATCGTGCCCCCGACCGAAGATGCGGTTCGTGAAAGGCTGAAACAGGTAATCGACCCGGAACTCTACGTGAACATCGTCGACCTTGGTTTGATCTACGTCGTCGACCTCAAGCCGGCGGCCGCGGAGGAGGCCCAAGGCAAGTTCGATGTGAACATTGAGATGACGATGACCAGTCCGATGTGCCCGGCCGGCCCTCAGTTGGTCGCCCAGAGCAAGCAGGTCGTGGCCGCCTTGCCCGGCGTGGATCAAGTCAACTTGAAGGTGGTCATGGATCCGCCATGGACGCCCGACCGGATGACCGAAGAGGCCCGGGATCAATTGGGAATCTTCTAGAGACACTCTTCTAACCAGTGCGGCCAGCGGACTGCCGCTGGACACCTGCCTCACTCTCGGCGGAACGGCACCGCGCCAGGCCGGAACGGTTCCAAGGTCGTGCCGCGGCATCGCTCCGGCCGATCGACGGCATCAGGCGGTCGGGGTACTCGATGCGTCCGCCCCGCGCCATCCATCCTTGAGCAGGCTGGCCGTCAGCAGCATCAGCACACCGGGCAGGAACGCATGCATCATCCAATGCTGATACGTGGGAAGCCGCTCATCGGCATGCGCGTCCAAGATCAGATACATCACATAGGCAATGTAACAGACCAACATCAAGGCACCTTCCCAGCGATCAATCGATGTCCGTGTCAGAAACACGGGCACGCAGGCAATCGTGACGGCTAGCATCACCGGAATATCGACTAACACTGCGTCGCTTGAGACGGGCAGACCGATGGGGGACACAAAAGCGGAAGCCCCCAGCACCGACAGGATATTGAAGACATTGCTTCCCACGACGTTACCCACCGCGACGTCACGCTCGCCACGATAAGTGGCGACGAAGCTCGTCGCGACCTCTGGCAATGAGGTTCCAGCGGCGACGATCGTCAAGGCGATCACCAGATCGCTTACGTTGAGCGCTCTGGCAATATCGACGGCAGAGTTCGTCAGCAGGCGAGCTCCGAAAACCAGCAGCGCGACCCCGCCGATTACCAGAAAGATATTGAGCGGAATTCTCTGCCGCTCTACCTCAGGGCGGCTGCCAAACTCCGCTTCGTATTCCGCCTCCAACTGCTTGGTTTCTCTTCGGCCTTTGATTAGCAGACCCAGGGTATAGGCGACGATTCCGGAAAACAACACTGCGCCTTCCCAGCGCGTCAACAAGCCGTCTCTCCCGAACAGATACAGTAGAATGCTGGTCGCAACCATCAATGGCACGTCCACCTTGATCAGCTGGGCGGAAATCGCCAGAGGCGCAATCAGTGCTGCGCCACCCAAGATGAACAGCACGTTGAAGATATTGCTGCCAATCACGTTACCCACGGCGATGTCAGGTTCACCGTACAATGTGGACCGCACGCTGACGGCAAGTTCGGGTGCGCTCGTTCCAAATGCGACGACCGTCAAACCGACAATCAGCGCTGGTACTCCGGCGGCGGTCGCCAGGTGGGATGCCCCCTTCACCAGGATCTCTGCACCAAAAACCAGCAGCACCAGGCCAGCGACCAGCAGTGACAGCGACAAGAGCATGGTGCAACTTTCGAGCAAAGTGTACGAATTGCTTATGACATCGGAGCAGCAACCACCCGTCCGATCAGTCATCCGACTGGCGGAATTCTTCGAATTTCAAACGCGAACGCAAGGTGGCGTGATGCCGTCTGCAGAGCACTCGTCTCCTTTGCACGCCCGTGCGATCCGTTCAGCCGTCGGGATGCTTTGCCGCTAATGCGTCTTTTTTTTGCCGAATACGCCTGCAGCGGCGCTCAGCCCGGTATCCGTCTGCCAGCATCGGTCCTCCGCGAGGGCTGGGCGATGTGGGCGGCATTTGCCCATGATGCGGCCTCTCTACCGGAACTCCGAGTGGTGACACCGCTCTCGGAAAGCTTCGCGCGGAGTGCCCCGACTTGGATTGAGCCCATTGTCGTTCCTGACGCGGGCCCCCGCTTCGAACGCTGGCAAGATAGTTGCGCTTCCTGCGACGCGGCCCTCGTGATTGCACCCGAATCGGAAGGGCTCCTCGCGTCCGCGACCGAGGCACTCCAGCCCCTCGTCGCCAGCTGGTTAGGATGCGAACCACCTTTTCTCCAGGCGGCAGCCGACAAGTGGCTCACCTATCGAGCACTTTCGTCCGCCGGAATTGCGACGCCGCAGACAATACCGGCCCGCTTCCTGCTCGCAGGCGAAGGCACACCGACTGGCCCATGGATCGCGAAACCTTTCGATGGCTGTGGGTCCGCCGAAATCTTCAGCGGAGCCGATGGAGCGTCCTGCATCCAACAGCTTCGGACGATGAACCAGTCGATGCTCGATCGTTTGATCGTTCAACCGCGAATGCCGGGTCGGGCAGTCAGCGTGTCGGCGATCTGTGGTCCCCGTCAAGTCATCTGGCTTCCTGCGTGTGAACAGGAACTCGACGGACGCAACTTTGCCTATCTCGGCGGTCGCGGCCCGTTAGCCGATGATCTGCAATACCGCTGCGAAGCATTGGCCAAAAAAGCCCTGCAAGCGCTCGGTCCTGGCGGGCACGGCTGGATTGGGTTTGATTTGCTGCTAGGACACGCCGCAAATGGTTGCGAAGACATGGTGATTGAGATCAACCCGCGGCTGACGACATCCTATGTCGGCTTACGCCATTGCCTTGCAGGCAACCTCGTCGCAGCAATCCTCGACGTTCACGGCGGAGAGCCAGCGACCATCACCAAGACCGACCGCCGGTTTCAGTTCACGGCATCGGGGGATGTAGCTTACGAAGACCCAACGCGTCGCCAACCACATCTGCCTTCAGGGGTAATCTGAACACGGTGGCGGTGCTGTGTCAGGAAGCCAAGTGGGGACGGCTCATACCGTCAAGTGAACTACTTCGATCGAAAGTTATACGTGGGGTTCTCAGGATCGAAGTCGTGATCGGTCAAACCGACATTCACCTTCACGTTCATATAGGTGTATTCCTCGATTACCGGCCCCAGCCCATTCGCGTTGTTCTGCCCTCCTGCGGGCCAGTCGTATGCGGCGTAGCGGATCGGGATATTCAGTTCGCTGTCAATGAAAACTTGCGCCGACTGAAAGTCGTATCCGGCGCGAGGTTGAGGATGACTGACCTGAATCATCGTGCAACTGCGTCCGTTGATCTTGGCGTCGCGGCGGAAGTCCACCTGAACGTCCGGCACCTCACGGTCACGTTGCCCGCGTTCGATCAACTTGACAACGAGATTCTCGACACCAATTTCCGTGAGCGGATAGCGTTGGCCGCGCATCGCCAACGCACTTTCGGGATGCAATGAGACCGTCGGCAGAAATCTGCCTCGAAAACCGCCCTCGTGCGCCACGAGTTTTCCTTCGTTCTGGTTCTCGACGTAGACGACTTCGCGTCCCTTCACCGTGGCAGGTTTGAGAAAACCCAAGTACACCGCGAACGGCACCACTAATCGACCGTGCTCGACCTTGCGATTACGGATCTTGCAAAGCATGTACTCGTAATCGCCCAGTTCGCCGTCGACGCGCTCCCGCTTAACCAAGGTGGCCGTGTAGTCGCGGACATTCGTCTGGATATGCTGCAGACCGTGCGAGGCAAGCTGCAGCGCTTCATCAAGCGGCGCTAGCGGAACCGGAGCAGGGGTCGTGTTTGCGTTGTTGTTGTTACTGTTATTGGCGATTCGAAAGACAGGCTCGGTCAACCGCTGAGGAGAACTATCCTGCGCTACTCCGATCGAAGCACACCAGGCAATCATGCCGATCGTCCCCAAGCATGTGCCCCGCCCAAAAGCGGACGAGTTCCTGTGGCCGCGCATCGTCACTACCTCCATGTGCTTCTCTGGCCCGTCATGGACCAACCCTGCCGCTCGACACTGGGCTACGGATCGCCAAGAGCGCTTTGTCGAACGAACGCTTTATCGCCTTACCAAGCCAACGGAGATTAGCCGGTCAACCTAAACACCCACAGAACTCCCAATCGATCAACTCCCACAGCTACGAGGGAGCGCGGGGAGGGTACAGAGTCTGCAGCCACATGCCCACGGGAGTTTGCCAAGTTTTTTGCTCAGAGGGTTTTGAAATCGGCCGCATGGAATCTATCTGGACTATCTGCCCAGCCAGAAAAGTTGGCGCGACCGTTCGACTTTGGCCGATTGCCACCGATGGGGCCGGAGGCCGGCGCATATCTGAACAGAAAGACACTATTCAGAGACTGAGGCCATGCTCGCACAACGCAGGTTAGTCCGCAGCACGCTGGGCATGCTTCTGGGGCTCGTCGTCATCGATCGGGTCCATGCTGACGGACCTGCGGCGACGGCGGTCGTCGTAAGGCCCTCGGAGGTTGCGCTGACCCCGAACGTCCCGGTGAGAGCTCGCCCGTCGAATTTTGTCCCCCGTGCCGCGACGAATGCGCCGGTAATGCCTTCTTTCAAGTCGCCGTATCCCTACGGTTATTTTGGCGCGCAGCCTCAGAAAATGTGGTGGATGCACCACGGCCACCAGCGGAGTTACCTGCAGTGGGCGCTCCGGTGAGAGGCTTGATTGGAGTAGCGGTCCTGGTGAGCCATGGGGGGCCGCCGGCGGATCCGCACGGGTGGCGGCCGAGGGTAGACTGAGGACCGAGTCGCGTGGTTTTCATCCATCGCGGCCAGTATCCCCGCGAAATTGTTCACCCCATGCATGCTCCGACCGGCTCACCGCAAGCGGCCGCCGCCCCGCCGCCGATCAGTTTGGTTCCTGAAGAAGGCTGGCATGTCTCGCATTTCTTCTACCGCATCGACCGCGCTCGACTGCGCGAAATCGGCACGCCGGAGCGGATGGAGGGGCTTGGCCAGTTGAAAGAGGCGTGGGAGGGCAGCAGTTCTCACCACCCGCAACGACTGCAGGCCTATCTGATCGCCGGACACAAAGCCGACATCGGCGTTGTTGCGATGGACCCGAATCCGCTGGCCAACGAAACGACCCACCAGCGGGTGATGGCATCGCGGGTGGGTCCGGCACTGGACTGCACCTGGTCTTTTGTGTCGATGACCGAAGTCAGTGAGTATGTACCCACGCCCGAGCAATTTGCTGAGAAGTTGCAGCGCGAAGGAGAGGACGCTGCGAGTCCGGCATTTCAAGCCAAGGTGGCTGGCTATGCGCGACGGTTGCCGATGATGAACGAGCAGCGGTTGCGCCCGGAAATCCCCGACTGGCCGGCCGTCTGCTTCTATCCCATGAACAAAGGGCGAGCTGTCGGCGCGAACTGGTTTACTGAACCGTTCAGCCGACGGGCAGACATGATGACTGAGCACGGGCATTCCGGGATGGCGTTCGCCGGCCGGGTTACACAGCTGATCAGCGTTGGCATAGGAATCGATGACTGGGAATGGATGGTGACGCTGTGGGCGCGAAATCCGCAGTACCTGAAAGAGATTGTGTACCGAATGCGGTTCGACGAAGCGAGTGCGAGGTACGCGGAGTTCGGTCCGTTCTACGTCGGCTACCGGATGCCGCTGGATGAGCTGTTCACGAGAACAGGCTTGAAAGAGTAGCCGTCTGGGCGGGGCGAGAGGCAAGCAATGCGTAATGGGCTAGCCCGGCGATTTCGGTAGCGGCTCGATGCGAATGGGCTCGAAGGGCACCTCCGCGATCGCTACGTCAATGATCGACCGCCGTGACAGCTCGGCGATGGAAAGCCCCGGCGGTACCGCGCATGACTTGAGGAGCACGACTTCATCGGCCGACAGCGTCATCGCGATCCAGGTCGCGATCGCATCAGACGTTGTCCTCCAATCGCAGGGCAGAGGCGCTTTGGCCTGAGGCGTGTATAGCGCGTCGACAGTTAGAAGCTGGACGGGTGGCCCGGCCTGAACGTTCAGGTCGCATACCCGTTCCACGGGCTGCCACTCGGGAAAGAGTTCCGCCATCACTTCATAGGTCGCTCGCAGAGCCCGGACACAGCGCCAGTGCATCGATGCGGCATTCATGGCAAATGTTTGATCAATCGCTCGCAATCCATCGACTACCGGGCCGCCGCCGACGATCACAACATCTGCCGCCAACGGTTGGTGGCTATGCCAAGCCCAAAAATCAGCGCGGAGCGATGAACGACTGAGCAAGCTTCCGCCGATCTTGATCACGCGCAGTTTCATAACACTCCGTCTTGGATCGCCAGTGCGGCCACGGCAAAGGCAGGCCCGACGCGATCTACGTCACCGCCGCTCAGTTCCGCAAGTGATTTCTTCGGGACACATGGCAGCACGTTCTCAACCAGTGACCGCCCGTGACCGCTGATTACACAGCCCTGTGGCGACGGATGCCGCAGAAGCACCCGTTGCATTGCCTGAGCCATTCGCTGACGGATCGCATCGGCAACGGCGAGCGCCATCTGGCGAGCGTCCTCGTTCGAGACGGATCGATGGTCTAAACCGATCATCCGCGCCATGCGATTGCGGGCGGCTTCCATCGTCCGTGGACAACCATCGGCTGAATCAAGATCCAAGGGAGCTTCGGTAGCCCAGCCAAGCATCAGGGCTACGTCGTCCGCGGTCGCGAACAATTCATTCATGACAGGAACTACGGTACCGCGAAAGGGCAGGGCCTGACACACGGCGCAGACGGGCGTGCGTCCGATTCCCACATAGACGAGTTCACCTCGGCACAGTCGATCGAAATCTGTCTGTGAGTCGGTGGCAACGGTTCCGTGTTCAAGCATCACGAAATCGGTCGTCGTCGACCCGCAGTCGACCAGCAACGTGGGGTGAGCAAGCTCGGGTTGGCGAGCGACCCAGATTGCGAGCGCCAGCCAGTTAGCTGCGGCGGCACGATCTGGCGCCGCGCGGAGTTGCTCGGGATCAGCCCATGACCGGTCCGTCGTGAACACCTGCAGGCGTGCGCGAGGCAGCGCTGCTTCGGTCTGCGCAAGAATATGTCGCACGCCGGCTGCCCGATCGCGGAAGCAGTCTGCCAGTTCTCCGGTCATTGTGATTGCAGCGCGCGTACATCCTCCCAAGTCGCTCGCCAGTCGCCGGATGACTTCATGCAGTCGCTGAGGTTCTTTCCAGAGCGGGAACGAGATTGAGGCGCTCTGGCCGTCCAACCGAGCTGCTTTGACATTCGCACCACCGATATCCAAGCCGATCACTGCGTTGATACTCACTGCTGCAACTCTTCAGGCCTGCGCCCCGACTCATCGCGCACTCCGTCGTGGGGCGAACTGGAGCGTTGATCATAGCCTTCACGCAGTGCTTCCGGCGCGGCGCCCCGCGCGTGCGCCCATTGAACGGACCAGTTTCGGAATGTTTGCCGAATGACGCCGCGCGACTGCCAGTGCCGAGCCGAGATGATCAGGGGACCGTCAAGCAAACAGGGGGCGACCTGATGCCTCAAAAGCAACGAGAGCCGCAGATCCTCCAGGAAGGGGATGTCAGGGAAGCCACCGACAGACTCAAAGGTGTTTCGCCGCGCAAAGATCGCCTGGTCGCCAAACGGCAGGCGCCTCCAGCGGACCCGCCAGGCATTTCCCCATTCCAGGCAACGATAGGCAAGCCCATCGTGCATGATTCGCTGTCGAAAGGCGCCCCAGGTGGCGTGCGGATCACGGTTCAGACAATCACAGATTTGCTGAAGGCAGGCCGGCGCGAGCCGCGAGTCGGCATGCAGGAACAGCAGGACCACACCCTGGGCATGGGCCGCGCCGATGTTCTGCTGTCGGGCCCGACCACGCGGGCTGCGGATCACCCGCGCCCCGTGCTGCTGTGCGACTTGGATCGTTTGATCCACACTGCCCCCATCGACCACCAGTACCTCGCCAGCACCGGCGGCAAAGGCGGACTGCACCGCTTGCCCTACAGATGCCTGCTCATTCAGTGCCGCACAGACGACGGCGATGTCCTGAGAAGTTAGCGATCGGCAGTTTGTCGCCATTGCACGACGGCCGGAGGCACGATGACCAACATGGGGATCCAGGCCGCTTGGATCGGGTCGATCAGATAGCCCGCTTCACCAAGTGAAAGACAGCCAAGTCGAATCAACTGATAGGCGGAGATCAAGGCCAGTCCCCACCCGGCCATCACGAAAAGGTTCTTGTCGGCGCGACCGGTGACCAGCGGCAGGCCCATCAGCACGAGGGCAAACTCCGTGAATGGACGGAGCAAACGATAGTGCAACGCCACGCGGGCATCGGCGCCGTAGTCGATCGATGGATGATGCAGCCGTCGGATCAATTCTGCGGTACTGGCCAGCCGCTTCCACGCGCCCCCGGTACGTAATAAGTCGTATTCCACATCGCTGGCAACGAAGACTTGGTCCTCTTTCAACCACGGATGTTCGGAGGGTGAGTAGATCACGATCCGATCTCCGAGCTTGGCGGACGGCAGCGTTGCCGGCCGTGCCGGTTCATGGACGCCACTGAGCATGTAGCCGGCTGGATGTTGACCCGCGACGGCAGGCAGCCACTGTCCTCTCTGCGCCGCGACCTGTCGCCCGAACTCACCTAAGTCGGAATGCAGCAGAAAGGCCGGGCTGACAATCTCTCGTTCTGACAGGCGGAGACTTTTGCCGCTGATCAGAATCCCAGTTCCTCTCTCGAAGCACGGCTGCAGTGAACGCTCGATGTCGCCTCCCAAATCCTGGGCACGCAATGTCAAAACCTCTTGCCAGCGTGGCATGGCAAATTCGCGGTTCAGCAGACCGAGCACGAGGATAATCACGGCGCTGGCGAGCAACGGCCGTGCAATCCGCTGATAGCCGATCCCTGCCGCGAGCAGCGCCGTCAATTCGCCGGTTCGTCGCAGCCATCCCAGGACAAACAACAGTCCCATCATGGCCAGGATCGGGGCTGTCCAATCAAATAGCTGCAGCAGATATGGCCCGTAGTAGGCGACGCATGCGGAAAGGAAACTGCCGGTAACGTTTGCATAGTTCGTCAGTTCGTCCAGATTATTGAACGCGTGAAAGACGACGAACACGCCGGCAAGACTGGTAAACGAGATCACCACGACTCGCAGATAGAGAACGGTCAGATAGCGATCGATCAACGACATCCTGTCGCTTACTCCCACGGTTGCCTGCGCCACCCTCGGCCGAGTTGGCTAGGCATGGCTCGTTTGCAACCCTGCTGCGGACGAGTCGGCAGCGCTTGCGTGGCGCACGGCTCGACCAAGAAGTTCGATTCCTTCACGAATCTTAGGCACGGACTGGACCCCGAAGCTCAACCGCATCGAACACCGATCCTGCGGTTCGCCTTCCGTTGCGTAGCAGAATTCACCCGGGACATACAGCACACCTTCCTCGGCGCAGGCCTGCCACAGCCGTCCATCGATCGTGGCCGGCACATTCGCGGGCAGATGCAGCCAAACGTAGAGGCCTCCGTCAGGTCGCTCGTAACGGACCCCAGGGATCGGCGCGAGATGTTGATCCAGCGCGTCGAGCATCGCGTCAAGTTTCTGTCGATAGGCGGCATGCAACCGCTTTTCATGAGATGCGATCAGTCCCTGTTCCAGGGCTTTCCGCATCAGAACCTGATTGAAGTAGGGCGAGCCAAAATCGACGACTGATTTCTTCCGCAGCAATGGCTCGACAAGACCCGATGGCAGAATCCCCCAGCCCACACGAATCCCGGGTGAAAACGTCTTGGAAAATGTTCCGCACGTGATCGTCCGCTCGGGGTCCGCGCCAATGCCCAACATCGTCGGTTCGTCGGGGCCCCTGTAACGCAGCCCTTGATAGGCATCATCCGAAATCAAATAGAGCGGCTGTTCGAGCGACCAGCGATCGATCACCTGCCAGATGGCTTCACGGCGGGCTGCCGACATGTTCGTGGCCGCCGGGTTATCGAAGTAAGGGATCAGATACACCGCCTTGACGCGCGGACGTTCACCCGCAGCGGTCAGTTGCCGCAGCCGTTCATCAAGTGCCTCGGGCAACATCCCTTCTCGATCGGATGCTATACCCACCGCGCGGACACCGAGGTCCTGGAGCAAGCCCAGGTACACGAAGTAGGTCGGCGCGGCGCAGAGCACAAAATCCCCGGGGTCGAACAAGACTTCTCCCACGAGGTGCAACAATGAATTGCTGCCGGCCGTCATCACCACGTGCTCGGGCGTGAGGCCCGCGGCCTTGGCGCCTGGTGTCTGTTCCAACAGCAGCGCACGCAACCGCGGGTCCCCCGCAGCGCTGCCGTACTGCAGGCTTCTTCGCGCCAGATCGCGATCCTCGGTCCATTGCCGAAGCAGTCCCGTGACTTCGTCAATCGGCAGCGTGGCGTCGTCGACAAAGCCGGCGGCCAGCGAGATCAGTCGGGGGTTTGCCAACGCCGCAGCCATCAAGCGGTTGATCGGCTGTTCCGGCAGCGCGGAGGCCCGCTGGCTCAATCCGATTCGGTCCGTGCTGGGCCGGTGCGTCGACGGCATGAGAAATCCAATCGCGTGCTGAAGGGTTCGTAGAATAGGAGCGGGCCGCACCGGGGGTCAACACAAACCCCTTCATCCCCTGGCCAGTTCGGTGGCGGCCCAACCAAACCGATTCAGGCCGTCAGGACACCGTTGGCAAGCCCCTGGTTCATGGCTCCCACGAAACTACTACGTATTACAGAATACCTGGCGGAGGCGGGGCGGATTGCCCTTGATTTGCTCTATCCGCCGGCCTGTGCCGCTTGCCGCCAGCCTTTGTCCGCGGGCCATCCGATCGGCCTTTGTGACCCTTGCCGGTCCCAGTTCCTTTGCCCGCTGCCGACATGCCCCCGCTGCGGCCTGCGTCTGGGCCCCTTTGTGCCGGTTGCAAAATCCTGTGCTGGCTGCCGCCGCCAAAGCCAACCTTATCAGCGGGTCGTCTCTGTGGGCCGTTACGACGGCTTGCTGCGGGAGGCGGTGATCGCCGCCAAGGAGTTGCCTGGCGAGCCGTTGGCCGTCGCGCTGGCTCGGTTGCTTGCCCAACGGCTCTGTGAACAATCGCCTCCAACGTCGCAGACAGTTGTCATTCCGATCCCCAGCCAGTCGTGGCGGCGACTGCGGCGCGGCACATCGGCCGCCGAGACATTGGCGATCGAACTGGCTCGCCAGTTTCAGTTGCCGCTCCTGATGCCGCTGTACTGCCGCCGTCGCGTCGCCAAGCAAGGAACGCTGAGCCTTAGCCAGCGTGCCGAAAACGTCCGCGACCTGTTCGCGATCCGCCAATCGGTTGCCCAGCGCTGGCAAGCGATTCCGCGCGCGCATCGCGAGGCATTGTTGATCGATGATGTGATGACCAGTGGCTCCACGGTCCGCGAGGCCGCTCGTCAACTTCGCCGATCTGGATTGTCACGGATCACCGTGGCGGTCTTGGCTCGCGCCCAATGAGCAGCCTGCGGGTTCAGGCACGAGCGGCGAGGCGTCGATCGAGCCTCATGCTTTCTTTTGAGACAACGCCCAGTCGCGGCGCTGACGACTGCTGGGGATCCCCATTCGCTTGCGATATTTGGTGACCGTGCGGCGGGCAACCGTCAGGCCCTGCTTCTGCAACAGATCAACCAGCTCGTCGTCGCTGCACGGGTTCGCCTTGTCTTCATTGTCGATCAGCTCCTGCAACTTCAAGCGGATCGCGTCCCAGGCGATGTCTTCCCCGGATTCGGTTTGTGTCCCTGCCGCGAAGAAGCGTTTCAGCGGCAAGATCCCGCGCGGTGTTTGAATCCACTTATCATCCACGGCTCGACTGACGGTCGTGACGTGGACTCCCACACGATCAGCGATCTGCTGCATCTTCAACGGTTCGATCTTCTCTAAACCCTCGTCCAGGACCTGGCGCTGGTGATCGATAATCGCCTGGGAGACCCGGACCAGCGTATTGCGACGTTGTTCGATCGCGTCGATGAGCCACTGGGCGCTTGTGAGCTTCTTCTTGATGTACTCTCGTTCCTCGGCGGTTGCCCCGGGATCCTGCAGGCGACGGCGATAGTAGTCGCTGATGAATAACCGCGGCACGCGTTCATCGGCCGCTCGCACCCGATACTCGCCTTCGTCGTCTTTTTCGACGATCACATCCGGTTGGATCGCCGGCACGATCGCCTGTGTAAAGGCGGCCCCCGGCTTTGGATTCAGCTTGTGCAGTTCTTCCTTGAGTTCATTGAGCAACTCCAGGCTGAAGCCGGTCTGACGCTGGATTTGGGGGAGCCGGTTCTCGGCGAGTTCCTGCAGGTGGCCGCTGATCAGCGTCTTCAGCTGCTCGTAGTGCGGTTCGCTGGGATCGAGCTGCAGCAACAAGCATTCGCGCATGTCCCGCGCCGCGATTCCAGGTGGATCCAGATGCTGGACCACATCCAGTGCGCGGCGAGCCAGTTCGAGTTGCTCCTTGGTATGATTCGGGGGAAGAAGATCGACCAGTGGGGTCCGCAGGTATCCGCCATCCCGCGCGTCGAGCGTGCTGATGATCCGTTCGGCCATCTGCTCAACATCACTATCGATATCCAGCTCGCCAAGCTGGTGCAGCAGGTAGTCGTTCAGCGATTCAGGACGGTCCGCCGCATTCGCCATCAAATCCAGTTGCCGATCGCCGGCCTCCGCCAGCCAGTCTGCGGATCGGCCGGGCTGATCGTCAAAGGTATTGGGCAGCTCGAACTCCATCCTCTCGACGCGCTCAAAATCCTCCGACTGGTCGCTGTTGTCCGCGACTACCAACTCTCGCTCATCCTCGGCAGGCGCGTTCGGGTCGATCCGCTCCTCGACGTCTTCCTCGAACTCATCTTTAACAACGGGCTCGTCTTGGATTTCCAGCAGCGGATTGTCATTCATCTCCTGCTCGATTCGTTCCTCCAATGCCAGGACGGGCAATTGGAGAATCTCCATCGATTGGATCATCCGCGGCGCCAGCTTCTGTACTTGCAGCTGGCGGGCTTCCATCCCGAACGACATGCGCATGGCGTTCACCCTATCCTCAACGAGCGTTGCAGCCAGGCTCCGCCCGGCCGCTTGGTGGCGATCCCCAACGCGGTTCCGCCACCTCTTTAGTTATAGCTTTTGGCGTCCGGCCAGGGCGTCGGCAAGGATTTCTTTGTTTGTATATTCCAGCACGCTGCCCGAGGTGATGCCGCGTGCAAGCCGGGTCAGTTCCACGCCCAACGGAGCGAGCTGGTTTGAAATAAACAACGCCGTTCCATCGCCTTCTACAGTGGGATTCGTCGCCATGATCACTTCCTTGAACTGACCCTTGCGAACGCGATCGACAAGCGCCTCGATGGTCAGTTGGTCCGGTCCAATCCCTTCCAAGGGTGCAATCCGTCCCAGGAGCACATGATACAGCCCCCGATACACGCCAGCCTGCTCGAGCGCCATCAAATCCCGAGGTTGTTCCACGATGCAGAGACGTGTCGAATCGCGCCGTGAATCACCGCAGATCGGACAAAGCGGTCCTTCCGAGAGGTTGAAGCACGCCTCGCAGTAATGGACGTTTTCCCGGACGCGGCGAATGGCATCCGCCAGCGCCAGCGCATCGGCTTTTGGCACGCGAAGCAGGTGATACGCCAGCCGCTCGGCGCTCTTCTTGCCCACGCCCGGCAAGCGTCCCAACTGCCCGATCAGGTCTGCGACCGATTGAGTGACTTCGGGCATAGATTCCTTATCTCCGATTGTTCGAGATTATTCGAGGCCAGCGGCCTTGGTCACGCGCTGCTAGCGCGGCGATTCTGCTGCAAGACGATATTCCATCAAACTTCTTCGTCAGACTCATCTTCATGCTCTATCACTGACTGGGACTGTCCGCTTCCCGGGCGATCGGCGTGCGGCTGCCTTGCAACTCGGGCAAGAGAACTGTCACCCGGCGTGTGGCTCGCGCTGCCGGCGCTCGAAGGTGGAGCGTGAACCACGTCGACGCGCGAGATCTCAGCGCCAAACAGTTCGATGATCCGCCGCACCAAAGGATCTGATTCGATGGCACGTCGTTCCGCCAGTCGCTGATTGGTTCCCAGCCGCGGTGCCGCGGGTGCAGCGACTTGACTGGTCGGTCGCGTGGTGAATTCAAGCGTGACGCGGGTGCCCAAGCACCGCGACAGCTCCCGCTCCAACCGCGCCCGCCTTTCAGGTCGATCGCACGTGTTGCGTGTCAGTTGTTTGTCGCCCGGGAAAACAACGCGTGCCCGCCCATTGCCCAGCCACAGTACTTCCTCAGCCTGCCGCGCCGCGTCCGCAG